>Ga0207996_1000766_pt1 | contig 26187 bp, 21 predicted proteins | sample AntAceMetag02UKG_FD_184773 | JGI IMG/M metagenome (GOLD analysis project Ga0207996, IMG submission 184773) | Saline lake microbial communities from Ace Lake, Antarctica - Antarctic Ace Lake Metagenome 02UKG (SPAdes) (version 2) | ecosystem: Environmental > Aquatic > Non-marine Saline and...
AATTGTCACAATATAAACTCACATACCCGCCAAACTGGCATAGAAAATGCGCTCTTCATACGTGGGAATGATTACCACCTGCTAACCGTTGCCGTTGTTCGCCAATTAAATTTTCAGGAAACTTCAGTCCCTAAATAACACATACAATTAACATGATGAAAAAAAATTCTTATTCCCGATATTGCATCTTAGCATTCATAACAATACTATTGGTCATTTTTCAAACTACCCCTTGCCGTGCTAAAAACTGCTCCACGGGTAACTGGTGCTGGGAACATCCCGTTCCTCAAGGAAACAGTTTAAGGGATATTTGGTTTGCCGGCTCCAATGCTGTTTTTGTAGTTGGCGAACATGGTACCATCCTCCACTATGATGGCAACGAATGGTCATCTATGCATTCGCCAACCACAAATGTACTCTCCGGTGTGTGGGGCAGCAGCGAGACAGATGTTTTTGCCGTTGGAGAAAAAGGGGCCATTCTTCATTACAATGGTTCAGCTTGGTCTCCCATGTTATCAGGTACAACAGAGCCTTTAAATAGCGTCTGGGGGAGCAGCAGAGAGAATGTATTTGCGGTGGGTCACAATACCATACTCCATTACGATGGTAGTAGTTGGTCCGCCTTGATGAGTGACAATACGGCACAATACACGGACATTTGGGGAAGCAGTGCCAATGACATATTTATTCTTGATATCACTAAACGAATATTACACTACGACGGCCACACCTGGTCATATATGGAGCTTCCAGATATAGGTGTTAGGTCATTGCATGCTATTTGGGGGAGCAGTGCCAATGATGTTTACACAGTTGGTGGCGGTGGTCTCATTTATCACTACGATGGCAAAGAATGGTCTATGATTGCCCCAGGTAATACTCTAGCCATGGCACTGCACAGCATTTGGGGAAGTAGTGACAACAATATCTTCGCAGTTGGATACCCCGGCATTGTCTTACATTACGATGGCAACACATGGACCCAAGCAACAATCGATACAAAAGAGGAATTATTCGGTGTTTGGGGAAGCAGTGAGAAAGATGTTTGCGCAGTGGGTGACTTGGGGTCGATTTTACATTTTGACAAGGTCACCTGGACACCACTCTCATCTGGCACCGGATCTGTACTAGAAGGTGTATGGGGAAACGATAACAACGATATCTTTGCCGTGGGAAAAAAAGGGGAAATCTTACACAATAACGGTGGCCGCTGGACCTCAATGGTATCAGGGACTGAGAAGTCCTTATATGATATCTGGGGTAGGAACGGTAAGGATATCTTCGCTGTTGGAGATGAAGGAATTATTCTACACTATAATGGCTTTGACTGGTCTGCTGTTCCTCCAATCACTGACAAACACCTTGAAGCTGTTTGGGGTTGCGACAGCGATATTTTTGCTGTGGGACACCATGGAACAATCTTGCATTACGATGGCTTTCGTTGGTCTGAAATGCCCAAATTAACCAATGAACACCTTGAAGATATATGGGGGAGTGGAGAAGACGATGTTTTTGCCGTAGGACTAAACGGCACCATCCTCCATTTTAACGGGCAAGAGTGGTCTACCATGACACCTGAGACAGATGCCTGGCTTCTCGGCATCTGGGGTAGTGGTAAAGATGATGTCATTGCCGTAGGAAGGAACACAATTCTACATTTTGATGGCAACAGATGGACTCCAGCAGCAGGAATACCAGGACACTGGTTTCACGGGGTCTGGGGTACCCAAAAAAATAGTGTTTACGCAGTTGGAACTGAAGGCCAAATTTATTACTATAATGGCTGGAAATGGTCCAAACAGACATCTGGAACACGACGATTCCTCAAAAATGTTTGGGGAAGTAGCGACGGTGATGTTTTCGCAGTGGGCACTAACGCCATACTTCACAAAAAAAACCGAAGCCAGCCGATCATTTCGCCATGGATATTACATCTCTTGCAAGGTAAATAACGCATATTGCCGCCCGCAAGAGTGGGTGGCCCAAAAAAACAAATCGCTATGAAACAAGGGGGGCATTATCCTTGACACTTTGCTCCGTTTACTGTTTTCTTGCTTTTTTCGCACCAGTGCAAACCAAGGGCAGGAGCCGGTATAACCACCGAACGCTGAGTGTGGCCCACATGCACAGCACAGTAGTAAACAATACCACCCGACTATCAACCAGCGAACCCTCCACAACACTCCGCACGCGGATCTGCACGGGACGTTTCATTAAGGGTGTCGGGCCAAAGCTAGATTATGTCGGCTTGAGATTGCCACATCGAAGGTTTGAACTTCTTAACAACCCCTCGATTAAAGGTGCCTACTGTACATCTTCGACTTGAATCTCCAATTCGGAAAGTCAACATATCTCCCCTAAATGTTGACTCAAGCAGTATCCCAATAAGAGAACATGCCAATGGCCATCTCTCCAATTTAAGCAAAATCGCAAGTAAAGACTATTCCTGTCCATATCACCTTGATACTCAAATACAGTTCATGATTTCTTACAGAATAGCAGGTTGTTACCTTTACGGTCAGTTGTAAATTGGTTAAGGTGAATTTTTCCTATCTTAATTTCGGACGTAGCCCTATGTGTCAGAGTCAAGATAGTGGAAATATGTTGACTCTGAAATAGCGAACAAAACAGGATATCTCACAACCTGCCTCTATTTATATAATTCATAATATCAGAGGGGTCAGGTACTTTTCACTTTTACATTAAATTGAATTTTGGATGTTTAGATTTTTTTGCTCAATGGAAAATATGACAAATTTTGGAATGGTTTTTCAAGGTAAAAATACTTCACCCATGGCAGGTATAGTAGACCACTTGCCGAATGTAATGAACTCATATGAATTATAAAGTATCATACTAGATTTTTTTGCAAGAGAGAACACTTTGATTCTATTGTACAATTGCATTGAATTTATGTGACCAAACGAGCATTAGCATAAATCTCAACATCAACTTGGCCAAACCACACCCAAAGAGTGACTGAAACATGCCTAAACACGAGTTGACAAAAGCGACTGCTTATAAAGCGCTTCAAAATTTTTTTGACCAGAAACCATTTGTTCTCTTTGCAACTGGTACCTCATGTGCTGTGGATACAAACTTTGGTATGGGTTCCCTTGAAAAGTTTTTAAAAGCAGAGATCAATAAATCAACTCTGAATAAACAGCAAAAACTGGAGTGGGATTACGTGTTGGCAGCACTGGAGCAAAACCCTGATTTTGAAGCAGCTATGAATAAGATCTCAGATGAAGTCTTACTTCGACAAGTGATTGAAAGAACAGCTGCCCATGTGTCCAGTGTAGACCGCAAAAATGCATTTGGAATTCTGAGTGGAGAAATTTCGTGGCCTGCCATTGGTATGTTTAAAAGGCTTGTAGATAGACTACCAGAAACCGACAGAACACTTCATGTGGCAACTCCAAATTATGATTTGACGGCAGAGTATGCATTTACTCAGGCAAATATTCGTTATACGACTGGCTTCTGGGGAGGTGTCGTACGAAAACTCGACTGGGTCCAAGCTGAGCGGCAAATGACTTATGCTGAACAAGTGCCATTAGGTCGATCTAAAATGTCAACTATTACTCGTTTCAGGAAGCATCTCCGCCTCTACAAAGTCCATGGCTCCTTGAATACCTTCAGCTTTAAGAATCAGGTGGTAGAGACAGATACTTGGAGGGAGGTGCCAACGGGTGTGGAGCGGTTGATGATTACACCAGGGACTTCGAAACACGAAAAACTTCATGATTTCAGAGATGCTCTTCTGGCTGAATATGATAAGGCTGTCAAATCACACAGTGCATTTTTGTTTCTCGGATTTGGTTTCAATGACACCCAGCTAGTCACAAATGCCATATCTGAAAAACTGAAAAGCCAGTCCTCGCCGGCATTAATTATAACACGGGATAGCAATGAGAGGATTGAGGCGTTACTCAAAGAGTGCAAAAACAGTTGGTTAGTATGCAAACATCCAGATAACGACTCCACTAGAATTTGGAACAATCAATATGGAAACTGGCTCCATCTTGCGAAGAAAGAACTCTGGAAGTTCGACATATTCACAAATGAAATTATGGGAGGCTGAAATGGCACTTTTTGAATTCAAAGATGATGCCCTTCTTTTAGGCACTGTACGGGAAGTTGATACTCGTAAAGTCTCTATCTTTGTAAAAAACGATTCAGATTTACGCAAAGCCAAGGTTAGTCAGTTGGTCTGCCTTCCTCTAGCATCAGGTGTAGATACCTGGCTTATCGGCCTGATAGATAAGGTAATAAAATCAGTTGCAATATCTCCTCAGGAAACCGAACCAACGGAAAAAGAATACAATGAACTAGAAGGAGCCGGTGTTCTGGTGGTTAACACTGTCCGACTCACTCTGGTTGGAACAGCCCGCTGGGATGCTATCGAGGAAAAACCAGTCTTTTCCCGTTCTTTGATCCAAGTGCCTGATATTGAGTCGAGATGTTATGTTCTTCGTGAGACACAGCTTGAGGCGTTCATGAATATTCTTGTAGCCTCAGGGAACAAAGAGCAATCACTGGCTATTGGGAAATATACAATTGATGACTCTGCGACCGCATATTTAGATGGTAACAGACTCTTTCAACGCCATGCAGCACTTTTGGGGAGCACTGGATCGGGCAAGTCCTGGACTGTTGCGTCAATTCTGGAACGAGCTGCAAATCTCCCTTCCTCAAATTTGGTTGTCTTCGATCTGCATGGTGAATATCGGAAATTGAGCTATGCAAGACACTTGAGCATTCCAGGTCCGGATGAATTAGGAACTTCTTCGAACAAATTGCTTTACCTTCCTTACTGGCTCCTGAACGCAGATGAAATGCAAGCTCTCTTTATCGATCGCACTGAATTTAGTGCCCACAATCAGGTGATGGTATTTCAAGACGCTGTTATAGCTGAGAAGAAAGCAATTCTTGAACAACTGGGTAAAACCGAAATACTGAATGCATTTACTCTTGATAGCCCTATTCCATTTTCCATCGACAATGTTGTTGGGACATTAAAAGATCTTAATGAAGAGATGGAACAAGGTGCAAGAGGGCTTAAACAAGGAAAGTTCTTTGGTCAGTTCAGTCGGCTCCTCACCCGTATCCGGAGTAAATTGAGTGATAAACGATATGGTTTTCTTTTCCACGCCCCTGAGACAGCGAATGATTATAGCTTTATGGCGAGTATGGTCAAACAGCTGATGGACTATAAGACTGAGAAAGCCCAAGTTAAAGTGATCGACTTTTCTGAGGTTCCTTCTGAAATATTGCCAGTTATTGTCGGGCTTGTTGCCCGAATTATCTACCAAATCCAGTTCTGGACTCCTCATGACAAGCGGAGACCATTGGCAATGGTTTGCGATGAGGCGCATCTCTATCTTCCCAAAAAGGAAGGGCAGAATCCGGTTGAGAGAAGAGCTGTTGAGGCCTTTGAGAAGATAGCTAAAGAAGGGCGTAAATATGGTGTTGCTCTGCTCATTGTCAGTCAGCGGCCATCCGATGTGAGCTCAACGATATTGAGTCAGTGCAATAATGTGATTGCACTTAGGCTGACCAACGGAGATGACCAGTCAACTGTTAAAAGATTATTGCCAGAAAGTCTTGAGAGTCTGTTGGATGTGTTACCGATTATGGATATCGGTGAAGCATTAGTTGTAGGTGATGCAGTGCTGCTACCGAGTCGCATCAAAATCACGGAACCTCATGAAAAGCCGCTTAGTGCAACAATAGATTTTTGGACTAAATGGCAAGAAAGAGCAGACAATCCAGACTTTGAACAGGCTGTTGAAAATATGAGAAAACAGGGACGAAGTTAAATGAAGCGAAACCGCTTTGGCATAAATGTTGATGAAGGTCTTGCCCTTACTACCAGTGAGGAATTTGAGTTACTTTTTGTTGATACAGATTCTGATGCAAAGAAGAGGCTTCAGGAATGGCTAAAGTACGATGATAAGCCAATACTTTTCGGCGGTCAAATCGGATGTGGAAAAACTACCCTAATTGAGTATGTATTTAACGATTCCGATACTAAACCTGATATTACATTTCACTTTGATAAAAACAGTTTAAATCTTTCTTCGACAGACAGCTGGGCTATTGTTTTCACCGAGTTGTTTCGATACTTTGCGTCCAATGGATTGACTGATGTTGAAATAATCCCTGCTGAATATAAAGATCTCCTCGGTGACACACCTGCCGCGTGGCATGAATCACTTTCTCAAATTAGATTGGAATCTTTTTCCCAAAGTGCGATAGATAAAAACAAGGATTTTAACAATCTCTTGGAGTCTACTTTAGGTTTATTGGGCAACTTTTTCACTTCACTTATCAAAAAAATAGAAACACTCAAAAAATCTTCTGTGGTGCTTTTTGCTTCGGGGGTAGACAAGTTCGAGCCGAAAACCACTGCATACTTTGCGTTGACCGATATATTCCAAGCCCTTGTCGCCCATAAAACACTCTTTGAAGTAAATGCTGTGCATCTCTTTTCCGATGAACAATGGATGCGAAAGCTAGAAAGGATCGTTGTCCCTGTATCAGATATTGAACAGGTCACAGTGATGCTAAAAAAGCGCCTTGGCGATTATGCTGATGCATATACTGAAGAAATCTCTCTAATAGCCGAATACTCTGGTGGCATTCCGCGTCAAGGGCTAAGGCTTCTCGATTCATTTCTTGCATTACAAAAGCAGAAACCAAACAAAAGCCAGGCTTTTTTTCAAGCTGTTGAAAACGTTAATCGTGATTTTTTCGCATTTTCCCAAAGACCAGAAAATGCACTTGTCCAGAGTGTGAATAAAACCAAATTACTTGAAACCACTCTCATTTCACTTCCAGGAGACATAGAAACCGCCCAACGAGCCGTATTTGGTAACTGGTTTCTCCTCAAGAGACACGTAGATGAGAGCCGCTGGGAAGCCATTTTAAATCCACTCATAAAAGAGTCTCTTATTGACGACATCACACCGGAGGAGCCTGAGCGAGCCTTACTGAAGGAATATGCCCGCCAAACAGGTATAAGTGAAACCGGGCTGGAATTCGACATCACTCAAGCAGGTTGGCAAGATACTCTTTTAGATCAACTTGAGAAACCGATTGAACTTAATGTAACTGAAATCTTAGATGGTATTTCAAGTGCCCTTTTATCAAAACAAAGAGCCGACCGGATTATTGTTGCCTTTGAGAATAAGGTAGTTGCCAATGCAGTAAGGAAATATTTAGAGGCAAAATCTAACACCTACGAATACCAAGTCTGGAGCCATGAAATAATCGAGGAGAGTGCAGAAACATCTCCACTGGTAAAAATGCTCCAATGTTTTTCAGAGAAACCTGTTGATGTGCATTCATTTGAATTTGAGGGACAATTTTCCCAATACGCATTGGACGAGCTTAATTTGCGAAGAGATTCGTTTTTTGACAAACAATTACTATGGTGGATTCCTAAACAAGAATTACGTAGATATCTTGAACGTTGGACCCAGCTCAGGCAATTTTTCCAGATTTATGTGCTTGATGAAGATCTGGCTAAGTCGCTGAGCATTGAAGAAATTGAATCCGATCTTGATTTCATGAGCGATCTTGTAGAATCGGATGAGACAGCCTCTTCCAGCTATGTTGAAAATTTGAAGATCGTACTCAACTACCTGAAGGAGGTCACACATGGATGAGGATGTGGTTCGTGCATACCTTTGGGAAGATATTATCCGACTGGGATTTTCTCCTGCTGGAACAAAAAAACAGAAAAATTGGCTATTTCAATATGGTAAAAGTTTGAGAGAATTCTGGGAAGTGAGTAGCTTTCCAGACCCTCCAACCGTTTCAAATAGCTTCTTGGTAGCTACAATTGATTCATCTTGTGCAACCAGTATGAGCTATGAATATGCTATTGAGAACCATAAAAAGTATACAGTCAGACTCATACACACTCCTGCTTCCACAGACAGGGACATTATGTGGATGCATGATATGGATGGAACGTATTTCAGCTTTCCTAATCAGTTCTTTCTATCAAACCTTAATCACCGTAGAACGGCTGTCCAAGAAATGAACTCAGCTATCATAGGGAACGTTTTAGATTCTTTAATAATGCACCCAGCACCACATCAACATATAGAATCTCCACTGGACAACCACGATATACGTATTGGAGGTGGATTGCTAAACCCATTCCTCTATCTTTTCCACCTGCGGATTCAATTGTGCCCGAATAGTGATAGAAGGAGCGCAGAAAGAGATCGATTGATATTACTTTTTGAAGCAGCAATCAAAGGAAATGCGATTATCCCTCCAGGTGAACTGATGAGAGTACCTAGTGCTATTTGAAACACTTTTGTCGTATAAAATGATAACAAATAGTCATCCACGCAGATAATTTCCTTTAGGTAAACCCCTGGCTTTGCTGGGGGACAATAACAGTTTGACGGTTCCAGCGAAATCATGAAACCTCCTAAGTCGTGAACCCGTCAAAGTCATGGGAAAGGAGGCTTCATGAACGACATACAATGTTTAAGTCACACGAAATGGGATTGCAAATACCATTTTGTGTGGATACCGAAATACAGAAGGAAAACATTATATGGTGAACTTAGGAAAAATCTCGGAGATGTGTTCCATGGACTGGCAAGACAAAAAAAGAGCAAAGTTTTAGAAGGGCATTTGCAATCTTGTGAGGAAGGTTGCACCCTTCCTGAAGAAGACGCTGATACCTCTGATATCAAAGTCAACATAACTATATTGGGAGTTTGACCAAGCCAATAGTCAACATATCTCCCCTGTCAATATTGACTCAAGCAGTATCCCAATAAGAGAACATGCCAATGGCCATCTCTCCAATTTAAGCAAAACCGCAAGTAAAGACTATTCCTGATATACGTAATAATTATCTCCACTCAAAGAGTGACGTTGTGCGCTCAACGATTCTTCTTCTCACCTTATGGCTATTGGTTACCCTGGTACTGAGATAGCTAGCGAGTATCTTCTTGGGTTTCTGTTCGATCACGATCAATTCTGGGTAACGACTCATTGAGTTGCCGTTCTGTTATGCCACGTTTGTAGGCGTTGTATTGCCAGATGACAAATAGATCATGAAGCTTGTTGTTCTCCTCCGTTAACCGAGTGACAATACTTTCCAGTCTCTTTATTCGATCTGCAGCAACCTTTAAATTGGCTGGCAACGGTTTTCTTGGTCCTTGAATCTTCAGACTTTTCTTTTTTGTCTCATATGCCTGCTTAATGTTTTTATTTAAATACAGTGACTGGCGGGTTGGTATTTTCCCAACAACATTCAAACAAGATTCACAGATCTTATCCCAGGTAATCTTTTCACCAGCCCAGCCATCAATAAGATTGATAATGGCTTTAATATTAGCGTCAGTTAAATGTTTAGCCAAGATTACCTCCTAGCAGATTCCATATGTGATTATGCAATTTCTTTTCTTCCTTGAAAGCATCCGGTATCTTTGCAGAAATAGCACGGCCAAGAAAACTATTTGATGTATTACTTTCAAGGCGTAATACCGACCCATCTTCGATATCAGGATTGTCAAAAATCGCGACTAAGATACGCAACCGTTCCAGTCTGTTTTTATGAAATTCATACCAACGGTCGGCTCCAGCTGTTCCTTCTTTTATTGCCTTTTGGGCAGCCTTGAAATGTTTCTCGACCTCACTCAACTCAAAGCGTATTCGCTCTTCTTTCTCTCTATTGCCTTTGAGATATACGTGCTCGTTGCACCCAACATGATCCAGAAATTTATCACAAGGAGACATCACAAAATCGTGTACACAGAACCCAATTTCGGTATGGATAACAGGCCCTTTCTCATGCAGATTGAATTCTTGGATGGTAACAGGGGTATGTTTTTCATAATCTCCAAAAGTAGGGCCAAAAAGCGGCATTGACTTATCTAACTCTTCCGCTTTGGCCACCATTTCGAATTCACTCATATGATTGTAAACTCGATTCTGCTTAGAATTGACTCGGCCAGACCACTTCGCTATTTGCTCCTGGGACATGCCGCCACGTTGAGCAATCGTGTTCAATAAATGACGTGCCTGGTGAGAGGTTACCTTTAATGGTGTTGCTCCTTGCTTGTTGTATCCCCAGCGGTCAAATATACTTTTCTGTTGTTTTTGAGGTCCCAAATCCTTAATGAATATGTTTACACTGGGGGCCCATAAGATGACGGGGCTTGTTTTATTTCTATCATGCAACAGGTTACGAGTCATACAAAACAGGGCCGTGGAGTACTTGAGTTTCTTCGCTTTATTTAACCACGGAAAATCCTCTGGTTGTTGTGATACAACATGCTGCCAGAGACCATTTAGAGTATGGGAGTTGCTTTTGCCTCGTAAGCCATAAGCTGTTAACATGTTATAGTAATTATTGTAGTCGTGCTTTCCTCGTAAAGCCCAAACGGCTTGCTCTTTAGTCAGTAGAACATCATCTGGTACAGCAGGGCAATCAACATGACGATAATATTTTTTAGGATTTTTTTCGATCCACTTAGCAAGATTCCGCGCAGACTCGGTTAACAATCTTATCCGGTCTATAGCTTCTTTAGCTACCTGCACCATCTCGGTTGGAATCCATTTAATGTCACCCCCAAAGCCCTTTCCAGAATAAAAGCGCCAGCCATATCGTATATTGCCCTTGCTATCCTTTTGCTCAACTTCACAATCTACTGGTAGTTCCAATATCTCAGTACCACGAGAGGGAGCACACATAGTCATTGCAAAAGTAGCTGAGGTGAAAACATCTTTTGGATCAGTTGGGTTATTGGCAAATATTTCTGCCATTGCATTAAGCGCCTCTGGAGACGGAAGTCTTTTTTCTCGACGTTTTTTTGCCTTTTCACCAGTTTGGAGCATGTACTTGTCAGGATAAGGTATTGGATTTTTCCAGCCACTAACATCCACTGGCACCAATTTCTTTCTAACTACAAAATGTGCCAAACGAGCTAATTCGCGGCCAGCCTCATGCGCTGACGATTTAGCATAAAAATCACGAGCAATCTGGGCAGCCTCATCCAGCACCGTAATAGATATCTTTGAGATATCTGCATGTTCCGTCAATTGTAACAACGCTGACTCTAGGGGCTTTAGCGCTCGAAATTCATGGGGGTGTTTAGTAGGGCTATGAGATTGCTGATAACGTAAATATGCTTTAGTAAAATCGATATACGCCGGGTCTAGGATATCTTCTACTTTTGCGGACATCCCTTTTATACCAACTTTGGTGAATTGTCCTATTCCCTTCCAGCGCCAGTCATCCCATTCTAATTCTTTCCCGAATTTAGTTAATTCGTGACGACACTTACATATGAAATCCCGGAGGTTTTTTGCCGCATCCAAGGTGGCTTTTGGCCTAAAGTTGATGATGTCAGCCATTTGCCAATTCCTCTTTACGTTCTTCACAGCGGCGAATAACATCTGCTGCTGCAGCAATTGACCGGTCAAGACTAGCCGCTAGTTGCGTATTGCCTGTTACATTTAAAGCATCTTTCCGTTTTTGAAGTAAACTGTTAAGAATGTTTTCGTGCGGAGCATCTAGCCATGGCTGAAAATAGGCACATGTATAACACCCAATTGCCACATTAATGTTACAGAAACCATAACTGCCGCACGTTCCGAGGCCAGTGTCATCTTCACGTACTCGACTGGTTATGTCATCGCCACGTTTTGCCATTTTTTCATTGTCTGCTAACACACCTACGAAAGCTTGGGCATATGGTATCAGATACTGCCCCACTGCAGAATCAATTGCTTCGGCATGCTCCGGTACATTTTCGGTATAGCATCTTGCAGTAACACTATGGGAATGATCCAATAACTCCGCAATAACCATTTCTCCAAAACCAGCCCTGGCTGCCCGAGTACCTATAGTGTAACGGAACCGACGTGTGCTTATATTAATTAGCTCGCCGGTTCGTTCGGAATAGAGATTGATAGTCTTTGCAACTTTTTTTATTCTTCGGTGAATAGCAGCAGTTTTGATATGAAGGCAATCATTTTTTGTGCATGCCTTTAACTGATCGAGTGTTGATATCGTCGAAAATACGGTTGTGTCTGGAAACAGTGGCAGCTCTCTCTGAACGTCTTCTGGAAAGTCAAATTTAAGTTGATTTTGCAATCCTGTCATCACGTGTTTGGCGTGACTGTTAATAATTTCCCATAGTTCACTGGTAATAGCAAATTGTCTAAACGTGCTGCGAAACATCGACACATGTTGTTTTGCGCGAGGAAAGTTAATAAGATATGCTGGTGTACCTTTTTGACTATTACCTCTCACAATATCCTTTATTCGCAGATGTGATATTTGAATTTGTCGGCGTCCAGTATGACTAAACAACAGCGCAAGCGTTAAATTTGTTAAAGAGATTTTCTTCTTTTCGTATGTCTGGACAACTCTAGAATTCCAGCCTTCTAATTCCATGTCTGTTAGTGGGCCTTTGAGCGGATCGAGTCGCTTAATTAACTCACCAGATTCATTGCTTTTCAATCGTAATGAATAAAGTAATTCAATGACTTCAGCCGAAACACCTGGATGGCCTAACTCGTTCCATTTTTTCAAAAATGGTCTGATAGCTCCTAATTCATGTTCTTGATTGTTTGATAGAGTGGATCTGTAGCTTAATATGAAGCTATCGGTGATTCTATTTGCACCAGTTTGCTTTAAATATTTTTCAAAAGAATAAACGATAGCTTGAGTGCTACTCGCAGAGTAATTACTCGCATAGTAGGCCAGGGTATTAAGAAATCCTGAGGCAATTTCTTCATCCAATGAAGTACTCACCCAAAGAACCGATACTTTGATATCTTTATTCAATTGCCAGCATTCATTATCTATATCGAACCAATACCCATCTTTTGATTTCTGTGTTCTTTTTATTGCAACTAATTGGCTTTTCAAATTCGCTGTCATTAATTTTTTCGAAGAGTAAGCGGAAAAAGTATAAATAAAACCAGAATCATATAAAAGGTATATGGGTCTTACTGTTTATCAGATTTTTAGATCGAGCATATAATAATGGTCGTTTATTCTTATACAGGATCAGAAAATCTTAACGTACATTTTTGTCCAGTTCTACACCAGACTCTTTCTTTTGGGGATAGGACTGCATGCTCGCTTGCAGATCAAGAGATGCCTCGTGTGCTTTTTGAATGACAAATCGTTTGTTATAAAATTTCGCTGTACCTGATCCTTCTTTCCATCCCATGAGATAAGAGCGCATTTTTTCCTGTTCTTCTTCAGAGGGAGGATTATTCATAGCATCTATACGTCTTGAGAAGTTGTCGTTCCAAGTATGTCTTAGGTCGTGTCCGGTTAAGCGATAGAGATCGGGAGCAGCACTGCGTACAAGCTCTATTATACGTTTATAAGCAGATTTTGAGAGAGGCTGGCCCTGGGTTGGCCCTGATTTATGAGTGATAAATAAGAAATCATTTTTATTGGCATATGGAATCAACTTTCTAACTTTTACGATGTAATCGTGAATATGCCGTCCCAGAGATTCTCCCAATGGGACTCGCCGGTCGAGTGTTTTTGCAAGAGGTTGATCTGTTCTCGGATCATCTTTTTCATCAGGCCGACGTACTACGACTAGTTGATTTGATCCAAAATCGATGTCGCGTATACGAACACAAAGAAGTTCACCTCCTCTCAAACCAAGATGATAAAGCATAAGAAAAATTAACCGATTTCGAATTTTTATGTCACCTCCGACAAAGGGATTTAATTCCGAGTCAGGTCTAAATACCTCAAATGCCAAAGCAACTTGTTCTTCGGTTAGTCCCTTCTCCTGGTTTACACTGCTCCGCGCTTTCCTTGGCGGGCGTCGAGCCTTGATACCGTTGACCATTGTTTGGATTTGTTTTCTACAATGAACGTCTATCCGATGTCCCAAGATGGTTTGTGCTAACCACTCTACATAGAATGCTATTGATGTTAGACGCGCATATTCTGTGTCCTTTGCGACCTGTTTCATAGGAAACAGATAACTTGTTGATGGTATACGAAATTTCTGCTGACAATAATCTCGTATTGCGTCTAATTCGTATGGTTGAAAGAAGTTTTTGCTTCTAATTCGGACTTCTAAATCATCCTTATGGTCGGTCATATACTGCAATAGCACCATGATGCCGTTAAGTGCACCGGTCATTGTTGAGACAGAGAGAGACTTGTTGCGGATTTGTGTCGTAGCATATAGGCAAGGATAATAAAGAGGTCGCCCCTTTCGCCTATCTTTAAGCACGCAATAGCGCTCCCCGCTTGCCATTTTCCATTTTTTGATCGCGTAATCCATTTCAAAGTCCAATCAGATTGGCCGAACTGTTTTTAACATAATATCAATATATCTAATAAGCTTGTAGGGCGCAATATAAAATAACATTTATTATTCGGCATACAAAGAAAAAGGTCCCTTTGCAAAAGAGGTTACAATATATTTTTAACAAAAAACATATAAGGTACTATCCGTTTTACCTTTTTGGGGCGTTGGTCAAAAATACCCATATTAGATGTGGCAATATTAGCGATCTTCTCACTCGCAAGCGTAGAGTAGCCGGGTGAAGTTCCTTGTATACGCCTGGGATGGACTCAGTTTAGGCTTAGCTTTTTTTAGAGGTAACAACTTGAAACGATGAAATCTGCCGCTTTACCTTATCGCTTTTACATTTCGGACACGTAACTTTTTCCTTTTCATACTCTGAAATTCTTATGACTAAGGAAAAATTATGGTCGCACTTTTGGCAAATGTATTCGTATACGGGCATTGGCAATCTCCTTTTCAGCTAACTATTATTCTTAATTAATTCTATGTGATAAAATGGATGGTTGTCAAGAAACAGTAGGTTTCTCACTGGAAACAAAGGGCAAGGCCATTGAAATAATTTTTATGGAGTGGAATAGTTGAAGCGTTAAGCGAAAATTTGACTTGGCAAGGTTAATGGTAGCAAGGAAAACTGCAATTTAAGATGTTTCCTGAGTCTTCTTTCTCCACAATGTGTGACAAAATCACCTAAACACACTTCTTGTTTTTTTATACAGGTATAAATGCATACTGGAAGGCATCATGTACCGTTTCTTCATCTTGTTTTGTTAGAGAACGTCACTATATTTAGATAGTGCACAAAAACAATTTGCAAAAAAAATATTTACAGCTCCAGATCTCTGGAGAGAGGTAAGATATAGTGAGAAGAATTGTTCATCAATGGAGAGATTGGCTCCTGGAATATAATAGTGCCGACAATTATGAATTGATCCGAAAAGATACTCAAAACGTCTTTACGGTTGTGGCCAAGAATGCCATGGATGCAGAAAGTAAAAGTCAACAGATCATTAAAAGCACAAAAGAAGAACGGGTTTGAGATACCCTCGATATTAGTTTTTTTATGAATATTAAAGGCATCTACCCTGCAGATTTTAACTTAATCATTATCTGATTACGTATGAAACTCAGCCTCTTTTAGGAGTCCCTGTGAGAGAGGCGGTGTTCTCACGGCAACATAGCAGAGCCTGTCTATCATTTGATCGAGATTATATCGCCGATTAAAACGGTAGCAAAATTCAGCAAGATAACGCGGGAAATGTTTTTTACTAATTGCATGGTATGTACCATTGAGAGACCTTTTTACGTTGGAAATAACAGTGTTGACCCACTTAAACTCTGGAATTTTCACGCTGTCTGGTCCTCCACCTGTGATGATCGCGGTATGTTGATGCCCCGCAGAGGCCAAAACAGTAAAGCAGGATAAACCATCAGAGACAACAGTGCAGTTTGGAGATAGATGCTTTGCTGCCCATGATTTAATGCACTTTTTAGAAAATGCTTTCACTTGGCTGAATCGCATTTTATCTGGATGACCAAGGTGGTTTGTTGATACAGCGGCAACAAAAGGAATTTTACCAGTGGCACCACGACCACGTTTACCATCACGTTTTTTGCCGCCCCAATAGGCATCATCAAGTTGTACATAGGAAGAAAGTGGCTGGTCATCGTCACGCTCTTTCATTACCTGTTGAAGTTTATGTTTCATCAATAGAGCTGTATTGTATGAAACTCCAATGGTCCTTGAAAGACTAAGAGCAGAGTAGCTCACTTTTGATTGAGTGATAAAATAAATCCCAAGAAACCAAGTGGGCAGCGGTAGTTTTGTGGAGGCAAAAATAGTTCCTGCAGTAATTGATGTTTGCGAATGGCAGTGATTGCATTGATATAGATTTCGTCTTGTTAGTTCGCAGTACCGGGTTTGTCCGCATTCCGGGCAAATGAACCCTTTTGGCCATCGCCAATTAAATAGAGCTTGGCGACATTGAACTTCAGTGCCATATTTTGAAAAAAATGATTGCAAACTAATACCAGGTTGAAATTGGATTTTATTTTTCGGCATATGATATTCCCTCCATTGAAGTGTTTGGGAATATCATAACAAAGGTGGGTACTCATAGAGTGAGCACCCTTAAAAAAAAGTTGGCTTAGCTTTCTACGTAATCAGAAATCATTATGCTAGCTGGAGAAGATGTCCCTTGGCTATCCTCGGTTGGAAAGCATTCCTCACAGAGGAATATTATTCCTGAGAAGTTACTGCAACAACTCAATACCCAAATTTCTGATACCTTTCCCGCCTTTTTGCAGAGAGCTCTTCCTTGTGTTCTTCTCGGTATTTCTTTCGTTTGGCTGCAATTTCCTCTTTGGTCTGTACCACACGCAGTTTTTTTACAGGAGCAGGTCTTTCTTTCCGAACCTTTGCAGCATGTGCCCGATGGTAAGAAGCTCGACATTCTTTACAGTGACCGATAATCCCGTTTTTATAGCGTTTGTTTCTTCCAAATTCCTCAAGCGGTTTAGTTTCGTTACATTTGGTGCAAGTTTTCTCAGTAATTATCAACGCAGCCAAGCGTTCTTGCACCTTCTTTTTCTTTTTAAGACGCAGAGCGCAGGCTTTAGCAAATGCGACTTCTTTTCCATATTTTTTAATAGAAAATGAACTGCTATAGTTTTTCCCGTCAGAGTCTTTACCCAGGACTGTATAACGGGTTAACTTTTTGTTTAGGGTTATACCAACAACGCCAGTTTCTGTACTCGAGTCAGTAACAGAAGTTTCGTCAGTTCTTGGCTTACCAAGATTTTTTTCTGTGCTGTTACGCCAAGAGATTGCAATTATGAGAGCAGAATTCCTGTTACCATATTTCTTGTCAGAGAAAAGTTTACACTTAGTTTTTCCCTGGAAGCGTACACGGACATTCCAGCCATGGGTGCTTTCACTGTCAATTCGACTGATGTCTTTGTGCTTGGCGTTTGGCATGTTTTACTCCCCGCCCTTCAACAACAAGCTAAACCAAGATGAAAATTTCTTGGCAATACCCTCCGAAAAATCATCATCTTCATTCGTCTCCCATGTTTTTATCGGGAGCTTGTGATGATCAATTGTTGTATTGAGCCTTATCCAATATTTCCTATCTGAGTCTTCCTCAAGAATCAATACAACACCTGGCTCCTTCCCTGTCTGCAGGCCATAATAAAGAGACTGGCCTACAGACTCAGCCCACTTCTCGCCAAAATCAAACTCAATGGCGTGGGTATCGGTCAAGCAATCGCAACGGGTGCCATCTGGCATGGTAACCTCTGTTTGGCCGTTGTTGGCGTCACACCATCTTTCCTGATACCAGGCTTCCTAATGCAGGTGTGCTGCATTAGGGAGAGTAGGACAGAGTAGCAATATGATAAAGGATGATTTTATCTTTGTTATGTTAGGCATTTTCAATACTGATGCTAATTTCTAGCAGCTGCATTTACCTTCTCACGCAGTTCTTTACCTACCTTGAAAAAGGGTAATTTTTTGGGCTGTATCTGGACCTTTTTACCTGTCTTGGGATTTCGGCCAGTATAAGAGTCATAGTGTCTAACGGAGAAGCTTCCAAAGCCTCTTAGCTCAACATTCTCCCCCGCCACAAGCGTATTGATCATGGTGTCCAGAATGGTTTTCACGATGCTTGTAGCTTCTTTGAGAGACATGCCCTGTTCTTCGGATAGTGCTTCTGTTAATTCTGATTTTGTCATTGTTTTTGAAGGGGAAGTAGAAGGTTTGATAGTGTTACAGTTATATGAATATACGAATACGCCAAAAGGATTGCTTTATTCACAACCTGTACCAACGTATTAAAAGCATCACTGTTACGATGCTATCATTTCTTCTCGTGCAACTCAAATTTATTGAAAGGTTTTACAAGTTTTATCGGTGGTAACCATGACAGGGGAGATATGGTTACTTTGGCTGGAGGGAAATTTGTTACGTATATTGTGCGAAAATCTTAACAGTAGTTATGGTGCGAGATTAGTTATGTTGTGTCTTTTCTTCTCTGTTTGCTTTTCTTCCCTCTTTTTGTAAGTATTATTTTTTATCTCTTCTTCCTCCTTTTTCTTTGGATTTTCTTCATTTCCTTCCTTTTTTTGACCGATAATAACGGGAGAGTACTCATAACGCACGAAAGGCCCGAAGCAGCCATCTCGAGCCTTTCGTTAGACATCCCGTAAACACGGAAGCCTACAAGCACCTTCACATAATCACGGCTTCCGGTTTTGTTCAAGTCGGAAGAATTGAAATCATTTTACTGAAGGCTGTTTCATGCAGGCGGTGTGATAGGACTTTTTATGTCTGCCGGAGCTGTTGGCGTGGGCAGGCTTATTGTTGTGAGGCTTGTCGACGAGAATCCAAGCGAGAAGCACACCGTTTAGCCCAGCAAAGATATCGCCAAACAGCAAAGGGCCGGGAAGCTCACCGGCAAGCGGAAAGAAGGCGAAGAATACACAATCCAGAAAAAACCGTGGCTGACACATCTTCCACACCTACTATTGAGCATGGTAGAGTACCTCAACATCACCCGATTATCGTTCCTTGTTGCCATTTTTGTGGTGGCAAAGGTGTAGTTGTGGAGCATTTTCCCCGACGGGGATATGGGAGGCGGAATTCGGGAGCCAATATCAAGTCATTCTGACATCCTGGAGGAGCACATGGTCAATAGAAAACCCCTTATTTGCGATCGTATCAGAAAGATAGACGGAAGTTTCGCATGGATCGGCCATCGTTTTCTAAGAAGTGGATTTTTTACCAGCCTCACTCGAAATGAATTACTCCTGTATTTTTTTCTAGCACTTGTGGCTGACCGCCAGGGGCTGTCCTATTACCATTATGACAAGATCTGCTCTTTGCTCTGTCTTTCTGTGGATGACTATGTTTTTGTCCGTGATCAGTTGATAAATAAAGACCTGATTGCCTTTGATGGTACCTTTTTTCAAGTCCTCTCCCTGCCGCGTACTCCTGTTATTCAATCCACCAAGTTGCTCAAAAACCGGGAGGACATGGAAAGATCAGATCCTGCTACAATTGAACAAATATTCAGCAGGCAATTCAACCGAAACCATGAATCATAAGGACTCCAAAAGGCTCTCGCGGGCAGTTGAACAATATCTTCTGCAGCGAATCGAACAGGGATATCCCGATACGCATATCGACACGCAGTGTGAGATCCTTCAAGATTTTTGTATTTTTGTAGAGCCGCAGCTAAAAGAATGGGACGAAATTTTTACCCTTGAAATATTGAAAGAATTTATGCAGCAAGGCGACAGCAATGAACGACGACGGGCAGTTCGGGGCTTTGCAAAATTTCTGTATCGACAGAAGCAAATTCCCCAGCCCATTCCATTAAAATCAAGACCAAAACTACCTGAAATATTTGAAGACTACCTGCATTACTGCGCCATGGCCCGTTACGATACAGAAAAAACGGTACAGCATACACGACGAGTTCTTGAGGCATTCTATCGCTATCTCAAGCGGCACAACCTCAAGCTTTCAACAACAACCATAGAGCAGATAGATGCCTTTAATCAGGAATATAATGGAGATTATGCCCGGAGAACCGAAAAAATCAACCGGAGTTGCCTCAAGCTTTTTCTGAGATATCTATATTATGAGCGTCGCGTGCTTAAACGAGACTTTGCCGCACTGCTCAAAGTGCCGCGAATATTCCATCGGACAAAACCACCTTGCTTCTTGCGCCCTGGTGAAATCAAACAACTTTTTGATAACATGACACCGACAACACCTGCGGAGCTACGGGCTTACGCCATAGTTCATATAGCGTATACAATGGGGCTGCGCCCTCAGGAAATTAGCAAAATAACCCTGGATGATATTCAATTTTGTAAGGCAGAGATGAACGTCAGATATCGTAAGGCTGGCTTCCCTGTCACGATGCCGATCCCACTAAAGACACTCAAGGCTATTACTGCCTACCTGATTGGAGGCCGCCCGGAAAATAATTGTCGCGAGCTTTTTCTGCAATGCTACCGTCCCTACAGGCCTGTTAGCTCACCGACTGTTTGCCATGCTATAAACACGTGTATGCGCAAGGCTGGTTTACCTGAAGATGCTACCCCCTATTGGCTGCGTCACACCCATGCACAGCACCTGCTGGAAGCTGGGGCTTCTGTCTTTGAAATCAAGGAAATGCTTGGTCATGACGACATCGAGGCAACCAGAAGATATCTCCATATTCATATCAAACTCATGAGGAGGGTTATTCTTGGTGAACTCGTTTAAAAGCTTCCTGGCGCCACAGATGGGAAAATATCTCGAATATCGAGAGAGCCTTGGCTATTCCATACAAGCAATGGATAGCCTGAGACGATTAGATCGTTACATGGTGACAGGACATGTAAACACGCTCAAGGAGTTGACACCTTTCTTCTTTCTGAAGATGCGGACAGATCTTACGATAAACCAGAACACAATAAATAAGGTAATCTATGCCTTGCGTGGCTTTTTTCAATATCTCGTACGAATTGAGTTCTGTAAGCATAATCCGCTTACCGGGATTCCCCGTTTTAAGGAAAACAACATTATCCCCTTTATTTTCTCTGACCAGGAGACTGAACATCTGCTCGAAGCAGCATGGAGACAGATTCGTAGAGAAAAGCAGGCTTTTTTTCTCAAGGACATGAGTTGTTGCCTGGCTCTTCAGCTTCTGGTTCGTTGCGGTTTGCGGATCTCTGAACCTCTACGGCTGAAACTCAAGGATTTCAGAGCTGACGAAAGGACAATCTATATTAGAAAGACAAAGTTCCGAAAGGATCGCCTGATTCCCATCCCTGTGGACGTGGCAAGGCATCTGTCGGATTACCTTGCCCTTCGTAACTCCTTGCTACCTGCAAATAACCAAACCCCGTACCTTCTGGTCAGCGATCCCGCGAAGGAATTGCATAATAGACAGGTTCGTAATTTCTTCTACCAGGTAGTCAGAGAAATCGGACTTGCTCAGCCCAAACGGGTTATCGGCAACACCAACATCAGTGCCCCAACCCCGCACAGCCTGCGACATTCCTTTGCGGTCAATACCCTCAGACGAATAACAGAACGAGGTGATTCTCCACAGAATGCGCTTTCGGTTCTTGCGGTATATATGGGACACAAAAAATACACATATACAATCTATTACCTCAAACTGATCGATGCTGATCAGCGCCGGAATCTCGTTGATTTTATGACTACGTATCCATCAAGACTATGAAACTTTCGAACTGTATTCACCAATTCTTTGAGCAGTATCTACCTCGGATCAAAGGGTGCGGGCCCAATACGATCAAGAGCTACCGCGATGCTTTCTCTCTCTTTTTACCTTTTGCCAGGGATACACTTGATACTCCCATCAACTCTTTGCAGGTTGAGCAACTCACCCCGGAACTGATTGTGAACTTTCTTGGTTGGCTCGAAAAAGAGAGGGAAAATGGTGCCAGAACCAGAAATCATCGACTAGCGGCCATAAAATCTCTGGCCAGGATGATTCTCTATATGCATCCTGACAAAAGAGATGTTGCAGTAAGAATATTGCATATTCCCAAAAAGCGTTACCACAGAAATATAATCGGCTTTCTTTATCAGGAAGAAATTCTGGCTGTCCTTGATTCTGTTGATCTCAGATCAGCACAAGGATTCAGAAATTATACCATACTAAATCTGCTTTTCGACTCCGGTGCCAGAGCCAGCGAAGTGGCTGCACTCGATCTCGACTTCTTTGATCCACAGAACAAAACGCTGGCCATTCTCGGCAAAGGAGATCGCGTCAGAATGATAACCCTCTGGCCAAAAACGACAGACCTCCTTTACCAGTATATTAAAAAGTACCGGATTACACCACATACTCTCTACAGGAATCGTTTGTTTCTCAATCAGCGAGGAAAGGAATTTACCCGGCACGGAATATATCGGCTCTGCCGAAAATATCTGAAAAAAGTCTTGCCGGAAAAACGGTTGAAAGACCTCAATCCTGCCCACAGCTTCAGGCATTCCTGTGCGGTAAATATGCTCCTGGCAGGGCGCCCCATATCTGACATTAAAAACCATCTCGGTCATGAAAGCGTAAAATCGACCATGATCTATCTGCACCTTGATTTAGGGCACAGACAGCAGATCCAGAAAAAATTCATCGCCTACACACAGTCTCTGCTCAATCAGGATGACAAGATCGATGAATTGGTTGACTGGGAGAACAAGAAGGAAATTTTAAATTGGCTTGATAGCCTTTAGGGGACTTCTGGACCCCGTAAGGTTGACGGATAAGTATGAGAAACCCAAATAAGTTATGTTGCGTGGAAAATGATAATCACTTTCAAAAACAGCGAAACAGCATGAAATAATAGAGAAAATTATGCACCAGGCTGTTTGCCATAAATACCTTATCATTTCAACTGGATAGACTGAGTGGCAACATAACAGGAATTATGTTGCGAGATTAGTTATGTTGTGTCTTTTATTGGTCCTTTTCTTTTGATTTCAAAAAAAATATTGCAAATATTGCTTTTTCCTCCTCCTTGTTCTTTATATTTTATTTTTTTACTTTTTTGTGTTTACAAACTCAAAAAATCTTGTAACTGTTTATAGTGTAATGGTGTGAACCACTAAAAAGATTAAAATATTTGGAGTGATATGAGCTGCTTAACGGTTGGCTTTCTTTCCTTGTTAAATTATTTCTTACATAGGTAACCCTTCAGTGCCTATAGAAATTTTACCGTAGTAGTTTAATTTAGGTAAGATAATTATGTTGCGAGCCTCTTAGTAATAATTCCCAAATGCGCTGCAAAATGTTGACATTACAACAAATACTAGCTTTCAAAAAAACATCCTAAAAACCCTTTAATTTCATCCGGATAGGCCAACTCGCAACATAACAGGAATAGTCTTTACTTGCGGTTTTACTTGAATTGGAGAGATGGCCATTGGCATGTTCTCTTATTGGGATACTGCTTGAGTCAACCTGAAGGGGTGGTTTGCTACGAATATTTTGCGGAAACCTTAACAGTGGGTGCAATTGCACAATTGGGTGAAATCTGTCATAGTAAATCATACAAGTATCATTATTTATAGACAGTTATGCTAATTTTTCGCTTCCAGAAAATAGACCTTAAAAAGGTCTTAAAAATAGGAATCTAAAAAACGAACATTTGCCAGTGAAACCAATGTTTCGCTCGAAATGTTACGACCGTTTTCATCCCAATGTTTAATTTCATCCGATACTGCTTAACTCAATCTTGTGCAAAGATTCGTTGCTGTACGAACAATATTGTCCGTAATTCTTCTTAATTATTTTTTTATTTCTTTGTGAGATCTGAACCTAATAAAAATGAGATGGGCACAGCATAATAAACATGGTTTTTATATCTCATTGGTAATAATTGTGCTCCCGTATATACAAGAACTCCCCTCACAAACTTATCACCTCCATATAACTCTAACTCGTGGAGTCCTTTAAAATCCTGCTGTTTTACCGAAGCTGAAGCCTTTACTTCAACCCCAATGATTTTGCCATCATCTCTTTCCATGACAATATCAACTTCATTCTTTTTCTTGTCTCGAAAGTGGTAGATACTGATTTCCTCCTCAGCCCACCCGGATTGCTTTAGTATTTCCATTAAGACAAAATTTTCCAGCAATCCACCATAATAATTGGAGGTCATAAGTATTTTTGGATTTTTTAGGCCGAGGAGATAGCAAGCCAGTCCGGTATCGATAAAATGAATTTTAGGCAATCCCAGGACGGATCTTTTTGCCCTGTTTTTAACATACGGCCTGATAGTTTTGGTGATGAACATCAATTCAAGAGCCTGCATGTATTTTTTTACAGTTTTATCGTCAAAACCAACTTTATTTGCAATGTTTGCATATTTAATTACATTCCCACTCATTCCTGCAAGTAAACGGGATAGGGCATTAATTCTCTCTATGTAGTCGCCTCTTGTTTCGGTAAGCGTCGCAAAGTCTTTATACAATCTTCCCATCACGTACGATTTGAACCATGCGCTTCTGTTGCGTGTACTTTTTGTACTTGCCTCGGGGTAGCCGCCTTGGATGAGTTTTTCGGCCATTTGCTGCCTGTCGACGAATATTCCTTCCAGCGGTTCTATCTCTTCGGCTAATAAATAATCAACAATATTTACTTTTGAACAGGACACTTCAGCGGTGGAGAACGGAAAAAGCTCTAAACGTGCCATATGGCCTGGGAGTGCTTCTTGGGTCTTGGCCGATTTAAATATATCTGATGAACCGGTGAGAAGAAAAACTCCTTTTTCGCCTGGCTGCAAATTATCGGAAACCATTTTGATCGCAGGAATAAGGGTCGGAACATACTGAAATTCATCGAGAACGATTCTTTTACCCAGGGATGCAAGTAGTCCATGGGGATCACTGTTTGCAACTTCCAGCAATGATTGATTGTCCAAGGTGAAGTATTTCATATCAATTGTCTGAGCAATTTCTTTTGCCAAAGTGCTTTTTCCGGCTTGTCTGGGGCCGGAGATATAGACAATCCTGAATTCCCTTAATAACTCGACGGCCCGATTGTATATTTTTCGTTTGATCATCACAAGTTTTACTCTTTATGGAGTGATACTAATCCGAGGTAAGTATGTCTTTAATCCGAGAAAACAATACATTTAATCCGATATGATTGCAATCATAATCTGGAAAGACTCGATGGCGGCGTTCCTTTCCTTAATCGTTTAGTAAAAAAATTAACGTACCACCTGTCGTGGTGTAATAAGACTATAAAAGAAATCCTTGGAAGTGTATCACAAACCCTTTAATTCAAGACAGATAGGCCTCATCGCAACATATCAGGAATAGTCTTTACTTGCGGTTTTTCTTAAATTGGAGAGATGGCCATTGGCATGTTCTCTTATTGGGATACTGCTTGAGTCAACCTTTAGGGGAGATATGTTTACTTTCGTTATGCTCAACATAATATACATATGTTGACTTGTGGGCCATGAAATGTGGTATTGCAAGACCTGACCCCACTTCTCATGACCCCACTTCTCACGAATTAAAAATTAAGTAAGGTGTCTCTGGAACTCGATGCGTCTCCTTTTTTAGATCACTCCTTCCGCTTACGACTAAGATGCATTATCACATAAATGGTGATCATTAGAGGATATATATACAAGCCTTCCATAAAGCGACCTTGGTAAAAAAGGTACATACAACTATAGCTCGTAGCGCATGAATTGGTACTTCTTTAGTTTACTTTAATCCGTGCTATCTATTAGTTGGATGATTGTAACGGAATCAATTCATGTGTGACGGACTATAAACAGCAGACTTAAGATTAACAATAACAGCAAAATTATGGCTAATAGGCGGTTCATGGGAACTCCTTCGATGTTCCAAGATAGGTATGTAAATGGGCTAAGTCGGTGGGAATGGCCACCCGCCATCCTTGCGAACATCGACTCTTCTCAATTCATATCCCCTGTCAATTATTGTGCGGAAACCTTAACAGTAGCAAGGTTAAATTTGGCAACGGATGTGATCTTAGTACATTTGATGTGGCAATATTAAAATGAGGTACGCTTGTAACAGTACACATAACCGCCTGTAGACATGCGGAGTTAGGCAAGCCGCAATTGTGCCAAAGAAGCGAACGCATTTCCCCCGCTTATGTTCGGAATGATGCTCAGCTCAAGTATTGTGACTGCTGGGAGCTCGACGTGATACTCTTCCGTCAGCAGTTCCCGGACATGCTTAGAAGCCAGCTATAGTAGCGTTTGAGAAAAAAGCTTTCGTAGACTTTTAAACAATTTAGAAATTTACTAACCAATCAACAGTGTGACATAACTAGCGGTAATTACA
>Ga0207996_1000770_pt1 | contig 26136 bp, 42 predicted proteins | sample AntAceMetag02UKG_FD_184773 | JGI IMG/M metagenome (GOLD analysis project Ga0207996, IMG submission 184773) | Saline lake microbial communities from Ace Lake, Antarctica - Antarctic Ace Lake Metagenome 02UKG (SPAdes) (version 2) | ecosystem: Environmental > Aquatic > Non-marine Saline and...
AAATTATATTTTCTTATTTATCGTAATGAATTTTTTGATATTAATAATATAGAAAGTTTTATAAAGAATAGAATTCATATATTTGCATGGAACAAGAGATGATTTTGTCTTCCGATTCTATGAAATTTCTTTGTCTAAAAAAATGTGATTATGTTCTTGAAAATCAAAAGTATCTTAGTCGTTGTCAAATGTTAGATGTCTTCGCTGATTTAAGAGATGAAGTTGATAGATATTGCTAAGATAATTCTTTTTTTAATTTTGTTTTATTATAAATTCCATAAACAGATACACCAATCGTCACTACTAAAAAACTTATTAGTAAATTATTATTTAGAATTAGAGAATTTATTAATTGAAATCCATTATTAAAAATAATTATGGAAACTCCGATAATCCATACTAAAATAGATATTATCGCAAATAATGTTTTTTTCATTATACTATTCCTACTGCCTTTAGAAAGAAATATCCCCCAATAATTAAAGAAGTTACTAACAATGATTCATCCCAATGATTTTTCATCCACTTTTTTAATTTTGTTTTAAATTTCATACCCTTCTTACCGCTTTTATTTGATTTGATTTCATAAATTCTCCTAGTTCTTTTCCGTTGATTCCGTTAGTTATCCCTGCTTTAAATTTTGCTTGTTTGTCTGAATAAGCCATTATAATTTCATTTAAGCTTGTTCCTTCCCAATTTCCTGTTACTAAATATTTTTTTTCTTCTGCCATTTTAATTTTTTGAATATGATGCCGATTTTCTCAGCTAATTTGTTTTTATAAGTTTTTGCTTTACTTCATAAATGATACTATTCCAGAGAATAATGCTCCTACAACAATAATCCATCCTACTACTTGGTGAACTATTAGTGGTAACCAATTAAGAATTACTACATTGAGAAATGCACCATCAACAAATAATCCCCCTACACCAATTAAAGCAATAACTCCGACTAACATTAATACAATATTTGATACCTTGTTTAATAATTTTTTCTTTGTCATTTTAAATTACCCCCTTTCAGTCTTTTATATTGAAGACAATTCTAGCTAAATATCCCCAGGTGTAGACGTATCCTATAAGACTTACTACGCCTATTGTTAAGCTCACTGCTACATTTAATTGATTTACTACATATCTTACTAAAAACATAGGAATAGACCAAACAACCCCTGTTACGATGCTTGTAGCTAACGCTTTTAGTGATAATCTTAGGTTTTTTATGTCGAAGAATTTTATTTTCATAATTCACCTCCAGTAGCTAACCACAATCCATAAATTACACTTCCTGCGATAGCAACTCCTGCAATTAATATAAACATTCCAATACTAAGATGTAAGAAATTAGAAATTATTTGTGTAAAAGAATTGAATACTAAAAGAAATGTCCAACCAATAAATAATGATAAAAATATTACTCTATTTCTTCTTTTTACTTTTTTAGATACCATAGTTTGTTTAAGTCGTTTTACTTTATATATCTTTTGTTTTTATATTATTAATATCAACTAAAAAGACTTGTGAATTTAGTTATCCAATTTGCAAACATGTCTGGCATTGCTATCAAAAAACCAGTTACTATTGCTATAATCAGCGTACTAAATAGAATCACCATCCAAAAATTTCCCCAGTTTGTTTTCCTTGACTTATAGGCAGAAGTTATTGAAACAAAAGATAAAAGTAAAATTGTTACTACTATATAAAGAAAGTAATTTGGTACATATCCAGTTGGTATTATTTGTGTTATTGTTTCGTTAATCATTTTTTAGGGTGTCTACATTTATCTGTTTTATTTCTGCCTTTTCCGCCTTCTTTTCTTCCTTTCTTGCTTCCATCTTTTGAACCATATTCTTTTGCCATTATCTAAATTTCCTTTTAATTCCTCTAATGAATTTCTTTTTATTAAAGTATCCTAGCAATGCAAATAAAAATATTATTCCACCTGATATTAGTAAAACCATTAATTTATTTTCAAGTACGAAACCCCAGAAGAAAGCAAACAAAGCTATAATAAATATTGTTCCAACTATTGGGAAAGTACAGAATACTATTTTATCTAATAATTTGTTCTTCATGAACAAAACGCCTCCACTTCACTACAAGTCCAAGTTTTTCCTATTGTTTCGCAAACTTCTCCAGCACTTGTTAAACTATTTGAATCGCAATAAATCCAAAGAATTCCATCAACATTTATACATCCTACTTTATCTGTTTGAGAAACCCATTCACCATTCATAATCCAATCTTCACAAATTAATTCAGAACGACCTGCAAAATCTGGGAAAGCTACAACTGCGAAAGCTCCTAAATCGTTTACTGGTGTTCCATCCCAAGTATAAATTTCTTCTTCGCATTCTTCATTACATTCACTCATTAAAGTTTCTTCATATACTGCTTCACATTCATCTTCACAAGCTATTATTTCGTCTGAATAAGATGCCATACAATATTCATATTCGTCGGTATAAATTCCCCCTGAATGGTCACTACAATAATTACTTTGTGTTATACTACATTCGTCATGGCAATCATAATATATATCATCTGTTTCATCCCAACAATCATTATCAAAACAAAATCCTTCTCCTGATTCGTCTATATAATTATAACTATCTACAATTCTTAAAGATTGTAAAAGAGAAGTAAATCCACCTGTTGCTATATCTCCATGTCCATAACTCTCAATATTTAATCTTAAAAAACTCGAACTTTGAAGTAGAACTAATACTGAGATAATTAATCCGAAAAAGATTAACCATCCTATCCATTTATTTTTTTTCTTATTTTCTTTCATTTATACCTCCGAACTAAACTATGAATTCCCCAACCGATTAGGAAACCGATTAACCACATTATAATTAGTAATAAAGGGGCATAAGATATAATATCTATTTGTTTGGAAAACAAATCTGGTAATAATGTAATTCCTATAATTAATCCTAAATAACTTCCCCACATTTTAAACGGATTGTAATTTTTCTTTACCATTATTCACACACCACCAATTTAACATTTGAACGAGCATTTACATTACAGAATCCATCATTTCTTACTTCCATTCTAAAAGGTGTTTGTCCATCATAAGTTACAGGAACTACTTGAGGGTTTCCATAATTTGAAAAGTCTACTACTTGTGAACTTCCCCATGCTAATCCACTTGAATCATAAAAGTTAAATTTAACTACTGGCATTCCTGGAATACAAGCTGGAACTGATAATATTCCTTCTACTTCTATTTCTGCACAAATTGGGTTATTTCCTGGCTCTGTGTCTAAAGTTATTTCATAAGATTTAAGTTCGCCTGGTACTACTGGGTAATATGAATAACCACCTTCTCCTAATACATCTCCTAGTTCTAATCCATCATGAACTATCAACATACAATAATCTCCCGACCTGGTTTCTGTACAAATATATCCAGGGTCACAAGCAATAACTACTGAATCTTCTAAATCTCCATCACAAAAATATTCTGTTACTGCCCAACTTCCTGCACAATTATCATAAGCAGTGATTGTTCCATCAATAGTAAGCCATCCTGGTCTATATTCATCTTTTCCGTCTGAATCTGTACAAGTTCCTGTTATTTCTGGGTTTACGTGTAAATCATCATCATTTGTTCTGCATCCTTCACATAGTCCAGCGAACACGAAGTCACCAGCTACATATATATTTTCTGAGCTTACTGAATTACCATCTAAATTAGTTGTTCCTTCTGCAATTTTTAACCAAGTATCATCTGTTTTTTCTCTTGCGAATATTTCACAAAAGGTTGTAGGGTTCTTAGTCCAAATAGTTCCTGTTACTAAATCTCCAAAATCAATTGAACTTGGTGAAATTGTTAATCTGCAATCTGCTGTTGGAGTAGTATCTAAGAATTCTTGTTGTTCTGGGGATGCTCTATCTTCCCATCTAAATGCAATTAAATTATTTGTATAACCATAATAAACTCCTCCAAATATAATTATAATTAAGACAAGCCATACAAAGTTGAAGATATTTTCTTTAAACCAACTTTTTTTCTTTGTTTTTCTTTTTGCCATTATATTTCATCTCCTTTGTTTAATAAATTTACAATCATTATAAATACCGATACTATTAATCCGAATAATGCTAAACCCATGTGTTGAGTATTAAAACATGATGTGTTTATTGTTTTTATAAATATAAATATAAATATATAATAGTTCAAAAAATTATTTAACCAGTTTAATGTTTCCATTTTGTTATATAAAATTTATTTCATAAAGAAGATTCCATAAGTAAGAATTCCTATAGCTATTAAACCAGCAGATATTGCAATATAGTTTAATATTTTTTTTGTTTTCTTTTTCATTTTATACTCCTATAATTTATTTAGTCTAATCTTATCCTGAACAATATCCAAATAAGTCCTACTAAAAATAAGACTATTCCAGCACCAAAAATTTCAGAATGTATTTGGTCAAGGAAAGGCATTACTCCATTAAATTTATATATAAGATAACTTGAAGTCATTAAAATAGCTCCGACTATTAACATAATCCATTGCGTTAGTTTTGACTTGTTTTTCTTTTTCATTGTAATTCCGTAATATGTTTAATTAAGTCTACTATTATAATCACACTTGCTAAGATTCCAACATTATAAAGTGGTATGTATAAATGAATTCCTAATAAATATAATACTCCTACTATTGCTCCTGTTGTTAAAGCCCATCCAAACCAATGTTTTGGGTCAAGCAATACTTCTTTAATTACTTTTTTAAATTTCATTTTTTATTTTGTTAGTGCGAAGTAAATCATTCCAATTACCTGAAACGTAACTCCAATATGATATACAGTAATTCTTCCTAAATTAAAGAACCATGGCATAATATAATCTGGCGATTCTCCCATTAGCATAACTATTGTTGGGATTAATAATAAAAATACACCTAATACAATAAAGATACCAGCGAATAAATCATAATAATGATGAGTTGAACTTCTTTTCCAAATACTTCTACCGATTACTATAAATAAAAATACATGAAACAATGCGAATGAAATCCAGAGCAAACTAATTAGGGGAATTTTAATTCCAGAAATAGGTGTTCCTACTGCCATCCATCCTACTGGGCTACTCGACATCATATTTACTAAATCGTTAAATAAATAAAAAAACAATCCATACAAAATTATTGATAATACTTCCCATCTATCAGGTCTTCCAATCTTAAATTTTTTCTTTGCCATTTTATCTTTTATTTTTGGCTATATAATCTATAAAAGTATATACTGCTGGTACTAATGCTAAAATTCCTATATATCCAAACAATTTAGTAGATATTTCAACTCCAACAACTAAAAACATTCCTATTAATATTGCAGACAACCCAAAAATTATTGCAATAAGCTGAGAAATTTCGTTTTGTTGAATTCCATCTTTTATCCATTTCCCTAAACTAAATACTTTACCTACAATTAAAAAAGCAGAACCACCTAAAATTAAAAATACAGCGTTCATATTATCATTTAGCCAACTTATATCAAATGTATAAGATAGAAAGATTGCTAGGAATCCAGTAAAAGAAATTATACTTAAAAAATCTCTGAAATCGTTTGGTATTAATTTTGTTCTTATCATTTTCTTTTTCTCCTTTTAGGTTTCATTGAAACTATTGCTACACTTCCTAATATTGTTATTACTATTGCTATTGCTGAAATGTTTACCCATCCTGCTGTTTTACATCCTGTTACTTCTGTTTCGATTGGGTCTATGAAAGGCGTATATGCTCTCCAATATAATGCTCCATAATCGTTTTGCGTTTCTGTATATTCAGTTTCATACCAATTACAAATTCCTTCATCGTCTTTTACACATTTACTATCTTTGCAAACTTCATTATCTTCACAATCAGAATTTTTTTCACATTCTGCTGGAAGTTTGCAATCTGATGGACAAGATGTTATTGATTCATAATTTTGACAAGTTCCATCTCCACAGGTATCAATTTCTTCTGCATCATCTTCTGATTCATAACTTGAACAATCTTCATCACAATTTATTGGAGAAGATGTAGAACATGCTTCTACACATACTTCTACATTTGATTCACTTGATGATGCTTTTACTACAAATGGAAATTCAAATGATTCTTTTAATATTATGTTTTGTCCTTCTGGTGAAATAGAGCCATCTGTTGTTGTTGCTTTAATAACTACATTTCCTTCAGAATCTTCTTTATTTGTTATAATTGCTTTTGCTGAAAAACTTGAATCTGTTTTTACTTTACTTAGCATAATTAATGTTACTGATGGTTTTACTTCTTTAGGCGGTTGATATACAAATGAATTATAATATTTTTGGTCTGCATCTATTGTAAATTGTACATTTCCTAAATCTAAATCTCCTATGAATCTTTCATTTTTAACAGAGTAATCATTGAAATTTGATGTAAATCCTATATTGTCTCTAACTTCCGTTAAAGCTGTTAATGGATTAAAAAAACTTAAATCATAAAAATAGTTTTCAAGTTCTGTTTTATATTTAACATTTGGAGCATTATTCACCATTAAGATAGCTACATCTGAACCTGAAGTACAATCTCTTTTACTTGATAAAATTCCTAAACTTTTGAATTCTAATTCTCCACCATTATCATAAAATGTTTTTGTTTGCGTTAAAGTTCCGTCAATTATTTGTTCACTTCCAGAATCATCTTTTACGCTTATTAAAGCTGTTCTTTCTGAAGATAATAATTCATAGTATGTCATTGATATTTTTCCTACTATTGTCCATCTTTCTTTCGTTACTTGATTTAATTGATATGAACAATATGATTCTTTTTTAGAAACAGTTAAAACTGCTTCTTCTTTTGGCGTTATTTTTGTTCCGTCTGAAAGAGTTTTTTCACCTGGTAAATTTCTGAAAATATATCCTTCATCTACACTATCCGCAACTCCACTTATCAGCCAATGTAAATCTCCGTTAGTATCTTCGTATGTTGAAACTGCTGTAATGTTTTGCAAAACACCACTAGCGAAAATTAAGATAAATCCCGTCGCTAAAAGTCCTATAAAAATTCCTACTTTAATATTATATCTTTTTATTTTTGTTCCTAGTAAAACTACGAATCCCATTGCAACTAATCCTAATCCTAAAACCATAAATCTAAATGTTGATGAGAAATAAAATACTGCTAAAATAATTAAAGTTATCACTGCTAAAATCGCTAATCCTGCAATTTCAAACTGACCTCTTTTGTTCATTTTAATAACTTATCCTGTTCCTATTTAATAGTCGTGACCAAATGTTAGGTTTTGATTCAATGACTTCGCCTTGTTCGTTTAATGTGTATGTGTCTTCAAATGTTAATTTTATATATCTTAGATATGTTTTTTGTTCTCTTACTTGTAAAGTTGTTTGATTATTATCTTGTGAATAGGTGCATTCGCCAGAACAATTAAATTGATATTGATTTTGAAATTTATTTTGAATCTCTTTCATTTCTTGAATTTTAATTTGGTCTTGAGAGTTATATTTAACTTGAGAATTCTCTTGTGCGAATACTCCTGCCATTGAGAATAATAGTAATCCTAATAGACTGAGTGTTATTATTTTTTTCTTCATTTTTCTTTATATTATTAATATCATATTCTATTTAAATGTTTACTTTCGTGGTTTTTTCCTTTTCATCCAGATTATTAAAGCTATTAAGCCAAATATAGATACTGGAATTAAATAAAAATAAATTGGGGTTTTATCTTGAACACAAACATTTATGTCATCACAGAAATATCCATCTGGGCAACCATATTCATTACATCCAACTTGTTGAATATTACATTCGCCTGAATAAACACACATTCCAAATTGATTACATTCCGACGAGATTCCAACACAAGGTATTATACAATCTGTCTTACTTATACATTGTAATGCAAATGCTTCTCCTTCTTTATAACATAATCCTGAACTTATTTCACAAGTTGCATCGCCTGGGCAATTATCGTCACTTATACAATCTTTACTAATTATTGATTCAAATATTTCTGACTTAATACAAAGTCCTGTGTTTGCATCGCAAGTTGTTTCATTTGGACAATCTAAATCTGTTGCACAATCTTTAAAGGCAAATACTGTTTCTGCACAAATTCCATAAGAAGTACAAACATATTCATGTTCTTCTATTGTTGGACATCCTAATATAGTACAAGATAATTCTCTAACGTCATCTCTAACACAATATTCTTTATCTGGGCTTAATGTATAACCTGTTGTGCAAATATCTCCCGTCGCTGTTAAGAAAAGTGGCTTAGATGCTATTGTTATTAAAACTGATTCTTTTTCTATTGTTTTAAGATTTACCCATTCTAATGTTTTTGTTGGGTCTCCTAAGAAATTTAATCCAGGGAAATTTATTCCTTTCATGCTAATTTCTAAAGTTGGTTTTACTCTTAATTCTGCTACTGCTGTATTTGTTGGTACGTTGAAAGAAATCACATTATCTCCTGAAACAATTACTTTTTCTAAGACTTCTGTTTTAGATACTTTGCCAAATATCGTCGGTGTTTCAAAAACTACAGTTAATTTAACTTTCATATCTTGATTTAAATTATTTTTAAGATTTACATCAATTACTATATCTTGTCCTTCTACTATACTTTGTTGTGATGTGTCTACTTGGACATCTACTATATTATCAGACAATTGTAAGTCATATTTATTTCTCCAGTACTGTCCTTCTGTAAGATAATGGAAATTTGGAGTTTGAGCAATTTTAATTGTGCTTCCTATATTGTCTGTTAATATATAATCTTCATTATAAACTTTTCTTGCACAATGATTAGGATAACCTGTTTGTGGGTCTTTCCTCCAAGTTTGTAAAGTTTTAATTAAAGTACCGTCTTTATAAATTTCTATTTGTTGATTTGGATAATTATGAGGATTCATATAATCTGTGCATCCAAAAGTTGTTCCTGTTCCAAAAGTTGAAACAAATTTAAAAGTATTTTTTCCAGTATTAATTGAAACTTCTTTTGATACTACCGGATAACGAGGTCTGCAATCTTCAGTAGCTGTGATAATACATTTGTCAGAACCTGCCCATTCCCAATTCCAATAAGTCATCCCACAAGGATTTTGTCCAACATAATCTCCATCCCAATATCTTCCAGATTCTCCAGTACATTGAACTAAACCTGTAATTTTTGTACTGGTATTAGTAAAAGTTTGACCAATTCCAAAATAACCAATGACTAATAATAAAGAAATTAAACTAACGCCTATAATTATATTTCTTATGTTCTTTTTCATGTTATCTTTAAGTATTTCTTTTATTTAAATGTTTGTTTTTTATATTATTAATACTGAATATCAAAGTACCGCTACTGGAATAATGCTTAATATTAATGAAGTTAGTATTACCCAAATTGGTTTAAGTGGAACTTTTTTTGAGATTGTTTTTTGTGCTATTATAAATATTATGATAAAAGGAATAAAGAATACTAATAGATAAGGTAATCCGAAACTTGTTTTTAGGAAAAATATTTTTGAAATTAAAGATTGAAATGATGTAAAGGATGTTATTTCTAAAAACATTGTGACACTTCCATCTCTACTATCTTCGTCTAATGCTTTAATATTAAATTGATAATCTCCTATTTCTGCTTCTCTTGGAATATTTAAAATGAAATCTATTGTTTGTGGCGTATCTTTTAATTTCGCTAATTCAAAAGATGAGTCTGGAAATTCTACATATTGACAAGCCGAACCATCTACATCTTCACAAGATAAAGTTATTGTTACTGAACTTTCCCCTATATTTATAAATTCAATATTTTTAAATGTTCTTTGAGTTCCTTGTGGCATAGAAGCATCAATTCTATTTCCTCCCCCTTTTACTCCCATAGTCCAACCCTTTGTAAGTTCTGCTATCGTGATTGTTGTAGTTGAACCACCTCCACCAGTTACAACTCCGCCAGTAGTTATTGAGGTTGTGAAAGATAAGTTTTGAGAATTTTCGTTATTTGCTGAATCTGTTGCCCAAACTACTAAAATATATGTTCCAAATCCTGGTGCTGATGGTGTTGTTGTCGTATTACAAGTAAAAGAAGTATTAGTTCCAGGGGTTGTACCTGTCCAAACTGAATATTTACAAGAATCTAAATTTGTGTCTGAAATATTTGTAGTAAAATTAAATTGTGTGGAGTCTGCTGTTGTCGTAATTGTCATGTTATTCATTACTGGGAGAGTTGTATCTAAAGTGAACGTAAAGTTAGAAGTAGCAAATGCTGGATTACTTGTTTCTGTTGTATTACATTTTATATTCCATAAATAATATCCTTCACTTAATGTTTGATTAAATGAATTTATTACATCTTCTGTTATTGAAAAGTCTGATTGATTTAGTGACCAAGTTTCTGTAAAATTTGAGTACAATTCACATGCTTCTACTGTTTGAGATGAATGTTCTGGCGTGTAGTTTAATTGAACATTTGCTGTATTTATGTATTGAAGGTCTGTTGGTTTATTTAAAATTATAATTGGGTCGTCAATATCTACATTTATTGTAAAATTGTCATCTGCCCACCATCTTCTTGAATTATTATTATAAGCACTACATCCCCAAGTCCAAGTTCCTGTTGAATTAAAAACCATATCGTAAGTTGTTGAGTTGTAAGTATTTGAAATGTCTTGCGTGTCTGTTATATTTAGATGTCCTGTTGAGTTCCAAAAGTAGAAAGTTATATTACTTAATCCTTCTTCGTCTGTTGCTGAGCAGTTGAATGTTTTAGTTGCTGGTGCGTATGTATTATTATTTAGGCTTTCTAATGTTGGGAAGGGGGCTGGGGTGTATTGGATGTCTAATGCTTCGTAAAAAATCTTTCCAGCAGTGTCTGAGTGGAAAATTGTAGTAAGGTTGCAGTAGTTTCCAGATAAAACACAACCAGTGCAATCACAAAGTCCTCCATTTAAGGCTGAATTTAAAACACTTGCGAAATCGTTTGTTTTGTTTTGAGTTGTAGAAAATTCGCCTGTTATGTTCCATATTTTTGTGTTGTTTATTTGGATGTAGGGATTATTTGGATATAATAGTCCTCCTACAAATGTAGTATCAATTACCATTTCGGAACTTGCATCATCATTCCATAAACTTCCATTATTACTAGAACTCGTCCTTTCTCCATAAATTTTGCCTCTTTGGTCATTTATATATATTGTAATATCATTGGATATATCATCATAATCTCTCGTGACTAATAGATAATTTATACCATTTATACTTACATTTGGTTCAAAATCACATTCTCTAAATTCACTTGTAGATTTGTTAGCAATACCAACATCACAACTACCCAAAATAGTATTAGATTCATTTCTTATTTGATAAATTATATTACCTTCGCAATTGCCATCATTACAACGCCATCTAAAAGATAATTTATCTACTTCAACATTTGTTAAATTTATTTTTTGACCTCTTAATCCATTACTATCCCTAAGACCAATACTATTTGTAGGGTCTGTAAATAAACTATTAATTAAATCAATTTCTATTCCACTTACATTTATTGTTGCACTATCAATACGAGTATTATGTGGTATAGAAAAATTACGTGAAATGTTTATATTACTACTAAACGTCAAATCTTCTGTAATAAAACTGCCGACAGAATATTGGAATACTTTTTTATTATCATATCCTAACATATACATTTTTTTTCCGTCTGGTTTGAATGCAATATCATATGGATTTTCATCTTGGAATCCTGATAAAATTGAAGTATCACTCGTTGCAGTAGATAAATCCCAAGCGGTTGATAGTGTGTATTGGACAATGTAACCATTGTATTGAGCAGTATACATTTTGGTTCCGTCATTACTAAGACATAAACCATAATTATAACTAACACCATAAGAAATTGAATCATATGATGCTGTAGATAAATTCCAGGCGGTAGATAAAGAATATTGATAAACTTCAGTTGTGCCATAATCTATTATATACATTTTGGTTCCGTCTGGCTTGAAAAACATGCCTTCTGGTTGTGATGCTTGACTAATGCTAAAGTTTATAGAATCATAAGTTGCTGTAGATATATTCCAAGCAGTAGATAAAGTGTATTGATAAATATGTTTATTTGTTCTACCAGATATATACATTTTTGTTCCATCTGTATTAAATACTGCATCATTTGGTGTAGTGTCTTCAGAGGTTAAAGATTTAGAAATTGAATCATATGACATGGTAGATAAATCCCAAGCAGTTGATAATGTATATGAATAAATATTATTATTCCAACCACTAACCATAAACATCATAGTTCCGTCTGTATTAAATGTTATACCATACCCATTTATTCCACTTTCTGCACCATCTTGATTAGTCAAAAACGAAATATTATCGTATGCTGTATTCGATATATCCCAAGGTTCTCCTAAATAAAAATTAGTAATCTGAATAGCTCCAACTAAAGCAATTAAACAAACAATACCTATTATGCTTAATAATTTTTTATTCATTTTTTTTACATACTACCTCTAATTGATTTAATTTACAATTTATTTCATCATCCCATATCAATGCCCATCTATGAGAATACACTATACCTTTTATCCCATTATATCTTAAAGTAGTAGAATTAAAACCTAATTCTTTTCCTAATCTTTCATATAGATAAGCATATACTGTACAATCTCCACCAAATTCTTTTATTTCGTTTAATGTCATGTTTTTTGCCATTTTATCGTCAGTTGAATTAAATTTAAAAAATGGTTCAATTTCATCTCTTAAGCAATATGCTGTTTTAGTTATATTTAAATTTTTACAATTAGCTATTATTTCTTTTTCTGAATTTGGAATTATATGTATTTCTTGTTCTTCTTGTTCTTCTTCAAATATCCAAGTTTCTATTCTATCTGAACCTACAAGCATAACTAAACATCCTCCTAAAGCTATTCCTAATATTCCAAAGATTAAAACGCTTTTATCAAATTTATCCATTTTTATTTATTCTAAAAACATTTTCTCCTCTTTTATATTATTAATATACATGGTATTTATAAAGAAAGAATATATTTAAATGTTTGTTTATTTCCAAAAAATTAGGAAATCAATAACTTTATTTGTCCATATCTTTAGTTTGTGAAAAAATCCAGTTTCTTCAATTTCTTCGATACATGTTGTTTTATTATCTGTACTACAATTTTCTTGGTATGTTTGATTATCTAAATCTATTATATCGGTATCTATAGTAAAACATTCCTGTGTTAAATTTGGTTGTCCGTAAGTTGTACCACAATTTCCATAGCATTTACAAGTTCTATTTTGCAAGTCGTTAAAACATTCACTCCAATTAGAACATTCCCAATCATAATCTGTATTACGATAGCAACTTCCACCTGAACCTCTTAATTCTTCTATTATTTTATATCCATTAAGCAAACACAAAACTGTAAAATTGTCTGGTTTATAATTAACTACTAAATCAATAACATATCCTGTATTATTAAATGTAAAGTTTAATCCTTCTAAATTTGAGTTATTATTTATAATTTCACATTCAACTGTTTGTAGATTTTGTATTTCATTTGTTAAGTCTGCATAAAATATTTCCCCTGAGTACATTGCTTGAACTAAAGTCAAACTAAGTAAACATATTCCTAACATTATTATTGTTTGTTTTTCCATTTTGAGTGTGAACTCCGAGCTTTCATCGGAGGTGTTTTTTTAAAAAATAAAAATAATAAATTTTTTGTGTTTAAGCAGTTACTGGTGCAACAGTTGTAGTTACAGTGTAATCTCCAGTTATTGCTCCAAACTCATACATAGGCATAAATTCCATTGAAACTCCTTCTGGGATAACTGTATTTCCACTTACATCTACTTTAAAGTAGTTGATTAAATCTGTTTCATAATAATAATTAGCCATATTAACCCAACTCAAAACTCCATTAGATTCAATATCACTTGTTGGAATTATCCAAAGTTTTGCTCCGACACAAGTGTCATAGTTATCATAAGTATTATCACCATTACAATATCCAGGAACGGCATTAGCATTCCAATCTCCTTCCATTGGTAAACTTTCAGTTATTTCAGACATTGTTTTTACCGTTGCGTAATTATTGAATTTGTTTTCTTTATCCATTGCATAAACTAATTCATATCCACTTGGAATTACTCCATCAAGAACTTCATATTCAAAAGTATCTCCAACTACTGTATAACCAATTTTTATTGTAGATTCTCCATTTGCTACCCATGTATCTGTATTTTTCTTGGTTAAAACCAACTCTCCAACATAACTTGTTACAATATCTGTAGAAACAACATCGCCTTCCATAGCAACACTTTCTACTTTAACATCAACATTAAAATCTGCCTTATTTTCAACTATAATTTCTCCTCCAAGTTTAGGGCTATTCATAATACCGCTTAATACTACAGGTACTAATTCAGATACCATTATAGGAGATTCAATAATAATTTCTTGCGAAACCTGCCCGTAAAACTGAATCACTCCAGCACTAACAAGTCCAACAGCAAGTAAAACTAAAACACTATACATATATTTTTTATTCATTTTTAAACCCCCTTTCAGAATTTTTGAATTTAAGTAATCTTCTTAATGTTTCATCATTGGATTCTCTTGGATGAACTTTTTTAGATTTAATGAATTCTTTAATATCTTCACCTATTGATATTGTAGTTTTCTTCATGTATATAATAGATTATAAGTGTTTATAAAGATTTGTATTGTTTAATTAATCAAAGAATCTAGTATGGAATATTCTTTTATCTCTTTTTTTGTAATTTTATTCTTTGTCATTTCTTTTTCTCCATTTAATAGCAATCATACCTCCAACCATCCCAACTATTAAATCGAATACAATATCAATAGGTAACTCAGCTCTAAATAAATTAAGCCCAAAAAATATTATAGACATTTCAAATAGTTCGTACAAGACTAACAAGAAGAATAGATAATGTAATTGGTCATCTTTAAGAAAATAATACATAATCAAAAATGCAATGACGAGATGAACGAAAGACCAAAGGTTAAGAAAGATAAAAGAATTTTGAAAGATTATTATATTTAGGAAATCTGCTATTTGAAGCATAAAGATTGGAATCATGTTAAGACTCCGTCATTTTTCTTTTGTCCAAAAAGATTATTTCTGTAGAGCCAGAAGTACAAAACAATCAATCCAAAGATAAAAGATACTGCTGTTATCAAAACTATATCACTTGAAAATAGTCTAGGAAAATCGATGAAGAAATTATTATTTTGATGGAAAAATATACCAGCGAATACGAATCCAGTACCTAATATTATTAATGCTTTAATCGTCCAAAAGAAAAATACTACTATTTTTGCAATATCTGAACCTGGGTACGCAGATGAGTGCCATACTATCGCTAAAAGTCCTATAATAATTGGAATTCCTATGAAATAATATGTTGTATATTCTGAAACACTTAATTTATATTTTACTGAAATAAATATTAATAATAAAACAAGTAATCCCATAACAAATATGTTCATTGCTTCTTCTGCTATTGGAACTAAAAATGTTGAAAATAATAAAGAATCTGTTGGACTAAATTGCTGACTTAAAACTATTGTACTTGTAAATTGATTTGATGTAATTATTCCACTAGATTGTAATAAGTTAGCTCCTAAAAAGATTGATGAAAAAATTATTAAAAGAAGTAATCCTAATTGGAATACTGAAAAGTTTTTGAAAAATGGCAAAGCTGGTTTTTCTCCTATATTATAAAATCCAAATGAATCTCCGTATTTGTTATCTCTTTTCCACCAATATCTTGTAAAATAAATTACTAAAGTTCCAACTGAGCCGACTATTAAAATAATTGAGAATAAAAATAATTTAAATGAAATCTCTGGGTTTGATAATTCTTGATTTCCTAATGTTAAAGTTAATGGATAAATAAATCCCATAAACAACATAATTGCAATAACTACTAAAGCACCTATTTCCTTTGGGGTTTTCATGTTATATTATTAATATATTAAAGTATTTAAATTGTTTGTTTAAAGTATTTCTACTTCTTTTTTAGTTGATTCTGTTAATAAAAGTAATTTGATGTAATCGTTTTTTGTTGGCGTTCCAAATTTTGTATAATCTATTTGAATTGTTTGATTTGAATTAACTAAATCAAATGTTCCATAGCAATTTTTATAATCTTTAATTTCCTGTTTTGTGAAGTTTGTTTTTACAAAAATATAATTAAGTGACCAAGATAAACAAAAACTTATATTTCTTGCATCTTCTGATTCTAAATTTACTAAAATTGGGTCTCTACTTAATATTTTTACATTGATTTCTTTTGGTTCTATTAATTCTAAAGTTATTCGTTGGGTGTCTTTTGTAATATTAAAAGTTCTTGAATCTATATAATAATTTTGGTCGTCTATGTTTTTGTTATATATTTTTATCTCTTGATTTTTTGTTACGATAGCTTTTTCATAAGATTGAGATGTATTTCCTTCTATTTTTCCATGTTCACTTTCTATTACATATCCTGTTTTTATTTTTTGTCCGTTAAATTCTGCCGATATTGAAAGATTTGAAAATTCTATAACTTCTTTTTTTAAATCATAGTTATAATAAAAATAAGCAAATCCTCCTGCCAATACTAAGCAAAAGAGTATCAAATAAATTGTTTTGTTTTCCATCACTTCTCCTTTGGAATTTCTGGTGAGGTTCTTGCTTTTACTAATTCTTTGGCGAAATCGAATGAAAGTCCAGATAATTCTTTAGCATAGCTTAGCCCTTCGCCTTTCTTCCTTAATATGTATTTATTTTTATCTTGTGTTTCCATAACTTTTTTATTATCAGAATTTTCATTTTGTTCTTTTATATATTCCATTACTAATTTTCCGAAGATTGTATTTTTCATTTTTTCTGGTATTTGTTCTGGTTTATCTGGGAAAGCAATACTGATTCTTCTGTGTGCTGAGTTGTCTATTGGTATAAATAAATCTTTGCGTACAAATAAATCTTGGTCTTTTATCTTAAATTCTTTATCTTTTAATTTTATATAATCAATATCTCTTGGAGAGCCAGTTATATGTATTAATTCTTTGTTTGATTCTGTTTCTTTAATTAGAAGAAGCCCATATCCATCTGTATAATTTGATAAAAGATTTATAACTATTTCTTCGTTTCTTGGTTCATCTTTGTCTCCATAAATCATTCTAAATACAAAAATTATTACGCCAATTAAAATTAATACTAGAATACTTGTCATAAATGCTAAAAATCCTAAAGTTGCCATTAAACTACATTCTCCTCTTTTTCTTCTTTTGGTTTTTGATGGCTAATTCTTTTTGTTCTTTGTGTTGGTTTTCCGAAATAATCTGTGCTTAATTCTGTTTCTTCTATATCTAATGCTTCAGGGTTTTTTGACATTTTATTTATTGTATCTTTTGATTCATCTTCTTGTATATCTGCTGGTAAAATTGATGGGGTTTTAGATGAGAAAGTTGAGTTAATTAAAATTATTATTTCGTCTGTTTTTTCTTCACTTAATTCTATTTCTCTATAAAGTTTTAGATGGTGTTCATATATCATATTATCATTTATATTATGTAATTTTCTTTCTGTTGGAGTTCCTTTTTCAATATAATTCCACATTTTTTTTATTGTTTTTTCTTCAATTTCATCAATTTCATCTTCTGTTAATTGTTTTGCTGTTTTTTCTTTTAATTTTAATTTTTCTCCTAATTGATAGATTTTTCTTCCGAATAATGAGAGTACAAAGAAAAATGTTAATACTATACTAAAAATTAATGGAACTTTCAAAGGATAATCTGAACTCATCCTTATGCCAATTAAAGTTAGCCAAGATATTGCAAATAAACTACCAGCTATTAATTTAAAATTAAATTCTTTTTCTTCTGTTTTAGTTTTTATTTTTTCTTCCATTAGTATTTCTCCCCTTTGTGGAATAATTTTCTTACTTTTATTTGTGCTTTTTGATTAAATAATATATAACACATACCTATTACTATTGATATGATTAGAAAAATTATTGCTCCGAATGTTATTGTTCCAAGTAAATTATCTAATTTTTTTGATTGATTTTCTATTTCTTCTGAAGTTTCATTAGCATTATTTAAGTATATCATTGAATTATTATCTATTGATGATAATTTTTCGTTTTGTAGATTCATAATATCTCTAATTTCTTCTCTAAATAAATCTTCTGCTAAAATTCCGTCTCTATAAGTTTCTTCGTTTATTGTGAATGTAACATTTCTATTTGATTCATTTTCATAAAGATATTGTGTTGGGCATTCGTTTGGAAATATTGAACAGAAGAAATTTACTAAATTTTTTAAGTATTCTTTATCATAACTTGAATTTCCATATATTCCGCTCAAATCTTTATAGTTAATGAAAACATCTATTCCTCTATTTATTGTGTTAAAGTTTCCTTCTATTTTTACTGATTTATTGTATGTCTTGTTTGTTTGGTTTGTTTGATAAATTAAAGGTCTAATTGTATATCCTATGTTTTTTGATTCTCCAATTGATAAGTCAAAATTATTTTCGTCAAAAGTAAACCATTCTTCGCTTAATTTTACGCTTTTTGCTATTTTAGTTCCTGTATTTGTTATCGTAAATAAATCTTCTTTTTCTGAATTATAATCAAGCGTGTATGAAGTTATTGGGAAATATGTTGATATTGTTGTTGGCTCATATAATATTTTAACATTTAAATTTATTGGAGCATCGTATTCTGAAGAATGAATATATCCGTTTTCTGGTCTAATATTTAAATGGCAGATACTTGAAAATGGTAGCCCTGTTTTAAATACTTGATAATTAAATTCTTTTGATTCTGAAAAATGTTCTGTATAATCTGATGTTCCACTAATTGTTGCGAAATAATCTCCAGAGTTTAAGTTTTTAAGTTTTACTTCTCCGCTAAATGTGTTTGTCCAAATTATACTATCTCCTACTATTAAATCTAAATTACATAAATCTAATCCACTTGAATCTATTGTTATTTCTTCTGTTTCATTTGACGTTCCCAAATTTGCAAAATAATCGGATATAATTTTTACTTGTCCGTCGAAGTCAGAATTTGATGATACTTTTGCTTGGATTGTTTTTGTTTGTCCTGAACTTAAATCAAATTTATCAAATGAAATTATAGAATTTTGACTTGAAACATTATAAAAAGTAAATGTTTCTTGATTTGTTATTCCAATATTAAAATAGAAATCTACTCCGTTTGTTTTATTTATGTTAATTGTATTGTTTTGAATATATAATCCGTTACTACTTACTAAAGGTATAATTATTAAAAGAAATATACTTAAAAATAAATAATTAATCTTTTTCATCGTCACACACTTTTTTAGTTTCTTCAATTAAATATCTTGAAATATTTGAAGTTCCTAAAAAGCCAGTCATAGAATCCTTTATTGAACGAATTACTAAATCGTAATTACCTGATTGTTTTAATAGTTCTTCATAATTTTTTATTCCTGCATTCTTTAGTCCAGATTTTAATATTTTTTCACAATATTCTGTTATTGTAATTTTTTTCTTTTCACAATATTTTTTGATTCTTTCTTTATCTTCTTCCTTGCCAGATATAGGAATATTTATTTTTACAAATATATTAAACGATGCTATTGGTTTTGACTTTTCTTGTTCCATATTAACTTAATACATACTAAATTAATATAGTATTTAAATGTTTACTTCTTGAAAGTATAAATCACATAAGAGGTTAGAAGTAAAATAAACAAGAAAACAAATCCCCAGAAGAAGAATTTTGAATTAGCTTTAATATAATCAAGTAATTTTGTGAAATTATCGTCTGTAACTTTTCTTATATCTAAACATGATTCGATGTTTAAAGTCACTGATTCTTCTACTTCTTTGCCATCTTGATTTGCTACTATTTTTACTACTACTTCTCCTGCTTCTAAACTTTCTAAATCATAATAATATTCTTCGTTTGTTTGGTCTAAAAATAGTTTTTCTGATTTTTTTATATTATTGAAATATAAATCTGCCGAGTCTAAAATCGTGAAATCATTGTACTTATCTAATGCTTTGAATATCAACTTATCTCCATCTTTACAGATTTTTTGGTTTTCTATTAATATACTTTCTAAATTAATTGTGCTATATACTTCTTCTGTAAATCCTATTGTATCTATTGGGGTTAAATATTCTACTGAAGGGGTTGTTCCTCCTGTACCTGTAGCTCCTGTTCCTGAAACCATAACGAAATTTACTGAACTTGAATTTGAATGATTAAATGAATCATTACAATAAAAACTTACTAAGTAACTTCCATATATTAATTGAATAGATTTTGTAAAAGTTAAATTATCTGAAGTGTCCATTGATGTATTTGTTCCAATTGAATAATCACAAGTACTTATTTCATTTGTTGTTATACTTAAAATAATTGTATCACTTCCTTCTTCTTCTCCTTCGCTTGGATTATTTATTGAGATAGTTGGAGCTGTTGTATCAATAGTAAAACTAATTATGCTTGAATTTTCATTTCCTACTGTGTCATTTGCATAAATTGTCCAAGTGTTTAAACCTTCTATTGAAACTAATCCAGTAATATTAGATGTGCAAGATGTTGTGACATTTATTGAATTATTTGTAGAAAACCAACAAGTGTCTAGATAAGTATCTGAAACTGAAAAGTTTAATTGAGTTACATTTGCTGTGTATGTTGTATTAGTTGGGTAAGTAATATTTACGAAAGGTGGTGTTGTATCTACTGTAAAATAAATAATCGAACTATTTTCATTTCCACTTGTATCATTTACAAATACTGTCCAGTTGTTTAAGCCTTCTACTGCTATCATATCAGTAAAATTGTCTCCACAAGTTTGAACTGAATAATTTGTTAAACCAGAATCATTTGAAAACCAAGCGTTAGCACAATTAGTTTCGACATAAGTATAATTAAATGTTGGTGTGTCTGCGTAAGATGTATTTGTTGGATATATTATTTCTGTTGTTGGATTTGTAGCATCATTAATCGTATAAAGGAAAACATCTGAAATATTTAAATATCCGTCTGAAACATTTACTAAAATTGCATAACTTCCAGCTTCACTTTCTGTTGGTGTGTCTGAAATTTCTCCAGTTGCTGAATTAATTGTAAAAAGTGTTGAGTTAGTCCACCAAACAGCAGTATCTTCATCTAAATCTGTTGAAGCATAATCGTGAGAAAAAGTTGAACCATTTGCGTTCCAAGAAATTGTAGTTAATTCGTTTGTAATTATTTGAGGAGAATTTGAAACTGATTTATTAACTTCTTCAATTCCTGAAGAATTACCATAAGTTGTTGTTGCTTTAATTCTAATACTTATTAAATCGTGTGCATCTGTTGTTTGTAATTGATATGATGCTGTTGTTGAATAATCTCGTATAACAGAAGAAGCATTATTATTATAAAATTGGTATTGATATGTAATTGAATCACTATCTGTATCTGTTGAACCAGCTCCAACACCAGTAAGCATATCTGCTACATATCTCGCATCTACATTTGTTGAAGAACCAGTTGGATTTGTAGGAAGTGTGTCTGAAGTTGTTATTAATTCAGTATCTTCGGAAGAATTTGCATCAGTAGTTGTTGCTTTACATCTTACTCTTATTTCATCGTGAGCATCTGTTGTTTGAATTGTGTAAGTTTGAGTTGTAGAATAATCTTGTAACATTCCAGCATCTCCATTATTATAAAATTGGTATTGGTAAGTTATAGCATCTGTATCTGCGTCTGTTGAGTCTGAACAAATACCACTTAACACTTCACCTACATAAATTGTTGCATTAATTGTTAAGTCTGTTGGAGTAGTCGGAATTGAATTTTGAATTGTTGCTTCGGTAGAATTTGTCCAAGCAGTTGCGTTTGCTGTTCCATCACTTGCCATAGTAGAACATTTAATTGTATCTGCTTTATCTAAATTAGCAACTGATAATTCTAATGTATTTGAAGTTTGGTCTGCAATTAAAACTCCACCATCATACCATCTATAAAACCAAGTTGCTGAATCTGAATCTGAATCTGAATAAGAACCATTAGTGCAAAGTAAACTTTCAAAAGTATAAGGAGTTGAATCGTTTAATGTTGGGCTTCCAATTGTTGGAATTGAATTTAAAACAGTTTCTGTCATATTTGTTTTTGTAGTATTTTCTGTTCGGTCACCTACCCAGACTTCTGCTGTTAAGTTAAATCCTTCTGAGAAATTGCCTGAGAGTAAAGCAGAAATTTGTGAGTTTGTATTATTTGTTAAATTAAAATAATGTTCTGCTCCAAATTTTGTGTCGTTTAAATAAAATTGGGTATAAGCGTCTAAATAAGTTTCTTCGGGGTCTGTTGCTGTTATATTTACTAACCAGTTTGTATTTGTATAAACATCGTCTGGTTTTGTTAAGTTTGCTGTTATTGTTGGGGGATTATCTACTGGAGGAGATGGCAATTCTACTTTTAAAACAACAGCAAAACCATTATCGCCATCACTAGTATAAGTATTCAAATAATGAGTATCGTTTATTTTAACTAGGGAGTTATACCGATTATAAACAGTATCAAATTCAAAAGCAGTTCCTTTTGTTATAGTAGTTCCATCTACTTTTAAAACAACGGCAAAACCATCAGCATCAGCACCAGAATAAGCATTCAAATAATGTGTATCGTTTATTTTAACTAGGGAGTTATGAGCTCCGTTAACAGTATCAAACTCAAAAGCAGTTCCTTTTGTTATAGTTTCTCCATCTACTTTTAAAACAACAGCATAACCATCTAAATCAGTACCAGAATAAGTATTCAAATAATGTGTATCGTTTATTTTAAATAGGGAGTTAAGATATCCCGAAACAGTATCAAACTCAAAAGCAGTTCCTTTTGTTATAGTAGTTCCATCTACTTTTAAAACAACGGCAAAACCATCACCATCAGTACCAGAATAAGTATTCAAATAATGTGTATCGTTTATTTTAACTAGGGAGTTATGAGCTCCGTTAACAGTATCAAACTCAAAAGCAGTTCCTTTTGTTATAGTAGTTCCATCTACTTTTAAAACAACAGCAAAACCATCACCATTAGCAGTATAAGTATTCAAATAATGTGTATCGTTTATTTTAACTAGGGAGTTATACAGTCCCTGAACTGTATCAAATTCAAAAGCAGTTCCTTTTGTAATTGTCTCACCATCTACTTTTAAAACAACGGCATAACCATCTAAATCAGCACCAGAATAAGTATTCAAATAATGTGTATCATTTATTTTAACTAGGGAGTTATAATATCCCGAAACAGTATCAAATTCAAAAGCAGTTCCTTTTGTTATAGTTTCTCCATCTACTTTTAAAACAACAGCAAAACCATCACCATCAGCACCAGAATAAGTATTCAAATAATGAGTATCGTTTATTTTAACTAGGGAGTTATACCGATTATAAACAGTATCAAATTCAAAAGCAGTTCCTTTTGTAATTGTCTCACCATCTACTTTTAAAACAACGGCATAACCATCTAAATCAGCAGTCCAACTCGCCCATTCCTCAACTCTAACTTCAACACCATCATCTATTTGAAATGTTGGAATCCATTCAATTTTATCTCCTTTTTGAACGTCTGTAAATAGTCCTACAATTATTTTTTCATCTCTTAAAAAATCAACTTTATCTAAACTCAACCAAGTTTCTCTTTCTTCTAAATGACTACCTGATATTTCTTGAGTACAACTTTCTGTCATATTATCTGTTGATTTATTATATACTTCCTCACAAATAGTTTCATAATCAATAACTTTAACTTGCTTAATTCCTTTAACCTTATAATCAATCGTTCTACTTATATCTCTCATTGAATCAGATTTATCATATAATTCCATTTTAGAAACAAGAAGTTTTAATGCTTTTTTAGAATTAATTTCATATTCGGCAACTCTTTGATAACCTAAACCAACATGATTTTCTAAAGGAGTAAGTAATTGTATTTCTACATTATTTTTAATTTTTAATGTCTTTGTTTTTTTATCGTAAGTTTTATCGTTATTTAATAAATCTCCTACTCCTGCATAAACAATCCCAAAACTCATCAAACAAATAGCTATAATAATAAATATTTTTGTAATTCCTACTTGTGCTAATTTATTTTTAAGATTCATAGACTTCCATCTCTTTTATATTATTAATATACATAGAGTTTATAAAGAAAGATTATATTTAAATGTTTGTTTTTTTTTGTAAAATCATCAAAATTTTATATTCGTTATTTATTAGTAATCTTGTTATTTACCTATGGTTTTCCTAAGGATGCGTCTTTAGATGCAACTATTTTTACATTGAGATTAAATTTAAGTCCACATTCAGAACATACTTCTGTAGGAAAATCATCCAGATATAAATATTCTGTTAGTTCTTTACAGTATGGGCATTTTATCATACCAGTATATCTACTCCCCATCAGTCACCTCGCTATCTTTTTGGTTTACGTCGTCATCTTCTTCTATTTCTTCTATATCTTCCAGCAGACACAAAAATCCATAATTGTTATCTGAATATCCTTGTATAATTTCTTGAGCCTCTTGAACACTATTAGCCTCACATTCGTAATCATCACTTTCTACACTAGGATATAGGGTTGCTTTAAATCTCATTCTACATCTCCTTTTTCATGTAAGGCGAACTTACTCCAAAAATAATCAAATCTTTTTTTAAGTTTAATAAATTCTTCTTCTGGTAAGTAAGGATTCCCTCTTTGATTACAAAGTTCTTTCCAAATGAATTTCCAATATATTTGTTTATTCATTATGATAATTCTCCTATTTTTTCTATTAGATAATTTGCAGAATCTTCAACATCCAATTTACCATTAACAGATGATTCTTTAACAATCTTTATACACATATTTTTACATTCCATAAATCCTTTTTGATAATGCTCTGCTAATAGATTTGCAGTTAATTCGTCATTATTCATCTTCCACCTCGCTATCGACATTCTTCACGTCTTTTTCTTTTATCATATTTATAGCATTTTCCATAGCAAGGTTATTCCTGACTAAGCTCATAGCCCTGTTCTCTGAATGTAATTGGCAATCTATTAGATAGTTCTTGATTTCTTTTATTGAAGAATAATCATCCCAGTGAAGTTTAGAGGCATTGAATCTTGAATATAGATATTGTGGAACATCTATTGTTTGGATTATTTTTCCAACAGAATCACTCCTCTTAAAATTACTATTATTTCCAACCATAGTATCTGTGACTATTCTATATTTTTTCTTAATTTTTAATATGTGAACCTTTATCATAACGGTTCTCTCTTCTTCTATGTTATATACTTTTTTCATTATTCGCTATCTCCCGTCTTGACATTTAATGCGAACTGTTTTCTTATTTTTTCAATTTCTTTTTTTAGAGATATTATCTTAACACCAGCAATCATAGTATTTTTACCAAGTTTTGTAAGAGCATAAAGTCTTTTTCTCTGCATTGGAAACGTAGTTTTATTCTCTATAAGTATTGAAGTAACCAATCCCTCATTATCCAATATCTTTAATCGCCTTACAATTATTGAGCTAGGTTTATATAGGTGTTCAGATATTTTCTGAGCATAATTAAATTTATCAGAAATACACTCCAAGCATTCAATATATATAATATTCTCACAGAAGGGGAGTCTTTGTTTGCCTTTATTTTTCATTATTCACTTTCTCCCGTTTGATATTCTTTACGTCGTTTAGTATTTTATCACAGATTTTTATAGCCCTTCTTAATTTATTGAACTCTGGCTTACAAGTGTTACATTCTCCAGAGATACCAGTTTCACAATTATCACAATGTTCTTTTTTACAATTTTTGTATTCTTTTTCGATTTCTTTCTTTAGTGTTTTTGTATCAGCTAATTCAGTTTTATATGCTGGTACTTTTTTGAAATTATATCCATTAAACATACAACAATCTTTTAGATTCTTCCAATCTAGTTTCTGTTTATCTGCTTCCTTTAGGAAATCTCTCATGCTGATTTCTCCTTGACATTTAAGGCGAACTTACTCCAAAAATAATCAAATCTTTTTTTAAGTTTAATAAATTCTTCTTCTGGTAAGTAAGGATTCCCTCTTTGATTACAAAGTTCTTT
>Ga0207996_1000771_pt1 | contig 26058 bp, 24 predicted proteins | sample AntAceMetag02UKG_FD_184773 | JGI IMG/M metagenome (GOLD analysis project Ga0207996, IMG submission 184773) | Saline lake microbial communities from Ace Lake, Antarctica - Antarctic Ace Lake Metagenome 02UKG (SPAdes) (version 2) | ecosystem: Environmental > Aquatic > Non-marine Saline and...
GTGCAAGCCATTCCTTATTTCCTTGGGAAGACTTCTTGGGTAAAACATAGCGCACCTAAACCGTTCATCCTTCACAGGTGCTTAGGTTCCCGACCACAGCGGTTCGGCTACACGTTTCACTTTCCGCCTCGCTACACTGCTTATCGGGATTGTTTTCTTCTTGCTTTTTCAAATATACAATAGTATATTTACATCCCTATTTCTAAACATGTTTTACCTCTGTATCCGGGATAATTCGTTATAGGGATGTGATCTATGTAAATTTGTTTTAGTGGATCTTGAGCGTAGCCAATATATAATGAGAACTTTTTAAAGTGGTTTATATGGATAAATGGATTGCAGTCATTTTAGCGGCAGGTGATGGAGTTCGCATGAAGTCGAAACTGCCGAAGGTAATGCATAAGCTGTGCGATGTCCCGATATTATCTTATGTAATAAGTGCGGTTAAAAAGGTAGGGATAAAACGAATCGTTCTTGTCGTGGGTAAAAACGGTGATGCAATAAAGGACATGCTCAATGATCCTGAGATAGAATATGTCTTCCAATATGAGAAGAAAGGTACCGGGCATGCAATCATGCAGGTTAAGTCTGCATTGAATGATTTTGTTGGAAACATGCTTGTTCTCTGTGGTGACGCACCGCTCATTAAAAGCGAAACAATAAAAGCAATAATTGATACACACGAAAAAGAACAGTTGTCTGCAACGTGTCTCTCAGCATTATTAAAAGACCCGACAGGATATGGTAGAATTGCGCGTAACGCAAATGGCAAGATACAAAAAATTGTTGAAGAAAAAGATGCTTCATTATTTGAAAAATCTGTTGAGGAAGTAAATTCCGGTTCATATTGTTTTAATGCACAGGCACTATTCTCACTCATTGATAAGATTGAGCCGAATAATGCGCAAAAAGAATATTATTTAACCGATATCATTGGATTAATGAACAGCAAGAAACTTTTAATAGAAAGCTACGTCACAGAAGATAGCCAGGAAATAATAGGGATTAATTCAAGAAGAGATTTAGCGTATGCTCAGAAATGTCTTCAGAAAAGAATAATTGATTATCACATGGATAATGGGGTAACAGTATCTGATCCTCAATCAACATTTATCTCAGGGAGCACTACAATCGGCCGGGATACTGTGATAGAACCCTGCACCGTTATTGACGGAACGGTTGTTATTGGCGAAAATTGTTCTGTGGGACCATTTACCCATTTGCGTAGCGGGACAGTGCTTGAAGACGGTGCTGAGATTGGGAATTTTACCGAGGTGAAAAATTCAAAAGTGGGAAAACATTCAAAAGCAAAGCATCTCTCATATATTGGGGACGCGATTATTGGTGAAAAGGTAAATATTGGGGCAAGTACAATAACGGCCAATTATGATGGAAAGAAAAAACATCAAACGGTTATTGATGACAATGCTTCAACGGGGTCACATTCTACTCTTGTTGCACCGGTTAAGATCGGCAAGGGTGCGGTAATAGGTGCAGGATCAGTGGTAACAAAAAACCATGATGTGCCACCAGGAGAAGTTGTTACGGGGATTCCTGCAAAGATATGTGAAAAGAGAAAAAATAACGACGAGTAGATAGTACAGGTTTAACATGAGCGATATTGTAGCGGTCAATAGAGGCGAAATAAAGAAAGCAAATGCTCGAAAGAGCAGTTTGTAAACTAAAGAACAATTACAAGGGGATAAAACAATGAAAGATGCATTAAAGATCTTTTCTGGTAATGCAAATCCGGATCTTACTCAAAAAATTGCTGATTATATTGGTGTTGAAGTAGGAAAAGCAGAAGTAACACAATTCAGTGAGGGTGAGATTTTTGTTAAAATTCAAGAAAATGTGAGAGGAAGAGATGTCTTTGTTGTTCAGCCGACATGTCCCCCGTCAAATGATAGTTTTATGGAGCTTTTGATCATGATCGATGCTTTGAGAAGAGCATCAGCATCCCGAATAACAGCCGTTATTCCCTACTATGGATATGCACGCCAGGACAGAAAAGATCAGCCTCGTGTCCCTATTACCGCTAAACTTGTTGCGAACCTTATTACTGCAGCAGGGACTGATAGGGTGTTATGTCTTGATTTGCATACTGACCAGATTCAAGGCTTTTTTGATATTCCGGTTGATAATCTATATGCAGCGACTGTGTTTGCAGACGAATTTAAGAGTATGGGATTAAAAGATGTAACCGTAGTATCACCTGATGTTGGTGGGATTAAGTCTGCCCGCGCATTTGCAAAACGTTTAGGCGCAGATCTTGCTGTTGTTGATAAACGCAGAGTGAATTCGGAACAAGCTGAAGTGATGAATATCATGGGTGATGTTGAAGGGAGGAATATTGTAATAGTCGATGATATTATTTCGACTGCTGGTTCTGTTACAGAAGCTGCGCAAGCACTCAAAAATCGTGGCGCAAAAGATATATATTGCTGTATATCGCACCCGGTTTTGGTGGGGCCTGCACTTGAACGCATAGGAAAATCTCCCATAAAAACATTGAATGTCACCGATAGTATTCCTATTGGTGATAAAGTCCAAGAAAAGAGAATCCAGGTTCTTACCGTTGCGAAACTTTTGGGCGAGGCAATTATGAGAATACATAAAAACGAATCAGTGAGCTCATTGTTTGCATAATTAATAGAAATAATAATTATATAATAGTGATAATGAAAGGGGTGTTTTTGAGATGGCACAAATTGAATTGAAGGTACAATTACGAGTAGATAAAACAAAAGGCGAGTTGAATGATATGCGGTACGAAGGACTTGTTCCCGCTATTGTGTATGGTCAAGGGAAAGATCCTGTGATGATTCAGCTTAATGAGCGGGAGTTTGCTAAAGTGATGAGACAGTCAGGTAGTGAAAATCTTATTATCAGACTTGCAATTGAAGGGGCAGAGGCGGAAAAAGAAAAAGATGTTATTTTGCAGGAAGTACAGCGCCATCCGATTGCTGAAACAATACTGCACGTTGATTTTCATGAAATATCTCTTAAGGATAAAATCAAGGTAAACGTGCCGATCCATGAGACAGGAGATGCGGTCGGTGTTGAAAAATCAGGCGGTGTTCTTGAACACGGGTTGCGAGAAATTGAAGTAGAATGTTTGCCGACAGAAATTCCTGAAAAAATCGATATTGATATTTCAGCACTTGAAATCGGACAGGCGTTATATGTAAAAGATTTACCGGTTACGGAAAATGTCGTGGTATTAACTGATCCTGAACTTCCGGTATTTTCAGTGTCCGCACCAAAGGCTGAAGAGGAAGAAAAACCGGCTGAAGAAGGTGAAACAGCTGAGCCTGAAGTTATTAGAGAGAAGAAGCCTGAGGGCGAAGAAGAAGAGCAAAAAGAAGATACTAAATAATAAAAGTGTGTCCCGTGCGAACAGGGGATTTTTAAGTGAAGATAATCTTTGGACTTGGTAATCCAGGCCTGCGCTATAAAAAGACGCGCCATAACATTGGTTTTAGGATCTTGGATGAGGTTGCCAGTAGTCATCGTGCCAAGTTTACCAAGGATAGAAAGCGCCAAGCATATATTGCGAAAATACATTCCGGGGGGCAGACGGTTATCCTGGTAAAACCGCTTTCATATATGAACTTGAGCGGTGATGTTGTTTCAAAGTGTTTAGCGTTCTTTGATGTGGATATAACTGACAGCATTGTTGTTGTTGATGATATACATCTTAAGACGGGCAGTATTCGGGTAAGAGAACGTGGTGGTTCCGGCGGGCATAATGGCCTTGCGTCCATACAGAAAAGTCTCAGTACAAACCATTATGTGCGCGTACGTTATGGTGTAAAAAATGAGAGTGTGTATCCTCTGAATGTACCTGATTATGTGTTGGGAAAATTCACGAAGGATGAGGAACGTATAAATTTAAATCGTATAAAAGATGCTGCAGAAGCTCTCGAAACGATACTATCGCAAGGTCTTTTACCGGCGATGGATCGTTATAATCAGAAACAACAGGCAGGATAGATTGTGTAGTATGTGAAAAAGATCGAAAGAGTAACAGGTAAATCATTCTGAAAGAGTAAGCCAGGGCCAAAGAAGATAATTTAGTATGGTGTCCCTGAAATATGTAAAACGGAGGGGTCAGATGTTTAAAAAACTTCTTTATTTTGTCAGTGCGATAATTTTTATTGCCGTTTTTATATCTTCTGATTTGTATGGAGCGGAACGCACCTGGGATGGTGGCGGCGGTGGTGATAATAATTGGAATACAGCCGCAAACTGGGATGCCGCAGTAAATGCTGATGATGCTCTTACTTTCGCGGGATTAACTCAGACGACAAATAATAATGATTTTGCGGGCGGAACATCGTTTGGATTAATTACTTTTAATGCCGGGGGATTCACTGTTGGGGGTAATTCTGTGACCCTGACATCAGGTATAAATAATACAACAGGTACGAATGTGTTTAATTGTGGTATATCGTTAAACAATGTTAGTCAGGAATTTACGGTTGGCGGTACGTCATTAACATTAGGTGGGGCGATATCTGTCGGTAACGCGACCTTGACGATTAATTCCAGTGGAACTAGTCAAATAAATGGTGTAATAAGCGGAACTGGAGCAGTAACAAAGAGCGGGGTAGGGACAACGACATTATCAGGTGCGAATACCTATACTGGTGCGACAACAGTAAGTACGGGATCATTAAAATACGGAGCCAGTAATGTCCTTTCTAACAGCAGTGCAGTTACAGTTTCAGGGGGGACACTTGATATTGTTAGTTACGATGACACAGTAGCAGCTGTAACATTAACGAGCGGCGCAATTACAGGAACGTCAGGTGTTTTGACAGGCAGTTCGTATGCTGTTGAAAGCGGAACGATAAGCGCGATACTCGCGGGAGGTGGTGCGCTGACTAAGACTACCGCGGGAACAATTACACTTTCAGGTACAAATACATATACTGGCGGTACAACAATAAGTGCAGGATCATTACAATACGGAGCCAGTAATGTCCTTTCAGATACCACAGCAGTGAGTGTTTCATCAGGCGCTGTGCTTGATCTGGCAGGATATAATGACACGATAGGGTCGCTTGCAGGCGAGGGAAATGTGACATTTGGAAGCGGTAGTCTGACTGCAGGGGGAGTTGGTGGAAATACAAACTATAGCGGTATCATGAGCGGTACAGGATCTTTTACTAAAGCAGGTTCAGGAACAGTGACATTATCAGGGGCAAATACCTATTCGGGAGGAACGACAATAAGTGCAGGATCATTACAATACGGTGCCAGTAATGTTTTAGCTAACGCCGGCGCAATTGCGGTTTCGGGTGGTGGAACACTTAATATTGTTAGCTACGATGACACAGTAGCAGCTGTAACATTAACGAGCGGTGCAATTACAGGAACGTCAGGTGTTTTGACAGGCAGTTCGTATGCTGTTGAAAGCGGAACGATAAGCGCGATACTCGCGGGAGGTGGTGCGCTGACTAAGACTACCGCGGGAACAGTTACACTTTCAGGTACAAATACATATACTGGCGGTACAACAATAAGTGCAGGATCATTACAATACGGTGCCAGTAATGTCCTTTCTAACAGCAGTGCAGTTACAGTTTCAGGGGGGACACTTGATATTGTCGGCTATGATGACACAGTAGCTGCTGTAACATTGACAAGCGGTGATATTGTAGGGACAACAGGTGTTTTGACAGGCAGTTCATATGCTGTTGAAAGCGGAACGATAGGCGCGATACTCGCGGGAGGTGGTGCGCTGACTAAGACTACCGCGGGAACAGTTACATTAGTAGGGGAAAATACCTATTCGGGTGGGACAACGGTAAGTGGAGGCACACTCGAAACAACCGTAACCGGAGGTTTGCAAGGAGATATAACAAATAATGCGACAGTGGAGTTTATAGATGTGATGGTCTCAATAACATGTTCAAGCATAATCAGTGGAACAGGAGTAGTAATAAAAAGCGCTTTTGGAGAGACAACAATTTCGGGTCAAAACACCTATTCGGGAGGAACACTGGTAAGTGGAGGAATACTCAAAGGAACGACAACAAGTTTGCAGGGAGATATAACAAATAACGCGACAGTAAAGTTCAGCCAAATGGGTGGTGGTACATATTCGAGTGTTATCAGTGGATCTGGAGCATTGATAAAAAGCGATATAGGGACAGTAACATTATCAGGGGCAAATACCTATACTGGTGCGACAACAGTAAGTGCGGGATCATTAAAATACGGAGCCAGTAATGTCCTTTCTAACAGCAGTGCAATTACAGTTTCAGGGGGGACACTTGATATTGTTAACTACGATGACACAGTAGCAGCTGTAACATTAACGAGCGGTGCAATTACAGGAACGTCAGGTGTTTTGACAGGCAGTTCATATGCTGTTGAAAGCGGAACGATAAGCGCGATACTCGCGGGAGTTGGTGCATTGACTAAGACTGCCGCGGGAACAGTTACACTTTCAGGTGCGAATACCTATTCGGGTGCAACTACGATTGATATTGGAACACTGTCTGTAACCGGCACCATTGCTGACAGCGCGGTTGCAATTAACAGCGGGGGTACGCTGATTGGTTCAGGAACTGTTGGAGATGTTGTTGTTGCAAGCGGCGGTACTTTTTCTCCTGGATTGAGTCCGGGGACGCTGAATTCCGGTGCTGCTGTATGGGAAAGTGGAGGCACCTATCTTTGGGAGATTAATAAAGCCACAGGTTTAAAAGGGGCCCCTTTGGGTCTCGGCTGGGATTGGCTTGATATTACAGGCGGACTTAGTATAACAGCGACTTCAGGCAGTAAATTTAATCTTGATCTATCAACGATGGAGGTTGATGCTTCTAACTTTAATAACCTTCAAGATTATTTATGGGTTATAGCAACTGCTTCTACCGGAATTACAAGTTTTTCTGCCGATAAGTTTGATATTGACAGCGCTTTATTTACAAATGCCCTTGGCGGCGGGGCTTTTGGTATCAGTCAGAGCGGAAATGATATCAATCTAACATTTACCGCGGTGCCTGAACCGTCTACATACGCGCTTTTTGGTATAGGTCTTTTGGGGTTACTTGGCGGATGGATTAGGAAAAAAGCTGTAAGAACAATATGACAAATAAAGCCCGTTGTTTATCAAATCGGGGACGGTTCTGCTTTTTTATTGAAAAGAGAACAAATTAGTAATAGAGTGATAAAAAATAGAACCGTTTCCAATTTCCTAAAAAAAACTTGTATATTATAGTGAAAAGTGATATAACTGCACCCTTTCGCTTATGCGGGAATGTGTAGTGTACGCAAGAAAATGAGAATTAATAAATGGAGGTGTGTGTTTTGAAAGCATATGAAGGTATTTTTATTTTAGACCCAAACTTACAAAAGGACGATATCGAAGCTCTTATTAAAGAGATTCAAACAGATATTACTAATAATAAGGGTTCAGTAGAGGAAACGTTACACTTAGGTAAAAGAAGATTGACTCATAAAATTAAAAAATGCATAGACGGGTACTACGTGCTTATTAATTTCTTTTTAGATAGTACAGCCGTTATCAAGTTGCATCCAAAACTGAAATTAAATGATAGTGTATTTAGATATATGTTTGTAGACCGGGATAAAAAGGGTTTTTCACCGATAAAGACATTTGTTGAAGAGCCGGCTGAAAGATCATATGGCGAGAGATCATATGGTGAGAGATCATATGGAGAAAGATCGTATGGTGCTCCAAGTAGGCCAGTTGCACAGGCTCCAGAAACACCTAAAGAAGAAGCACCCAAAGAAGAGGTACTAAAAGAGGATGCACCTAAAGAAGAAGTAGTCAAGGAAGCGGTAAGTAAAGAAGAAGTAGTCAAAGAAGAGGCACCTAAAGAAGAAGCAGCAGCTAAAGAAGAAGCACCCAAAGAAGAGGTGCCAAAAGAGGATGCACCTAAAGAAGAAGTAGCTAAAGAAGACCAGAGCACTAATACTGCAACATAAACTTACTAACAGGGAAAATGAAGCATGGTTAATTTAAATAAAGTTTTTTTGGCGGGTAATTTGACACGTGATCCTGAAGTGCGTAACATATCATCAGGCGCTGCAGTGGCGAATCTGGGGTTAGCGGTGAATAGGTATTATTCAACAAAGAATGGCGAACGAAAAGAAGAAACTCTTTTTATTCGTGTTGTTGTGTGGGGTAAGGTTGCTGAATCGTGTAAAGAATATCTGACAAAAGGTTCACCTGTTTTGGTAGAGGGTAGACTCATGAATCGCTCATGGGAACAAAATGGGCAAAAAAGAAATACTATTGAAGTAGTAGCGCTAAGTGTACAATTCTTGAGTCGCGGAACTAAGGGGGGCTCAGAAAAAATGAGCACAGGATACGATGAGCAGCATGATGAATCCGTCCCTCTTGATGAATCAGCGGTTGCAGAAGGTCCATCACGCGAGGATGATGATATACCATTTTAACTGTAAGATATGAAATAGATAGGTGATTGGGGGAAGCTATGTTGAAAACGAAACCAAGAAAGAAAAGTAGTAAATTTAAAGTATTCAGGCAGAAGAAATGCAAGTTTTGTGTCGATAAGATAGATGATGTTGATTACAAACAAGTTAGTTTGTTGAAAAGGCACATGACTGAACGGGGGAAAGTAATGCCGCGCAGAATTACCGGTAATTGTGCATACCATCAGAGGCTAATGACGAATGCGATAAAAATAGCGCGAAATATGGCTCTTTTGCCGTATGTTGTAAAGTAACGGTAAGTAATCATTGATTGAGAGACGCACAAAAGTAAAAGTAGGGAGGTAGAAAATGGAAGTTCTGTTAGCGAGAGATGTAGAGAGAGTTGGAAAAAGTGGGGATATTGTAAAAGTAAAAGACGGATACGCTCGCAATTTTCTTCTTCCACAAAAATTCGCGGTTATTGCAACGCCGGATAATATAAAGCGATTAGAAGTAATTAAACGCAAACGTGAAGAGGAAGAACAGAAAAAAGTTGAAGCGCTAAAAGTTTTAGCTGATCAAATATCAAAATTATCGTGCACCATTACTGCAAAATCAGGTGAAGATGATGCATTGTATGGTTCGGTATCTTCTCAGGATATTGCTGCAGCATTAGTAAATGAGGGTGTTCAAATAGATAAGAAGCAGATTGAGATAGCTGAGCCAATTAAAGCGTTGGGATTGTTTACCGTAAAGGTAAAAGTGCACAGTGAAATAGATGCTAACTTGAAGGTGTGGGTTATCAAAGATAAAGGATAGTGCTCTTCAAGATGGTGTGAAATGTATTTATTGCATCTATATAAGCTGTCCTATATCATTGCTGTCCTTTTAAGTAAACCCGTGAGAGACGGGTGCCTTTAGTGATATTGAAATGTATACCTCCAGTAGAAATTAGTTTTGTTTCTAATGGGGTAAATAGAGTGAAGTGAGTCGAGCATCATGTCCTCAACCGTGCAGGATGTTACCAATATACAGAAAATAATGCCTGATAAGCTCCCGCCGCAAAATATTGAGGCGGAAATGGCCGTTCTCGGTGCTATGCTGTTTGACGAGAATACGGTCTCGGACATTATCTATAAGTTAACCTCAGTAAGTTTCCATAAATCATTTCATCAGAAAATATATGCCGCGATTTTGGCGCTATATGAAGAAAATAAACCCGTTGATCTTATTACCTTAACAGAAAAGCTTAAAGCGCAAGGTGAGCTTGAGAAAGCGGGAGGAGCTTCATATATCACGTCTCTTTTAGATGTTGTTTCAAGCGCTGCGAATGTTGAGACGTATGTCCAGATGGTCAATGAAAAAGCAATATTGCGCAATCTTATAATGTCTTCCAGCGAAATAATATCTGATTGTTATAGGACAGATATTGAAGTCAATAATCTTATTGATGGTGTTGAAAAGAAAATCTTTGATATTTCTGAGAAACGAATTCAAAACGATTTTGTGCCCATAAAAGACCTTATAAAAGAAAGCGTTATGACGGTACAGAATCTGTACAATAAAAAAACCAGAATCATAGGTGTGCCGTCTGGTTTTGCCGATATTGATGAGAAAATGTCAGGACTACAAAAGTCAGATCTTATTATTCTTGCCGCCCGACCTTCAATGGGTAAGACGTCACTTGCGCTCAGTATTGCCGAGCATGTTGGTATACGCGAAAAAAAGCCCGTTGCATTATTTAGTTTGGAAATGTCTAAAGAGCAGCTCGTGATGAGAATGCTCTGTTCTCTTGCACGGGTGAATGCCCATAAAGTAAGAAGCGGGTTTCTCGGCGAGAGTGATTTTCCAGATTTAGTTAATGCCGCAGGAAAGCTTTCAACAGCGCCGGTTTATATTGACGATACACCAAGTATCTCAGTTATGGAACTAAGAGCAAAGGCGCGACGTCTTAAGATGAAAGCAAAAATAGAAGTTATCATTGTTGACTATATTCAGTTAGTAGCAGGGTCGAGTCGAAGATCGGAGAACAGGCAACAGGAAATGTCAGACATTTCACAAGCGTTAAAAGCGCTTGCACGTGAACTGCAAGTTCCCGTTGTTGTGTTAAGCCAGTTAAATAGAGCGGTAGAGTCAAGACCAGATCACAGGCCGCAGCTATCTGATTTGCGAGAATCAGGGGCTATTGAACAGGATGCAGACGTAGTGTTGCTTCTTACAAGGCGTGAATATTACGACAGGGAAGATTCTCCCGGTACAGCTGATCTCATTATTGCAAAACAGCGTAATGGTCCTACGGGCGAGATTCGACTGGCGTTTCGTGAAGAATATACACGGTTTGACGATTACATTGATAGGGAAGAAGTTGAATCATTTGAAGATCAATGATTACACTGTTGCATTTATAGGCAATTTTGATAAACTGATACGTTGATCGATAGCAGGGTTGACTTTAATAACTATGCATAAAAATCCTTATATGTTGAGAAAGGACTCTTACGTGAAAAAAATTATTCTCTTTTTGGTAGTGGCTGTTACGGCGCACTGCATGAGCGTGGGCTTGCTCTATGCAGCGGATGAAAAGTCGGGGTCTATCGTAAAAGAAATTATTGTTTTAGGTAACAGGTCAGTTGATGATGCCGTTATATTGAGCAGAATTAAAACAAAAGTAGGTGGACCGTTTTCTCAGAATGTTGCAAATTATGATTTAAGGCGACTGTATACACTGGGTTATTTTGTGAATATCAGTATCGACATTGAAGATTTCGCTGATGGGGTAAAGGTTGCATTTATTGTCCGGGAGAAACCGTTTTTAAAAGATGTTGTTATTCAAGGCAATAAGGTCTTTAAGACTGATAAAATAATGGAGCACATGAAAACAAAAGTGCATAAGATTCTTGATGAAGCAAATATCAAGAAAGATATGCAAGCAATAAGGAAGATGTATGAAGATAAGGGATATTATTCGGTTAAGTTATCATACAAGGTGAGCATTAACGAAAATACAGGTCGAGCAATACTCTTTATTACTATTATTGAAGGTAAAAAGATGTATGTAAAAAAGGTATCTTTTGAGGGTGTAACAGCTTTTAAAGATAAGCAAATTCGGAAGCTTATGAAAACAAAACCACGATGGTTTTTCAGGCCGGGCTATTTGAAAGAGGATATATTTCGGGACGATCTTGACCGGATACAGGCTTTTTATGTATCAAAGGGATACATTGATATGAAGATCAAAGATGTAAAAAGAATGTATAAAGAAGATAATGCAGAACTTTACATTACTATTTCTATAGATGAAGGACAGCAGTACATTATTGATAAGATTATGTTTAAAGGAAACAAGAAGTTTCCCACACAAGCGATTTCAACCGGGTTAAAAATGCATACGGGAAAAACATTTATTCCTAGTGATTATCGCAACGATTTACAAACAGTTGAAAATTTTTACTTCTCAAAAGGATACATTGATGCAAAGGTACGGTCCGATACCGTTATAGATTATGAAGCAAAGAAGCTGGATATTTCATACAGCATCCAAGAGGATGATATATCGTATATAGAAAAAATCGATATTCGCGGGAACTTAGTGACAAAAGATAAAGTTATAAGACGTGAAATATTGGCTAAACCCGGACAAAAATTTGATAGCTTGAGAATTAAGCGCAGTCAACAACGTCTGCAAAACTTAAATTATTTTAAGAATGTGAGCGTTGACTACGAGCCCACAGGGATTCAACACAAGAAAAATCTTGTGTTTACTGTTGAGGAAAAGAAAACAGGTGAATTAAGTTTTGGCGCAGGATTTAGCTCAATTGACAGTTTGGTCGGTTTTGCCGAAGTGTCACAAAGTAATTTTGATTTTATGAATTTTCCTACATTTGTTGGTTCGGGACAAAAAATGAGACTTCGCGTAGAAGCGGGTAATGAAAGACAGGAAGGAATAATAAGTTTTACTGAGCCCTATATGTTCGATCGAAGAATTGCCGGTGGTTTTGATGCGTATGTTGCAAATAGGACGTATCTTAGTAGCCGGTACGATGAACAAAAGATCGGATTTGATCTACGCGCTGCTAAATCGCTTATGCCGTTTTTGCGTGGTGATCTTATTTATACTTTAGAAGAGGTTAAGATCGATGTCGATGAAGATTCATCTGATGAACTAAAAAGAGAAGATGGAACACGCAGTGTCAGTAAGGTAACAGGAAAACTTGATTATGATACACGCGACAGTTTCTTCTTTCCGACAAAAGGATTCAGGGTGCTCTTAATCGGTGATATTGCCGGCCTTGGTGGGACCACAAATTTTGCGAAATGTACCGGAAGGTTTGCTCAATATTTCTCTTTTTTTGATACGCATGTATTGCGTCTTGTAGGTGAGCTTGGTATCGTTCAGGAGTTTGGTAGTTCGGAGTTTGTTCCAATCTTTGATAGGTATTTTATGGGTGGTGCGAATTCTGTCAGAGGTTTTAAGTATAGAAAAGTGGGACCAAAAGATTCTTTCGGTGAGCCAATAGGTGGAAATGTAGAAATATTCAAATCTGCCGAGTATAGTTTCCCTATAATTTCTATTATTCGCGGTGCATTTTTCTTTGATACAGGTAATGTGTTTCGTACAACGGGTGATATTGACTTAGGCGAGATGAATGGTGCTATTGGGTGTGGTGTAAGGCTTAATCTTCCTGTTGGTCCTGTACAGCTTGATTATGGATATCCCGTATACACTGATAAAGAAACAAAGCAAGGTAACGGAGAAATAACGTTTAATATGGGCACAAGATTTTAATAGTAACATAACAGTTTATATAAGAAAGGGAGGTATTTATGTTTAAAGTAAGGAATATGATAATTGCCGCATGTGTGGGTGTTTTTCTTTTTGGTTTGTGCGTGAGCTCAAGTTTTGCTGAAAGCAAAATTGGTTATGTAAACATGGAAAAATGTTTCAATGAATACGGAAAAACGCAGACTGCTAACGCTAAATTACAGGAAGAGCAAAAGAAAAAAAGAGCTGAAGCAGAAAAGATGGTTGCATCAATCAATAAGCTTAAAGAGGAAAGTGAACTTCTAAGCGATCAGGCAAGAAGAAATAAAGAAGCGATTATCAAAGAAAAGATCAAAGAATTAAGAGATTTTGAAAAAGATACTGTTGGCGAAATCCGCGACAAGTTACTGACACTAAGAAAAGATATTATTGGCGAAATCACGAAAGTAATTGAGGAAAAAGGTAAAAAAGAAGGATATGATTATATTTTTATCAGTGATGTTCTTGTATACAAAAAAGACGGTGCTGACGTTACTGAGAGTATTTTAGAGATACTTAATAAGGGTAGTAAATAAATATTGTATCTCGTTAGTGTTTAATTTCTTTATGAAGGATATGAGCACATGCAAAAAAAACTAAGTGAAATAGCAGCGCTTATCGGTGCTGAGTTAAGCGGTGACGGGGATATATCTGTAACGGGTGTATCTGGTATAAAAGAAGCACATGTCGGAGATATTACATTTCTTGCAAATCAGAAATATATGCCGCTTTTGGAAACAACTGAGGCATCTGCGATTATTGTGGGGCGTGATATTCCGGATATTAAGCTTGCTCATATCAGGTGCGATAACCCATCTCTGACATTTTCTAAAGTGATAGAGCTCATGGGGCCACCTAAAATAGTCTATACACCGGGAGTGCATTCTACAGCAGTTATTGGTAAGAATGTAACTCTCGGTCAAGATGTGTGCGTACAAGCGCATGTCGTGATTGAAGACGGATGCACTATTAGTGACAAAACCGTTATTGGCGCCGGAACTTATATAGGGCACTATTCAGAAATAGGTCCCGGATGCCTTATCTATCCAAATGTTGTTGTTCGGGAACGAACAATTCTTGGTGAGCGAGTGGTTATCCATAGCGGTACCGTTATTGGTAGTGATGGTTTTGGTTTTGTTATGAGAGAAGGTAAGCACATAAAGATTCCTCAGATTGGCACGGTGATGATTGAGGATGACGTTGAAATCGGAGCAAATGTAACTATTGATCGAGCTCGTTTTGATAAGACCATTATCAAAAAAGGAACAAAAATAGATAATCTTGTACAGATTGCACACAACGTGGTGGTTGGCGAACATTGTATATTAGTTGCGCATTCAGGTATTGCAGGAAGTACAACATTGGGTAATTATGTGACTATGGCGGCCCAAGCCGGCGCAGTTGGGCATCTTTCAATAGGTGACAGGGCGATAATTGCAGCACAAGCAGGCGTAACAAAAGACATTGCCGCTGGTGCAATTGTTGTTGGCGCTCCAGCAGTGGATCACATGAAGTTTAAAAAGAATGTTGCGATGACTAACAGGCTCGGTAAGTTATACGATAAAGTTAATCAACTCGATAAGAAAGTAAAAGAGCTTCAAGAAAAAGGAAGTAAAGAGACATGACGACACAGAAACAGAAAACAATTATAAGGGAAGCAAGTTATTCGGGAATTTGTCTCCACACGGGTGCATACACCAATATAACGTGTAAACCTGCACCGGTAAATACGGGAGTTGTATTTATACGGAAAGATCTCGACGGGAGTCCTCAAATAAAAGCGTGCGTTGAGAACGTCGTTGATGTAAGGCGAGGGACAACACTTGGTGTCGGAGAAGCAAAGGTGCACACAATAGAGCATTTGCTTGCCGCTCTTTCCGGTTTTGGTATTGATAATGTATTCGTTGAGATGAATGCTCCGGAGTTACCTGTTGGAGATGGTAGTTCGATACCTTTTGTCACTATGATCAAAGAAGCGGGAATAGTTGATCAGGATGCCCCTAAAGATTGCCTTGTCGTTACTGAGCCAATAAGTTTTGTTGATGGTGATAACTCAATAGTTGCTCTTCCTGCTGATGAGTTCAAAGTATCGTGCACCATATCGTTTAACCATAAATTTCTCAAATCACAGTATGTAGCAATGCCTATTACTTCAGAGATATTTGATACAGAAATTGCGCCTGCCAGAACATTTTGTTTTTATCACGAAGTAGAAGAATTAATGGATAAAGGGCTCATAAAGGGTGGAAGCCTTGATAACGCGATTGTTATCGGAGATGACGGTGTTTTTAGTAAAGAGAATCTTAGGTTTGATGATGAATTTGCAAGGCACAAGATATTAGATATTATCGGGGACCTATACTTGCTTGGAAAACCAATACAAGCGCATATAATTGCGATAAAAAGCGGGCATGCCCTTAATGTGAAGTTTGTTGAAAGGCTTGTAAAGAAATATGGGAAAAAGACTTCGGTTTTAGCCCCGTCGGTGTCTGGAAAAAAAGAGATTGAGGTGCCGCTTGATATCAATAAGATAAAGAAGATATTGCCTCATCGATATCCGTTTCTTATGGTAGATAGAATCATTGAAACCGATAACGAAAAGAAAATTATAGGATATAAAAATTTAACGGTAAATGAAGAGTTCTTTAATGGTCATTTTCCGGGAAACCCGGTAATGCCTGGTGTACTGCAGTTAGAAGCAATGGCGCAAACAGCCGGTGTTTTGATGTTGAAATTACGCGAAGACGAGAAAAAAAATGCGTACTTTATGGCAATTGATAACGCAAAATTCAGAAGGACAGTTATTCCTGGAGATCAGTTGCGCATTGAAGTGAGTGTGTTAAAGATGAAAAGTAAAATCGGTAAAGTACATGCACAGACTTTTGTTGACGGAGAATTAGCATCTGAAGCTGATCTTACATTTGCATTTGTCGATGAGTAGGTGCTGTAATAGAGGTAGGATATTAAAATGAATATTAATACATTATCTGTTGTGCATAAAAATGCGAAAATTGGAAACAATGTAACCATTGGACCTTTCTGTACTGTGGGAGAAAATGTTGAGATAGGAGACGGAACAACTCTTATATCACATGTTGTTGTCGATGGATACACAACGATTGGCCAGAACTGCACAATATTTCCTGGTGCGGCAATCGGCTTAATTACACAGGACTTGAAGTTTAAAGGTGAAAAAACATTTGTAAAGATTGGATCAGGAACAACGATACGTGAAAACGTTACCGTAAATAGCGCAACGGGTGAAGGAACGGAAACAGTTGTTGGTGATAATTGTCATATTATGGCATATGCGCATATTGCTCATAACTGTATTGTGGGCAATAATGTTATTATAGCCAATGTTGGTACACTTGCCGGATGTGTAACCATTGAAGATCAAGCTATTATTGGTGGGCTTGTTGCTATACATCAATTTTGTCGTATAGGAAAACTATCAATTGTTGGCGGATGTTCAAAAGTTGTACAAGATATTCCTCCCTATATGATGGCTGATGGACATCCTGCGGTAGTGCGTGGTATCAACTCTGTTGGCATGAAACGAAAAGGACATACATTAGAAACACAACGAACATTAAAGAATGTATGCAAAGTTTTTTTCCGTTCAGATCTCAATACGAAACAGGCATTAGAGAAGCTATCAGATCTTCCACAGTTACCCGAAGTAAAAGAATTTATTCAGTTTGTTAATAAATCTGAACGAGGCATTTGCAGGCCTTAACCTTTGATGTATCCATTCACTGTGGCAAGAGAATCTAACCAAACAAAACTGTTTAAGTATACAAGAAAGAGTACGTATAAGGTATGGAAACACTAGGGTTAATAGCAGGATGGGGCCAATTGCCCTTCATGGTGATTGATGGGGCACGTGCCCGTGGTGTATCTAAAATCTGTGCAGTCGGGTTCCACGGTCATACCGATCCAGAAATTGAAGAAAAAGTTGACCAGTTTAAATGGATCGGTGTCGGGCAACTTAATACAATGATTCGGTTTTTTAAAGATGCTTCCGCGAGTCGCGCGGTAATGGCAGGAAAGCTTAAGCATACACTTATATTTAGTAATATCAAATTTGATTTACGTATGATAGGAATGGTTGCAAAGCTTAAAGATAGACGTGCTGACAGTATATTGGGCGCAATAGCAGATGAACTAGAAAAAGATGGTATCACCCTTTTGGAGCTTCCTCCTTGGCTGGGGACAGGTATGCCAGATAAAGGTGTTTTGACAAAAACAATCCCGACAAAATCCCAGCAAGAAGATATTGATTTTGGATACACAATTGCCAAGGGGATATCAGGGCTTGATATCGGGCAAACCGTTGTTGTTAAAGATAAGGCTGTTTTGGCTGTAGAAGCGTTTGAGGGAACGGACGAAACATTGGTTCGCGGTGGACATTATGGAAAGAAACATTCTGTTGCGATAAAAGTCGCAAAACCTTCTCAAGACATGCGTTTTGATGTTCCGGTTATCGGCGTTGAAACGATAGAAGTCCTCAAAAAAGCAAAGATTGATTGTTGTGCAATAGAAGCGCAAAAAACAATACTTATTGATAAGGAAAAGATAATGCAAGCAGCAGATAGTGCGAAGATAGCACTTGTTGCAATATAAGGCGGGATGAACAATGGAAAAATTAAAAGCTGTAGTAATAGGAGTGGGACATTTAGGCCGGCATCATGCGCGTGTATATACTGAACTTCAAGATGTGGAGCTAGTAGGTGTTGTGGATAGTGATAGTGGCCGTGGAAATAAGGTTGCTAAGAAACATAATGTGCAATATTATTCATCGATAGAGCCGATTTTAGATACTGTTGATGTTGCCAATGTAGTTGTGCCTACACCGGCACATTTTGAAATAGCTGAAAAGTTGTTGTGCTCGGGTGTGCACGTATTAATTGAAAAACCTATTACAGAAACATTAGAGCAGGCAGAGAAACTAGTAAAACTGCAAAAAGAAAAAGATGTTGTGTTGCAGGTTGGTCATATTGAACGGTTTAATCCTGCTATTCGCGCAGTGAAAGACATTGTGTTTAATCCGATGTTTGTAGAGGTGCATCGTTTGTGCCCCTATAATCCGCGAGGAACAGATGTTGGTGTAGTGCTTGATCTAATGATTCATGATATTGATATTCTTCTTAATCTTGTTCCTTCACCGGTAAAAGAAATAAGAGCAGTCGGAATAAATGTCGTAAGCGAGAATGATGATATTGCAAACGCACGTATTGAATTTGAGAATGGTTGTGTCGCAAATATTGCAGCAAGTAAGATTGGTAATAAAGAAATGAGAAAAATAAGAATTTTCCAAAACAAAGCATATATCTCACTTGATTATCAAAATCAGAATGGATATATATACACTATGAATAATGCAAAGGTGCGAAGAAAGAAAATCCCTCTCAAAAAAGATGAACCGCTTAAATCTGAAATACAGTCATTTATTGAAAGTGTGAAAAAAAATGAGGTTCCACTTGTGACAGGAGAACATGGTTTGCATGCGCTTGAAGTTGCAATGGAGATAATAGCACAAATACGTGAAAAGAAAAAATTAATGAAAGAACGTGGAATAGTTTAAAAACTTAAACACTAAATACTGATATCTAATCTCTAAACAATATCAAATATCAAAATCCAAAACTAACAATAATTTAATAGTAATTTTTGGTCATTTGAAAATTTGAATTTTAGATTTGTTTAGTATTTCGATATTAGTGTTTGGAATTTAATAATAGTTGTTAAAATTATGAAAAAAATACTAGTTATAGCCGGTGAACAGTCCGGTGACATGCACGGGGCACATCTTGTTAGAGAAATATGTGCTAAGAAAAATGACGTGAGAGTATTTGCAGCCGGAGGCGAAAAACTTAAAGCTGCAGGTGCGACGCTTTTGTATGACCTTGCATCAAAGGCTGTTATGGGCTCGGTTGAGGTCCTTAAGCATTACCGTGAACTGAAACGAGTCTTTAATTCTCTCCTTTTGTTTGTTGATACTGAAAAACCTGATGTTGTTATACTTATCGATTATCCCGGATTTAATCTAAAGTTTGCTGAAGCGGTAAAGAAAAAAGGTGTAAAGGTAATTTACTATATCAGTCCGCAGATATGGGCCTGGGCTCCAGGAAGGATTACAAAAATAAAAAGATGTGTAGATCATATGATTGTGATACTTCCGTTTGAAAAGGATCTTTATGAAAAAGCAGGTGTGCCGGTAACCTATGTGGGACATCCATTAATTGATAGTATGAAAGAAGGTTTGGAAGAAAGTTTCGTAAAAGAACATAGTATTAAAAGTGATGATTGTATTGTAGGGATACTCCCGGGTAGTAGGGAAACTGAGATAAAAAAAAATCTTCCTATAATGTTGGAAACGGCTGAACTATTACAAAAAACGAATGTAAACACCAGGTTTTTTATAGCGTATGATCAGAAGGCTTTAGGGCATATTGTTCCAGATATTATGTGTAAGCACACTGTGCATGTAGAGATAGTAGACAATGTATGCAATGTTATGAAGGTGTCAAAGGTGTGCATGGTTGCTTCCGGGACAGCGACTATACAAACTGCTTTTTATCTTACACCTATGGTAATAATATATAAAGTTGCTGTTATAACGTGGTTTTTAGCAAAACTTTTGATTAAAATCCCATATATTGGGCTCGTAAATGTTATAGCGCAAAAAAAGATCATTGATGAATATATTCAATTTGATGCAAAACCAGAGTTGATTTCTTCTAAAGTAAAAGATATCATTGATGACTGCAACAAATATGCACAAATAAAAGAAGAGTTAGGAAAAGTAAAAGAAAAACTTGGGCGTCCCGGGGCAAGTGCACGTGCCGCGGATGTTGTTCTTACAATGTTAGGATAATAATATGACACAAAAAACAACTATTAAAAGATTATTTGGTTTTATTAAGCCGTATTTGGCGATATTTATTATAGCGATGGTGTGTCTCATTCTATTCACGATATTTAGCGGTTTTTCAATAATGACAATTTTGCCTTTGGTTGACGGTGTATTAAGTGGTAAAAAAATAACCTTCACGACAGCCGTGCCATTTCCTGGTAAGGAGCAATTTTATGAGATCCTCAATTATTTAAACGGTTTTGATAGAATAGCCCTCTTAAATATCATGATGGGTTTTTTCTTTGTTGTAACCTGTCTTAAGCTTGTCTTTGATTATATACAACAAGTGCTTATGGAATATATTGGGCAAAATGCAACCCGTGATGTTCGAGTACTCATTTATGCAAAAATACAATATCTTTCAATGGATTATTTCTCTAAGGAACGTGTTGGTGTTTTGATGGCGAGAATCACCAACGATGTAAATATTCTTCTAGAACTTCTTTCTGGAAGATTTGCTTCATCACTCAAAGATGCAATGCAGATACTCTTATATACAACGATTATTGTAGTAATTGATTATAAGCTTGCCTTGGTTGCGTTGGTGATCTTACCCGTTGTTGCATATCCGGTACTAAAGGTGGGTAAACGATTACGGAAACTCAGTAAACAGTCACAAGAAACAATAGGTGACTTGAATTCAATTTTACAGGAAACATTTTCTGGTATACGTGTTGTTCAGGCATTTTCAATGGAAGAATATGAAATATCACGGTTTAGGCAGATTGCAAACCATTTTGCTAAAATAATGATTAAAGCAGCTAAACGTGAAGCGTTTTTAGGGCCACTTACAGAAATAGCAGGTATCACTCTTGCACTTTTTGTTGTGTACTACTGTTCACGACGTGTTCTGGGCGGTGCTATGTCACTTGGACAATTTATTCTGTTTTTAGGGGCGCTTGTATCAATGGTAAAGCCATTAAAGGTGATCGCAAAACTTAATGTTACGATACAAAAGGGTATGGCAGCGGGTGAACGTGTGTTTGAAGTACTTGATGCAAAGTCATCAGTTGTTGAAAAAGAAAATCCGATAGAGCTTGAAACACTGAAAAATGAAATTGCATTTAAAGACATATCTTTTTCCTATAAAAAGGGCGAGGCTGTTTTATCGGATATTGATTTTTCGGTGAAGCGGGGGCAGATAATTGCTTTTGTCGGATCTAGCGGTGTGGGCAAAACGACGTTGGTGAACCTTCTTCCGCGTTTTTATGATGTAACGAAAGGTGCCATATCTATTGACGGGTGTGATATTAGAGATCTATCGATTGAATCATTGCGCAAAAATATCGGGATTGTAACTCAGGAAACAATACTCTTTAATGACACGATCAAAAATAATATTGCATACGGTCATATTGAGACAAGTTTCGATAAGCTTGTTGAAACGACAAAGATAGCTAATGCTCATAATTTTATCATGAACCTTCCTGACCAGTATGACACTGTAATCGGTGATCGTGGCGCTCGGCTCTCCGGTGGCGAAAAACAGCGCATAACTATAGCTAGAGCAATTCTAAAAAATCCGGCGATATTGATCCTTGATGAAGCAACGAGTGCGCTTGATACTGAATCTGAACGATTAGTACAGGAAGCACTTGATAAATTAATGGAACACAGAACGGTATTGGTAATTGCGCATCGGCTTTCGACAATACAACATGCTGATACTATTATTGCTTTGGATGACGGAACAATTGCTGAAATGGGCAGGCATGATGAACTGATAACCCATGCTGGGGTGTACAAAAAGTTTTACGACCTCCAGTTTTCAAATGTAAATAAAGACAATGTTAAATAAAATCTCTAATTTTATTATTGATCGTACTCTTCCTGCACTTGGTTTTATAATTTTATCGTGTGTTGCAAAATCAATTCGCTTAAAACCGATTAATGACGAATTTATTTCAGATCAGGTTAAAAAGGGGAAGAATGTAATTTTTGCATTTTGGCATAATCGTCTTATCATGATGCCTCACATTTATCGGACATTGATAAATCGTAATGGCAAGCTTGCCGCCTTGATCAGCAGGAGTAAAGATGGGCAGATTGTCAGTGGTATAATCCATAGGTATGGACTTGCAACAGTCCGCGGATCAAGTTCCCGTGGTGGTAAAGCTGCGTTTAAAGAGATGATAAGAATGTTACGGTCTGGATACGATGCAGGATACACTCCCGATGGACCAAAAGGTCCAGTCTATAGCGTGGCACAAGGGATAATTACCCTTGCTCAAATTACCGGATATCCGATTGTTCCGATATCCTATGAGGTTACCAGGAGAAAGGTCTTGAGAAGCTGGGATCGCATGGTGCTTCCCATGCCCTTTACTCGTGGAGTGGTGGTATATGGCAAACCAGTAATAGTATCACGTGATGATTCTGAGCGGGTTAAAGATGAAAAGGCAATAGAATTAAGAAATGAACTTTTGAAAATAATCGATGAAGGCTGTGCCTCCCTGGGGATAGAACAAGAAAAATACTAAACACTCCCCACACATAAATACCCTAATATAAGTAGCTTGCAGAAATCCTTAATAAAATCAAAAAAAACTTGTAAAAAACTATGTTTTAGTATAGCATTTACGTTCCGTGCTTGCGTGTGCTTGTGCGTGATGAATAGAAGCTGGATTCCGGACATCGGCAGTAAACAGTAAGAAAACGGTATAGAAGGTTTCTATTCATTGTTTCGGTGTCTGGCAGTATGCGTATGCATACACCATTAGAGAAGGAGGATGTATTTTGGCTTTAACAGTATCTATTAAAGATTTATTAGAATCGGGAGTGCATTTTGGCCATCAGACAAAACGATGGAACCCGAAGATGTCTCCGTATATCTTTGAAGCAAAGAACAATATACATATTATTGATCTTCAAATGACAATGGTAAAACTAGCTGAAGCGCATGAATTTTTGAAGAGCGTAGGAAATATGGAACAGCCTGTTTTATTTGTCGGCACAAAAAAGCAGGCAAAAGAAGCAGTGATTGCCGCAGCGACAAAATGCGGTATGTATTATATCAACGAGAGATGGTTAGGTGGCTTCTTGACCAACAACCAAACGGTACGTAAAAGTATCGAACGATATAAAAATTACGAACAGATGGAGCAAGACGGGACATTAGATCTTTTGCCAAAGAAAGAAGCGGCGTCAATAAAGCACGAGTTATTCAAATTGCGCAAAAATCTTGAAGGGATAAAAGAGATGAAGGTGTTGCCGAAAGCAGTGATCATCATTGATCCCAAAAAAGAGAAAATAGCCGTTGCTGAAGCAAAGAAACTAGGTATACCTATTGTTGCTATTGTTGATACGAATTCTGATCCTGAAGAAATTGATTATTGTGTGCCAGGAAACGATGATGCTATGAAATCGGTTCGTATATTGACATCAGTGTTTGCTGACGCAATACTCGAAGGTAAAGCATCGGCGCATTACACAAAAAAGGATGACGGAAAATCTGTCGAGGAAAAAACCGATAAAAAAGAAGGTGCAGTAGCTGAATCGGCAGGAGAAAAGCAAGATGGAAAAGAAAGCAAAGAGCCAAAGAAGAAAACTAAGAAGGTTGAAAAAGAAGAAAAAGAATAAGTGCCAGTCCGCATGAAGGGCATAGATGATAAAGGAGTTGTTATGGAGATTCCCGCAGAGAAAGTAAAAGAGCTAAGAGATCAAACCAATGTTGGTATGATGGATTGTAAAAATGCGCTTAAAGAAGCAAAAGGCGATATAAACACTGCAATGGAGATATTAAAGATAAAAGGTATTGCAGTAGCAGCAAAAAAATCAAGCCGTACAGCAAACCAAGGTATTATTGGTTCGTACCTGCATATGGGCGGGAAAATCGGTGTTTTGGTTGAAATAAACTGTGAGACAGATTTTGTTGCTAAAAATGAAAATTTCCAGGCATTTGTGAAAGATATTGCTATGCAGATTGCTGCATCGGATCCGAAATATGTTAAACGTGAAGAAGTTCCTGAAGACATAATAGAAAAGGAAAGAAAAATCTTTACTGAGCAAGTGACCGGAAAACCTGAGAACGTAATTGAAAAGATTGTAGACGGCAAAATGGAAAAGTTCTATTCAGAATTTTGTCTTTTGGATCAGATCTTTGTTAAAGATACATCTGTAAAAGTGAAAGAACTCCTTACATCAAAAATTACTGAAATCGGTGAAAATATTATTATTAACAGATTTTCACGATTTCAGGTAGGAAAAGAATAGTAATAAAAAAACTGTTGCTCTATGAAAAAACCTGTATATAAGAGGATCGTTTTAAAGTTAAGTGGCGAGGCATTGCAGGGTAAAAAAGGTTATGGTATAGACCACTCTGTATGTAAGTCATTTGCAGTATCTATTAAAGAGATCTGGAAGCTGAAAGTACAGGTAACCGTAGTAATAGGGGGTGGAAACATATTTCGAGGTTTAGCGGCTGAAGAAAGCGGTATGGATCGCACAACAGCCGACTACATGGGGATGCTAGCAACCATGATAAACGGTCTTGCGGTACAAGACGCACTCGAAAAAATAAAGGTTCCGACACGAGTACTTACTGCGATCGAGATGAGGCAAGTGGCAGAACCGTTTATACGAAGACGCGCCATAAGACATCTTGATAAGAATAGAGTGGTTATTTTTGTTGCAGGAACGGGTAACCCTTATTTTACGACAGATACAACAGCTGCACTAAGAGCAAACGAAATAAATGCAGATGTTCTTTTAAAAGCTACAAGAGTTAATGGTATTTATGATGCTGATCCGGAGAAGAATCCGAAAGCAGTGATGTACAATGAGCTTCGATACATGGACGCGATAAAGAAAAAACTGAAGATAATGGATTCGACAGCATTTTCACTATGCATGGATAATGAGATACCTATCGTAGTTTTTAATATGTTTAAAAAAGATAATCTAAAATCTGTTGTGTTAGGGAAAAAAATTGGTACAATAGTGGCCAATTAACATAAGGCAGCAGGGCATAGGTACCAAGGAGGTTAATATGCCGGTAAGAAAAGTTCTAGATGAGATGGAAAGCAAGATGAATAAATCGCTTGAGTTTTTAAAAAGCGAGTTTTTAACCGTACATACGGGTAAAGCGTCAAGTGCGTTAGTTGAGAATATTAAAGTAGATTATTACGGTACGCCGACACGTTTGAAAGAGCTTGCAGGTATTACAACGCCTGAGCCGAGATTGATCGTTATACAGCCATGGGATGTTGCCGCAGCCGCTGAAGTTGATAAAGCGATAAAAAAAGCAAACATTGGTTTTAATCCGATTATTGATGGTAAGCTTGTTCGAATACGTATACCTGAGCTGAGTGAAGAGAGAAGAAAAGATTTAGATAAAGTTGCGAAGAGAATGACTGAAGAAGCACGTGTGGCGATACGCAGTGAAAGACGTCATGCGAACGAGCAGATAAAGGCATTAGAAAAATCACACGAAATAACTGAAGATGATATGTTCAAGAATGAAAAGATCGTTCAGGACAAAACAAATAATTGTATTAAGCAGATAGATGAAATGCTTGCAGGAAAAGAAGAAGAAATCCTGCAGGTCTGATCTTTAGGATTAAGATAAAATATTGGGCCGCTAGCTCATCAGGTAGAGCACCACACTTTTAATGTGGCTGTGCTAGGTTCAAGTCCTAGGCGGCTCATATATTTTGTAATGTCCGGTGCATACACAAATGAATATGATTGATTATTTGCTGTATGCAAAACTCCGTATGGAGTATGAGTTTAAGACCCTATCGTCTAGCCCGGTCCAGGACATCGCCCTTTCACGGCGACGACGCGGGTTCAAATCCCGCTAGGGTCGCCAAGTAGGAGGCGTTGCGAAACCATTTCGATGATTAGCAGCGCCTTCTTTGTTTATAATAACGTCTGTATCGTCTAATACGTAGTAACGTATGCTTACCCTATCCTTCCCATATTCAAC
>Ga0207996_1000775_pt1 | contig 25895 bp, 7 predicted proteins | sample AntAceMetag02UKG_FD_184773 | JGI IMG/M metagenome (GOLD analysis project Ga0207996, IMG submission 184773) | Saline lake microbial communities from Ace Lake, Antarctica - Antarctic Ace Lake Metagenome 02UKG (SPAdes) (version 2) | ecosystem: Environmental > Aquatic > Non-marine Saline and Alkaline...
GTTGTTATTTTGGGGCTAAATTCAAGAAAAGTTTACGAAACAGCAAATCCTCACATCGCTATTTTAGGGCACTTTAACCATAAGCGGGAACTGCTGAACAGCCATCAAACTTCCATTCCTTATACCTGTTATTTCAGAACTATCACATACCTGGATGTTACTCCAAGCATTCTTTTTTTCTGCATTGCGGAGACAACTACGGCGCTGAAGCGTTGCGCGGACATGGGGGCTTGGATGATGTGGGTGTGCTGCCAGCCGGTTTTGTTCAGGATTCGGAGGTAGTCGTCTATCAGGATTGCCCCTTTGCCGGATTCTTCCAAAGCCGGTTTGTTCTGAAAATCACGCCAATCCGCGTTGATAAATGCAAGCCTTGTCGTCTTTTTGGCATTTTGTTTCAGGATGGTGAAGAAGGCCTCAAGGAATTCAAGATATTTATTCTTTGGCAGTCCTGATATGCTGTTCTCTGCATAGTCAGCGGCCTTTTTGTCAAAGTATGGCGGATCGAAGATGATGAGGTCGGGCTTTTCTTTTGAGCTTACCGGCCAGGCGAGCGGGCTATCTGTTGAGTAAATCCATGTATGGGGTTCGATTTCAGGGCGCTCATCCGGCCGATCTGTCATCTCAAAGGCCCAGCATCTGCGATTTAAGGCAAGGCAAGTGTCGGGGGTTACGCCTCCACCGGCCATGGGATCGAGAATCAGGTCGTTTTGTTTTGAAAAATAAAAGAGAATGTGGGCTATGAGCTGCGCCGGGATTCGGCCGGGCCAGTCGTCTCCGAATCTTTTGTCACAATCATTGCTTTCCCACTGGTCCCATGTCCTCAGTCCCCAGCCAAGTTCCTTGAATCTTATAATATCTTCCTTTCCTTCCAGGGCTATTGACCAGACCATGGGTTCTGTCCAATTGTACTTTTCTGCAACCTGGGAGACTGTGAATCCTCTCGACAGATCGGCATTTGGCGGATTTGGCAATGTTGCCATTTTCGCCAAATGGTCACGAACCGTCTCCCTGTATTGCCCCAATCTCTTTGCAATCCTATTCTGTGGTATGCCAAGGCGATTCATGCGGAATATCTTGAGGTCGATGCCCAATTGTGTCGCGGCTTCGAGTTCATACCATTTTATGGTCCGTTCCGCACGGTTGAGCACTTCAGGGGCCATCTTTAAATCGTAGTGGCGAATAGCCATCCGGTGCTTGAGCATTAAGCTTTGGAGGTCGGCCTGTACGGGTACGGGGGTTGAAATGCCCTGAAAGGCGTCCGGTTAATTTTCATCGAATCTAATTTTTGCGAGGGACAGGCATCAACTATGGATAAATGCATTTTCAGGACCGACTATTGTAATTCGTCCAGCTGGTTGCAATATGTATACAAAACAATACAGATGTAAAAAAAATAACATTCCTACTGCGACCGTACCCCTCTCTTTTGACAGATCGTGGCTGTGCATAATTATTTTGAGTGCAGATTGATCACAGCACTTTCCGGATAGCGATTTTCTTGGAATTCTTTGAAATAAGAAATCAAAAGCCAGGCATTTCCGAAATAGTACTTTTAAAGTGCTTACGGGTTTGTTTTGAGAAAACTATCTGTTTGGAAGTCGCTATTAGATAAAAGTATAGAGTGGGTTCGCACACCTATTCATACTCCATCCGGGTTCAGCATTTTATATCAGAGATCCAACTATCATAGCGTACTCAAATGCCGATAAACTTCCATCCGAATCGAACCCAGCAAAGCGTGCTCTAATCTTTTCCACGCACACTATATATTTTAATAAAGCAAAGGTAAGGGTCAGATTAAATAAAATGTTAAGGCAGAGATTTGAATATGGCATCAAGTTTGCAGATTTGACCTGAACGTGAGAAAAAGTTTTTCATTTTCACTGAAACCGTTCTTAAGAGAAAAAACAAACGTAAGCGCACAACATATGGCAGTTGGTTTAATTCCTTGAGCATGAGGAAGCGGGAAAAATGTTAGTTCCGCAAAGAATAGAAATTTATTGGCATACTGAGGAGATTGGAAGAGTCGATAAAAAAAATAAACGATGAAAAGTATGTGGATATTTTGATGGCACATAAAATATTAGGAATAAATGTAATGTGTAGAAATAATATCTTATCAATGAGGCAGTGGAAAAAGATCGAAAAAGGAGAATTAAAAATAATATTGCGACGGTAAACCTTATAACCAGATAATATAAAATAAGAAAGCCAAGCACCGAAACTTTCCAGGGTCTGGGTGCCTGACTTTCTCGACGCTGAGGGCCTATCGGCACACTCAAACAAAAAAAGAATATCAATACACCTGAAGTGTGTCAAGGGTCTTCCAAAAATATTGGAGGCCTTTTTTTGTGAAAAAGGTAAAAATCACTTTAAATACAGTGCGCTGTTGTCTACCGGTTTTTTTGCTGCGGTGCTGGTCACGCGTTATACTGCTGAAGAAAACCAGGCCGAAACTTTGGGGTGCATGGATTGGTGGCACCTTTGGCGCCCTTGCCCTGTTGTTGTTTGCAGAATCTGTGCTGGCTGCCCCTTGCGATCTCAGATCCTCTCCCCCGCCGTTCATCCGCAACGACCTGACGAATAGCTATTGCGAGCTGTGCGGTTACGGCTACGTCACGATCATCGTTTCCAATCCCTACGAGGGGGCGAATATGATCGACATGACGGTGGTCGAAGATCTGCGCAGTTCCGGATTGACCTTCGACTCAAGCGCACCCACACCGGTTAGGGTCAACGGCATCTCACTCGGCGCCTCCTCGTATCCGAACATCACCGGCGTCAACAACCAGATACTGACTTGGGATTCGGGACAGATTGCGGAGCTCGGTATCCTGGCGCACAGCTGGTGGCCCTTGGGTTATAACACCATCTCCATCACATTCGCAGTGACACGCGCCACCGGTTCCGGTTTTAATCAAGAGGGGTTGGTGAGTGTCGATCGAGATATCCAGGCAAGCCTCACTTACAGCACTGTATACGAAATCATGCCGCCAACCATTCCCCAAACCTATGACTCATGTCCGGGAACACCGAGAACGGTACCCACCGGGCTGGATACCCTGCCCTTGCGTGAACCGGACCCTGCAGTCATCAAGGGGGGGCGTAATGTTGATGCGGCCCAGGGTTCGTACGCATCAACAGTCTATGGAAACGACAAGGACGACGTGATCTGGCGTATTCGGGTCACCAACAACGGTGATGTCGACCTGCAGGATCTGGTCTTTGACGATGTAATGGCTACCAGCGATAACCTCAACATCAACTACATCTGTGCAACCGAGGCGGCCGCGGAGAGCGTTGCCCTTGCCGGCAATGGTGCAATCGGAACTTATCCTGGATGCACGGACGTTCGAGTCCTCAACAACAGCTTCACCAATTATGATGTGGACGACCCCTTCGGTTATGACGATCCCGGCTCTGATTTGATCGATGTGCTCCAGAGCCTCCCCGCCGACATCTTTCTGGTGGGTAAAATCCCGGATTCCGCCCCTGGTATTGGCGCCTGTTCGACCGCCAGAACCAACACCGTGAGCAATTTACAGTGGGGCTGTGAGACCGAATCCGCCACACCCGGTGGGATCGACCGGACCACAACAGGCTCCCCGCTGGCGGATGTGACCGCCACGTTAAGCGGCTGGTGGAATCCAGACACAAGCAACACCAACCTGACCATTGATGTCGATTACATCGGTTACCCGGGAAACCCCGTAACAGGGGCCAGGGGCAGGGTGCGGATTACCATCACCAACCCGCTGGACAGTACGGTCATGGATCTTTGGCTACGCAATGACCTCCCACCGGAATACGTGGTCGATGCGACCCATCCAGTAACCATAGCGGCCACGGGTGCCTATGGCTATTATCCCGGATTGACCAATCAGATCAGTTGGGACAACCTCAATGGTAACCCTCTGCTCAACAATATCCCGGAATTCACCCTCACCAGCTCTGAGGCCACCAATTCGGGTCAGACAAATATGCTGCGCAACGGCGACCAGGTGGTCATCACCTTCGGCATCATCCTGGTCCGGCCCGAATCCTATGATGATGAGGCCGATCTCGACGTTGTCATCGAGAGTCCCTCAGATAACACAGATCCCGATCATGCCACTTCCCTGAACAACCTGGAAAACACCTTGACCGTTCAATATGATAATTTCTGTGCGGCGGGAGCAACCATCGATACGGATGTCAGTGACCACACCCCTGACCCCGAAGATCTGGATATTGAGACCTATGGCCCCAGTGGCCCCGTGCTTGATTATATTTTGACCAACAATGATGCGCTGACCCTGACCGTTGTTCTGACCAATAACGGTGGTCATGGGGCTGAAGACTATTATGCCTATGCCACTTTTGGCCGGACCATGGTTGTGGATGAATCGGCGCTGCCGGTTGGGTGTAGTGCCACTCTTGCCAACCGGCCGCCTTTGGTCGAGTGGCAGGATCCTTTGGGCCTCCCGGCAGGGGCCTCCATCTATGAGTGCACTGGATCGGAAATCGGTCGCAATGGGGGCCAGTTGGCACTCGATTTTATCGTCAGCAAAAGCACGGATCCTGCTGACATAGCTGCCGACGATCTGACCTTCCGTGCCGACGTGATCGGCGAGATCACTCTCTTTGACGGCACCCGGTTGACCTTCCCAACCATCGTGGCAAGGGGTGACGGCATCACTGACCGGGCCAACAACTACAGCATCGATGCCATCCGCGCCCGTGTGATGGGATTTAATTTAAACAAAGCGCAGGTGGGCAATTGCTCGGAAAATAACCCGCCGCCAGGTTCACCAGATCTCGAGGTGCAGATCGGCGAAGAGTGCTCTTACAATATTGAAGCCGGCGGCTGGTTTGGTTTCTTGACGCCGGGCTATACCCCCATCGAGGTGCGCAATGTTCGGGTAGACGATGTGATGCCGAACGGCCAGGGGTATGTCTCCAGCACCGATCCCGAGGACCCACCCACCACCGCTCAGATTGACAACATCGCCTTTAACCGCGTCGGCGGGCCTGTTCCCCCGAACTGGTCGTTGCTGGGCGATTTGCTAGAAGGGACGCTCTACTGGACCTTTAATGATGCCGGAAGCTATATCACTACGCGAGATCAATGGTTCGAGCTGGATATGAGAACACGGTTGCTCAACGATCCCATCGACACCAGTGGCGTTCCGAACCAGCAGGCCGCACTCAGCACCAACACACTGACATCGACCTTCGATGTCTATTTTCTGGCCGGTACGGGCAACGAATTTGATTTTACCTATGGGCCCAGCATGAGCGTTTATCCCCCAGTGGCCGATCGTCAGGTCTCTCTCACTGTCACCGAGCCCGACATTACCGTGGTCAAAGAGGTCTGTAACGAGTCGCTTTACGGCAGCGGTCCCGGGTGCAGCAACTTTGTCCCCTTGGCCGATGACGGCGATGCCCTGAACAACTACATCTATCGTCTGACGGTTACCAACGAGGCCAGCAGCGGCGGCGTGGATCGCGCCCCGGCCTACGATGTCACCGTCACCGACACCCTCAATGCCAGCGACTTGGCCTATGTGGTGCCCTTTGGCGGCGACGGCCTGAACAACGACGGCGACGGCGCTACTGACGGGGCCGATGCCGGTGGTGAGGGCGCCATCAGCGACAACACCGTCGATAACGGCACCCCGGCGGTGATCACCTTCTCCCATACCCACAGCAACGCACTGCTGCGCATCGATGCAGGCGATTCGGTGCAACTGTACTACCGGGTTGATTTTGACGATGACGCCGCGCCGCTGCAGACCTTTACCAATACGGCAGACGCCACCTATGACTCCCTGGAAGGGGCATCCGGCAATCAGACTTCCGGGTTGGAACGTCCCAACAGCAACATCGCCGGCGCGCGGGTCTATACCTCCCCCTCCGACTCGGCCGTGGTGCAGATCATTCCGGTGGAGACCCAGCCCAAAAGGATTGCGGTGCTTTCCAATACGCCCCTTGCCGGGGCAGGCACCCAGGGTGTCTCCATCGGTGAAGAGGTCGAATACCGGCTCAACACCCTGCTGCCGGTGGCCCTGTTGCGCAGCTTCGTGATCCGCGACGAACTGCCATCGGGCATTCGCTGCAGCGAAGCGCCGGCGGTGAATCTGGACGCCTTACCATATTCAGCAGCCGGTTTTGATCCCGGCGGCACGATTACCCCTACCTGTACGGACTCCTTGGTTGAATGGAATTTCGGCGATCAGCGCATCACCAGCGGCACCGCCGGCCTTGGCGGTCGCTTCGACTTCGAGATAGGCTTCATCGCCCGGGTGGAAAACACCGCTGGGACCAATAACGGGAACGTGATTTCCAATGGGGTTCCGGCCACCAATGCCACGGCACGCTATATCGACGAAGTCGGCAGCCCGGTCACTCAGAATTTTAATCAGGTCGATATCCAGGTTACCGAACCGCTCATCACCCTGACCAAGGCCTTTGCCGTGGCCAATGCCGATGCCGATGACATTTTGACGGTGACTGTCACCGCCACCAATACCGGCACGGCCACTGGCTATAACTTACGTGTGCTGGACAACCTGGATGGACTCAACCTGACCTATATCGGCAATGTGAGCGGTAGCAATCCGCCGGACAATGTCGACACCACGACCCAGGGGGCCAACCAGCCGATTTTCAGCTGGAATCCGCCTAATGGTATCGACGTCGGTAACAGCATTAGCTTCACCTTTGAGATTCAGGTGGATGATGTCGTGCAGCCCCAAGAGATCCTGGACAATACCATCCAGGCGGACTGGACCTCGTTGCCCGGACAGACCACCGCGCTTAACAGCAGCGGCCTGATCGGTAGCGACGGCAGCGCGACCGGTATGCGCAACGGCGCACTGCCCAATGCGGGCGACGCCATCAACGACTACGAAACCACGGCCGCCAATCAGGTGACGGTTCCTGCATTGACTCTAACCAAAACCGATCTCGATCCTGGCGTGATTCCATCCATCGGCGAGCGGAAAACCTTTCAGATCGACATCATTCTGCCCGAAACCGTTACCAACGATGTCATCGTGACGGACAGCTTGGATACCACGGGTCTGAGCTATATTCTGGAGAATAATGCCGTCTACGATATCACCTACACCTTCCAAGGCATCGCCACCATCAACGGTTTGGCACTCGACGAGGCCTCCTTTAACGCTTTTCCAACCGATGGCGCCAGTGGCAGCATTGTCTGGGATATCGGCACAGTGGTCACCCAGACCGAAAACGACACAAGCATAAACAACATCAATCCTTTCATCCGTATTCAATACTACGCACGCGTCAACAATGATCTTGTCACCGACAGCGGTGATTCGCTGCAAAATGGTGTGGTCGTGAATTACACTAACGGTGAGACCGGTGTCCAGGAAACCTTGACCGATGCGTCTGCAGCCGTGACAGTTGTAGAGCCGTTACTCGCAGCGGCCAAGACAGTGAGCAACGTATCACCGGGCAAACAGCCCGCCGACCCGCCCGAAGGCGGCGACCGGCTCGAATATGTCATCGCCATTCTCAACAGCGGCACATCCACAGCATATGACGTCAATGTGGTTGATACGCTGCCTGCAACGCTCTCCCTCTATACAGGCTTTACCCCCACAGCCACGATCAGCGGCACCGCCGTCACTGGATTTGTAGCCACTCCGGCCAATTCGCCCAGCGGTCCGCTGATCTGGGGGAGCGATAACGGCGACGGCAGCCTGGATATCCCAGTGGGTCAATCGCTACTCCTGACCTACCGGGCAGTGGTGCAGGCGGCCGGCGGGGATATCAGCAACAGTGTCATGGTGGACTGGTCTTCCCTGGACGGCGCAAGCAACGACGAACGCGACGGTGACGGTTGCCCTAACTGGACCGCGCCCGACGATTACTGTACCGGTCCGGCGGTGGCCACTACCACCACGGTTGATAACAATAGTGTCGATAAGACGGTCACCGCCGATACATTCGATACCGCGCCTTGGAGCACAGCCGGAGACGCCATCGTCCGCATTGGTGATTTTATTACCTACCGTTTGTCCCTTAATCTTTCCGGCGGACTGACGCAGAACCTGGTGGCCCAGGATACGCTACCTGGCGGCATGGTTTTTGTGGAAACCGTCAGTATCAATGGCGATACTACTGTGGACTACACCCCGCCCAGCAGCGGTGCAGGCTCCAATTTCTCCTATGCAGCCATCACTGCCGCCAACGTGCCTACGGTCGGTCAAGTCGGCGCCCTTACATGGACCATCGGTAACGTCGTGAACGATCCCTTTGGCGATCCCACCACGGATGCCATTGAAATCATCTATCGCGCACGCATTCTGCCGGATGCCGGCATCGCTCAGGCTGCCTCCACACCGCTCACCAATACGGTCAACATGGACTATGAAACGACTACCGGTCCGGCCGTGACCCAAACCGACAGTGCAACCGTCACTGTTGTTCAGCCTGTTTTGGTAGTGGCCAAATCGGCCGTTGCCGACGGCGGCGATACGGTGCTGGCCTCCGATGAAATCGTTACCTATACCGTCGATATCGTCAATAGCGGCGGAGCTCCGGCCTATGACCCACAGCTTACGGATATCATTCCAGTGGGCATGCGCAACGGCACGGCTACCATCACCACAGTCACTATGGAATTGCTGTCCGGGACGGTATTGCCGAATCTTGCACCCACCTATGATGCCGCCACCGGCGTCGTCACCTGGGATTTCGACACCGGCATTGCCGATCAATATGCCATACCGGCCGGCGACACCCTGCGTATCGTTTACTGGGTGCAGACCGATACCTCGCTCAGCGCCGGCATGACCCTTACCAACGAAGCCCAGATCCAGCGTTACTATTCACTGGATGACGACGATATCCCGACCCAAGGCGGTGTCGACGGGGAAGCTCAAATCTATGGGCCGACCAACATTGCCACGGTCACCTTCACAACGGCGGCACCCGAGGCCCTGGTCAAAGACAATCCGGCGGTGCTTAACGTTGCTGTGGGCGAGCCGTTCACGTACCGTATCACCGTGCCGGCCACACCCCAGGATACGGTCCTGAACGATGTCCGTATTATAGACGATCTGAGTGCTTCAGCTGCGGACCTCCTCTTTGTCAGTGTCACGAAGGTTTTCGGTTCCGAGCCATGGACCCCGGTCAACACCGGCACGGCGGCCAACTTAGTGATCGAAGACACTACCATCGGCATCGATATCCCGGCCGGCGAACAGATCATCATCGATATCACGGTGGTGCTGGGCGATACAGCCACCAACGTCAGCGGCCTGCAGTTCAATAATACCGGCGATTATACGTTTAATCAGATCAACGGTGATCCTGCATCCCAGACTTCCGGCGGTTCGGATACCACAGAAAATATGACCATCGTCGGTGCGGACACGGTCACCCTTGAAAAATCCGGTCCGGCTATTGTGCAGTTGGAGACCCCTGCTACCTACACCCTGAATTTTCACAATACCAGCACAGGTACGGTGTGGAATCCGACCATTACTGATCAGATTCCCAATGAGGCCACGGGCGGCATGTGTGACGCCGGACCCAGCAATGTGACCGCGCAGATTTTTGATAATAATGGCGTGCCCTCTCCGCTGGTGGAAAATACCGACTTTACAGTTGAATTTGACGGCGATCCCACCTGTGAATGGCGTTTCAATCTGTTGTCGCCTGCCGGAGGGGTTCCTGCCGATTACCGCCTGATCATCAACTACGATGTTGTATTGGATCCTGACACCGAAAATGGGATCACACTGACCAATCTTGCCGGTGCTACGCGCTGGTACAGCACCGATCCCAATGTGGTCGGCGCCGCACCGCGCATCTTCGATCGTGTCATTACCGATGGTACGCCGGGTATCCTGGACCATGAGGATGAACATACCATTACCGCCGAAGCGCCGACCCTGTTGTTCGAAATGAGTGTGCAGAATGTGACCACAGGGCAGGATCCTGGCAGCAATGCAAGCCCCGGCGATGTCCTGCACTACACCATTCAGATCATTAACAGTGGTCCGGTGGGTCTCTCTTCCTTTTCCATTGTGGACGAAGTTGATGGCCTCAACACCACACCGGCCTTCGCCTCCGGCAGTCTCGGTATAATCAGCGTACCCGCAGGTGCCGATACTTCGAGTACCGATCCAGCCGGCGGTGCCAACGGCACAGGACTGCTGAATATAGCTAATCTCAGTATTGGCGCACAAGGTGACGTCGATGACACGCTTGTGGTAGAATTCGAAGTCACCCTGGCGCTGATGATCACCAGTGGGACCTTGGTGCTCAACCAGGCGCAGATCATCTCGGCCAACCCGAATCCGATCTTAAGTGACGATCCCAACGTGTCCGGCGACACCGATCCCACCGAGACGCTGATTGCCTCGACGCCGGCCTTCGAGGTGCAGAAGACTTCCACCATCATGTCGGGGGATCCCAACATACTAATGGCCGGAGAAACACTGCGCTACACCATTACCATCAAAAATATCGGTAATGAGGACGCGGTAAATGTAAGTCTGCGAGACTATACGCCGGCCAACACCAGCTATGTGGCCAACAGCACAACCCTCAATGGTATTACCGTGCCCGACCCGAGTCCCGGCATCAATCCGTTGAATACCGGAATCCAGGTCAACGCGCCGGAAGATACCACGGCCGGGTACCTGCGTGCAGTTGCCGCGCCGGGAGCTACCAATGTGTCCACAGTAACCTTCGACGTGGTGGTCGATCCGAACGCCATGAACGGTCTGATCATCGAGAACCAGGGCTTCGTAAGCGGCAGCGGCGTGGGGAGCGGCCCCCAGCCCGAACAGCCTTCCGATGACCCGAATACGCCGATTCCGGATGATCCGACCCGCGATGTGGTCGGCAGCCTGCCGTTGCTTTATGCCCACAAAACTGTAGCGCTTTTTGTGGACGACGGCTCATCGGGAATCGTCGACTCGAATGATGAGCTGCGCTACACTATCGTTATTAGCAACTACGGTGCAGTCCCGGCCACCAACGTGGTGCTTACCGATGCCGTACCCGGAAATACGATCTATGTTGCAGACTCCCTGCGCCTGAACGGCTCGTCCCTTGGTCCCGATGGGGGCGTATCGCCACTTATTGCCGGTCTATCAGTGCAATCCGGTGATAACCCGGGTGCCGGTATTGTATCAGTCGGTGAAACCGCTGTGATCACATTTAGAGCGACTGTCAACGGTGGCGTGCCCACTGGAACAATCATCATCAACCAGGGCGATTTAACCTCTGACGAACTGCCGCCGGCACTGACCGATGCCGACGGTCTGGCCGCCAACGGTTATCAACCCACCGTGATTGTTGTTGGTGATGCGCAGCTGCTCACCATTACCAAAGAAGTAATGGTTGTCGGTGGCGGCCCCGCATTAGCCGGTGGCCAGTTGGAGTATGTGATCCGGGTGGTCAACAATGGCAGTCAACCCGCTACCCTTGTTTCTGTCACCGACGATTTAAATCCGCCCCTGGGAACTATAGTGAGTTACGTAGCCGGTTCCGGCACCTTGAACGGTGCTGCGGCCGGGGTGACATACGCCGGCGGGATACTCATCGCTGACTATGACGCAACCTATGGGGATTTGCCATCCGGTGCCAGTGCCGTGGTTCGGTTCAGGGTGCTGATCGATACCGGGCTCGCTATCGGTACCACCATCACCAATACCGGCTATGTCCACTGGAATAGTCCGATGCAGACCGCTTCCGCCGACGTAGCCATCGATGTGGGTGGTACGCCGGGCAGCGCTGTCATTAACGGCAACGTCTGGCACGATGCCAATCTTGACACGATTTTCGACAGTGGCGAAGTACGCCTTACGGGCTGGACGGTCACCCTTTATCGAAACAATTTGCCGGTGACCACCGTGTTGACAGATGATAGTGGCACTTACCGGCTAAGCGGATTGCTGCCCAACGAAGGCACATCCGATCAATATGAAATACGCTTTCGCGCCAGGGGCGCAGGCCCGAATGCCGCCTCACTGGGAGATGCTCTCTCGGTGTTTACCAACGGTCCTCATCGTATCAGTGACATCACTGTTTCGTCCGGCGATAATCTGCAAGACCTCAACCTGCCGATTACGCCCAACGGCACGGTGTACAACTCGATTGTGCGCGTACCGATTGCCGGGGCCACAGTGACAATGCTCAACGCGGCCACGGGTGCGCCGTGCTCAAGCGGGTGTTTTGATGATCCGTTTCAGCAAAATCAGGTTACGGCCGCGGAAGGCTATTACAAATTCGATCTGAATTTCAGCGACGGGGCTTGCCCTGCGGGCGGCGCTTATCTCATCGAGGTGACACCACCGCCGGCCAGCGGATATATGGCCACGCCGTCACAGATCATTCCACCCGCAAGCGATGCCACCACAGCGCCGTTCTCCGTTCCGGCCTGCCCCGGCAGTGCCGATGATGCGGTGCCGGCTACGGCCGGCTATTGCGAGGTTGTGGCCTCTCCGGCAGTGCCGCCGGTGTCCGTGCCGCCGGGCACGGCCGGCACAATCTATCATCTGCATCTCCTGCTCAGCGACGGCAGCCTGCCCGGCCAGAGCCAGATCTTCAACAACCCCATTCCCATCGATCCGGAAATGGACGATGCCGTGGCCATCACCAAGACCACCCCGAAGATCACCGTGACCCGGGGAACCCTGGTACCCTACACGATCACCGTGACCAATGTATTCGGCGGCCCCATGTATGATCTTGGCGTCATCGATCGATTCCCGGCCGGATTCAAATACGTTGCAGGGTCGGCCCGGCTGAACGGCAATCCGGCCGAACCACTAATCAATGGCCGGGAACTGGCCTGGGACGGCCTTGTACTGCAGGTGAACGAGAAGGCTACGATTGGGTTGCTGCTAGTGGTGGGCTCCGGGGTCTCCGAAGGCGATTATGTTAACCGGGCACTGGTGGTCAACAACGCCATCGGCACCACCGTTTCCGGTGAATCAACGGCCACCGTGCGGGTGATCCCCGATCCGGACTTCGATTGCACTGATGTCATCGGCAAGGTCTTCGACGACCGCGATCTGGACGGGTGGCAGGACGACGGTGAGAAAGGCCTGGCCGGTGTCCGCGTGGTCACAGTGCGCGGTCTGATTGCCACCACAGACCCGTACGGGCGCTTTCATATTACCTGTGCAGCAGTTCCCGACGAGGATCACGGCAGCAACTTATTGCTCAAACTGGACGAGCGCAGCCTGCCGTCCGGCTTCCGCCTGACCACCGAGAATCCGCGCGTCCAACGCGCCACCCGCGGCAAGATGATCCGTTTCAACTTCGGAGCGACCATCTACCGCGTGGTGCGTATCGATATCGTTGATGGCGTGTTTGAGCCGGATACCAGCCGATTGCGGCTGCAGTGGGAGCCCAAGATCAACCAACTGCTGCAGGAATTGAAAAAGGCCCCGGCCATTCTGCGTCTGTCGTATCTCGCCGACGTAGAGCGCAACGGCTTGGTCGAAAAGCGTCTCAAGACCTTGAAGAAGTCTATCGCCAATCAATGGAAGCAATCGGATGGCGGCTACCCGCTGACCATCGAGACCGAAGTATTCTGGCGCCGCGGTGCGTCGTTTAACGAAGGGTGATGAAAGCAACCATGGAGCCCATGTTACAAACCTTATTCCGATTGATGCGATGCCTGTTCAGATACGGTATCACCGTCTGGTGTGTGTGTGCCGCGATTGCGGCAGGGGGTGAGACTTATGCATTCGCTGAAACTGGAATATGGGCCACGAACGCGAGCGGTGATGGGGTTGAGAAACACCTGCCGATCGACCAGCCCATTACGCCCTGGACCCATGATCCTGCCATTTTTGACGAGGATGAAGGCGATCGTGTGGAGATGCGCCAGGCCGTCGAGCAGGTTGCCAGGACGGTCAAGGTCGATGGCCTGATTGCGCCCATCCATTTCAGATTGGGCGAAGCACAGATTCCCGATATGTATATCGAACGTCTTCGCGACGTGCTCGATCGCATGCGCGATCATGACAACGTGCGGCTGCACTTTATCGGCCACGCCGATTCTCTGCCGCTGAGCGATGCCCTGGCGATGCGCTATGGAGACAACGTTGGGCTGTCGCTCGAGCGGGCAGGCACCACGGCCGAGTATTGCCAGAAGGAGCTGGGCCTTCCCCCCGAAGCCATTTCATACGAAGGGCTTGGCGCCAGCCAGCCGATTGCCGACAATGCGACCGAAGCGGGGCGGCAGCGTAACCGGCGCGTGGAAGTGCAGGTCTGGTATGACCTGATCAGCGACGTGCCGGTGGAAAAGGAAGTCGTCGTCCCCCGCCAGGTGCATCGCATCAAGGTCTGCCGGATGGAAACCGTCTGCAAATTGCGTTACAAGGAAGGCCATTCGCACCGCGCACAGGTTAAGAATCTGGTCTCCCCCCTGCACTATGACGAAGGCCTGGCGAATGTACCGCGGTCATTCCTGCGGCAGGTCAGCCAGGCCATGACCAACCTTCACGGTAAAACAAACCTTGTCGTCAAGTTCACCGCCTATACGGACAACCTGCCCCTGGCAGAACGGGACAAACGTATATACGGCAATCATACAGGACTGTCCAAAGCCGTTGCCCGGCGCATTTCACTTGCCGTTCAAGAAGGCCTGGGTTTGCCCGACGCCGTCATTGAAAGTGATGGCCGCGGGGTTGTGCAGCCGATTGCTTCTAATGATACGCAACAGGGCCGTTCGCTGAACCGGCGGGTCGAAGTGGGGTTTTGGTACGACGACCCGTTGAAGGATCTGCCCGGTGAACCCCAACTGTGTCCGGACGCCGCCGGAGCAGAAACCGTCTTCCGCATTTACGACGCGTCGTCGGGCGGCATCGATCCGATTCTGTTCGAAAATGGGAAACCGGTGCTGCCCGATGGCTACACCGATCATCTGCGGCGCGTCATGCAGGAGATCAGTGACAAGACCAATGTGCGCCTGCGGTTTGTCGGCTATACCGGCAACAAACGCCTGGACCGCCGCACGGCAGCGGTCTACGGGGATGATATCGGCCTGTCCATGGCGCGCGCACGCCGCGCTATGGCGGCGGTCAGCCGGCAGATGGGATTAACCGACGACCAGACGGAGTTCGACGGCCGCGGCTATGTGCAGGCCGACGATGTGGTCAACGCCGGCTTTATCGAATCCGATATATCGCGCGTCAAGGTACAGGTTGTCTATGATGAACTGGTCATCCTTGATGATTATGGAGGGGTAGAGATCACCCCGTTGACCCGCGAAGTGCAGATCGCAGATCCCTTTGCCTTGAACCATATGCGCATCACGGTGGATGGAAAACCGATTGATGATCCGGGAAAATGCAGTTCGGATGTGCAACGCTGCACGGACGTGGCCCTTGAAAAGGCAGACATACAATTCAAGTACGACAGCCTGAAGCTGGCGCCACGGCTGAACGTGACCGCCTGGCCGTGCACGATCCGTTATCAGGACCTTGCGGATACGGTATTTGCCGAAAACCAGGTTCATTTCCGCATGTACAGCAATTACCGTATTTTTATCCGGAACGCCGAGGTCAGGATTTTTGAAGAGGCGCAGTCCGTCCGCGATACGCCGGTGGCGGTGATCGCGGTTGACGCCGACGACATGGCCCAATGGCAGCCTGAGTTCGAAACCTTCTCGGCGCCGGGCCGCAAGTTTCAGTACCTGCTGCGGGTATATGACGCCACAGGGCATTTTGACGAGACACAGCCCCAGTTGCTGTGGGTGGTGGACGATATCGATGTGTCGGTTGCCGGGGAGAATATTCACGATGCCCTGCTGGCCGGTTACGGCGAGAGTCGTATCGCCAACCGCAATATTCCGCTTCACGGCGGTACAGTGCAGGCCCATGGTACGGCGATTCCCGAGGGACACGAGGTGTGGATGGCAGGTTATACGGTGCCCGTGGATGGCCAGGGCCGTTTTGTCGCTGAAGAAATCCTTCCCGACGGCATGCATACGGTTGAAGTGGCCGTACTCGACCAATATGGCAACGGTGAGCTGTTCCTGCGCGACCTGGCGCTGAAAAAGAGCGATTGGTTCACCGTGGGGCAAGCCGACCTGACCCTGTCCGGCAACAAGACCAATGGACCGGCCGCGCTGCTGGCACCGGATCGGCCCCAATACAGTGAGGACATGAGCCTGCAGGGCCGGCTGGCGTTTTATACCAACGGCAAATTCGAGAACGGCTGGACGCTGACGGCCAGCGGTGATACGCGGGAAGGTCCCCTGGACGAAGTTTTCTCCAATTTCATGGACAAATCCCCGGAGGCACTGTTCCGGCGCATGGATTCCGATTACCACTACCCGACCTTCGGTGACGACAGCACCGTCACGGATGATGCGCCGACTTCGGGCAAGCTCTATGTCAAGGCCAAGAAAGAGAAAACCTACGGGCTTTGGGGTAATTTTAAGATCGGGTATACCGATAATTACCTGACGCATGTGGATCGCGGCTTGTACGGTGCCAATCTGCATTACCAGCCCCTGAAGACCACCGGTTTTGGTGAACCGCGCCTGATAGTGGACGGATTCGCCGCAGACCCGGGTACCGTGGCCGGGCGAGACGAGTTCCGCGGGACGGGTGGCTCACTCTATTTCATGCGCCGCCAAGACCTTATGGAAGGCTCCGAGCGGGCACGCATTGAAGTCCGCGACAAGGATTCAGGGATAGTGCTGGAGGTCAAGAACCTGGTCCCGCTACTCGACTACGATATCGATTACCTGCAAGGTCGCATTCTTTTGTCCCAGCCGCTGTCTGCATGGGCCGACGACAATATGCTGGTCAACACCGATTCGCACAGTGGTCATCCGGTCTTCCTGGCGGTTCGCTATGAATTTACGCCCGGATTTGATGACCCGAAGGCCATCGCCACAGGCGGCAGGGTTCACTATTGGGTAAATGACCACGTCAAGGTCGGTGTGACTGCCAGCCAGGATGAAGAATCGGATATCGAAAACAGCGTGGCAGGGGTGGATTTAACCCTGCGCAAATCCCCGCTGTCGTGGATCAAAATCGAAACCGGCCGTACCAAAGGTCCGGGGATGCGCACAACCGGTTCCCTTGATGGTGGCTATACCTTCGACACTGCTGAGACGCTTACCGAGAGCGAAATAGGGGCCTCGGGCTATCGCGTCGATGCCAGTGTCGGTATCAAGGATTTTTTTGATACCGGGCGCGGCCGGATTACCTTCTACCTCCAGAACCTTGATGCCGGCTATTCGGCACCGGGCTTGGTCACCGACGAGGATTTGCTCCAGTTCGGCACAATGGCGGAGGCACCTGTAACCGATCGTCTGGGTATGCGTTTGAAGATGGACAAGCAGGTCCGGAACGAGGGGCTGGAGACCGAGGCCGGCGAGTTGAATCTCGATTATCGTCTGGGTGCTCACTGGACCTTGAGTCCGGGCGCCCGCTACGACAGCCGTGAGGACAATTCGCAAGTTGTTCCCGAGACCCAGGAAGAGGGCGACCGCACGGATGCGACGGTCCGGTTGCTTTACGATTCCCACAGCCGATGGACGGCCTATGGTTTCGTGCAGGAAACGCTTCAGGCCACCGGAATCCGTAAAGACAACAGCCGGATCGGTACCGGCGGCAGCTGGCGTCTGAACGACCGCTTCAAGGTGATCGGTGAGGTTTCCGAAGGCGACCTCGGAACGGACGGAAGCCTGGGAACCGAGTATCTGTATTCCGACCGGACCACGATGTATCTGAATTACACCCTCGAGAACGAACATGCCGATGATGGCCTGCGTGCCAGAAAAGGGAATATGATCTCGGGTTTTCGCACGCGTTATTCGGACAGTGCGAGCGTCTATCTCGAAGAGCACTATGCCCATGGCGACGTTCCCACGGGCCTGACGCACTCCGTCGGGGTGGTGCTCACGCCTGTCGACCGTATCAACCTCGGTGCCAATATCGATATCGGCACCCTGCAGGATCCTGAAACGGCGGCCAAAATCGAGCGCAATGCACTGGGGGTGAATGTCGGGTATGGCTTTGACCGCCTCAAAATTGCCAGTGCGGTGGAGTATCGCTTCGACAACAACGAGCAACCGGATACCAGTTTCTCCGAACGCACCACCTGGTTGTTTAAAAACAGCCTTAAATATCAATTGTCGGATGACTGGAGAATTCTCGGCAAATTCAATTACGCCGTGAGTGAGAGTTCGCTGGGAGACTACTATGACGGCGAGTATACGGAAGCTGTAGTCGGCTACGCCTATCGCCCCGTTCATCATGACCGGCTGAATGCACTGCTCAAATACACCTACTTTTACAATCTTCCGTCGGCCGGTCAGGAAACCGGGACCGATACGGGCCTTATTCAGCGCAGCCACATCGGAACGGTGGATGTCATGTATGACCTGACGCCCCGGTGGACCGTGGGCGGTAAGTACGCCTACCGCTATGGCCAGGTGGCCCAGGACCGGGAAAATCCCGAGTTTTTCGCCAGTCGCGCCCATCTGTATGTACTGCGTGCGGACTGGCACGTCCTCCACCGCTGGGATGTGCTTTTCGAGTTGCGCAGGCTGGACTTGCCGGACGCGAAAGACAGTCGCGATGGAGCCCTGCTGGGCATATACCGCCACTTTGGCAATCACTTCAAAGTGGGGGTCGGTTACAACTACAGTGATTTTTCGGATGACCTGACCCAACTGGATTTCAAACACCAGGGGCTGTTCATCAATCTGGTCGGGAAGTACTAGCGTTTATTGCAGCTGCTTTGCGTGCAGGCTGCCGGTGGTCGCCTGGCGCGGTCGCTGTGGGGAAGACCAACCAATTAATATGAAGGGGGAAAAATGCTCTGTTGGCTGAGAATGGCTACGCTTATGACAGCAGTTCTTCTGTTGAGCGTTGCCGCTTATGGGCAGGAAATTTCCAGGGAACAGATCAAGGGCCTGGATGAACAGGTTCAGGAAGTCAAGACCGATATTTTGGCCATTGCGGCGGAATTGAATCAGCTTGAAGAGATGCTGCTGTATCCGTCCAACACCCAGATAGCGCTATTCGTATCTGTGGCCGGCGGCGAAACCTTCCGTCTGGATTCCGTGGAGATTCAATTAGGAGGAAAGCCGGTGGCCCACCACATCTACACCTTCAAGGAACTCGAGGCCCTGCAGAAGGGCGGGGTGCAGCGTATCTATACCGGCAATATCCGGACCGGCGTACATGATCTGCAGGTGTCGGTGATGGGCAAGGTGGTCAAAGGCAGCGAATTTCAAATTACTGAGCGCTTTATGGTCAACAAAGAGGTCGGACCCAAAATCGTCGAAATATCGCTGACCGATAAAAGCATCAATTTAAAGGATGATTAGCCCATGTTCAGGCTGTTGATTGTAATCATAAGTCTCGTGTTGGTGACGTCGGTGGCGGCGGCCGGTACGACCGCACCTCCGGTCCTGAAGGATCTTTATTTCGGAGAGGCCTTTTTTCATGCTTTGAAAGGGGACTGGTTCGATGCGATCGCCAGGCTGGATACCGAACTATCCCTGTTTCACGGACTCGATGAACCCGAACGCGACACCCTTTATTACCATATCAACCAGGCCGAGTTTGCCGTCGGTGATTTCGAATTGGCCTACCGGATGCACCAGCGGGTCGGGCGGGCCATCACAGCGGTCATTGAGGGCAACGTCGATGAGGCGATCCGCAACGAAGCCATCTTTCGACTGGCGCGGATGTACTTCCAGAAGGATCAGCCGCTAAATGCCCTTTTTGCCGTCGAGCGCATCAACGGCGACGTGCCTGCTGCGATTCGTGACGACTTGGCTTTCCTGCGCGCCCAAATCCTGATGGCCAACGGGCGGTTTGCCGAGGCAGCGGATATGCTCGGTGAGCTTCAGGGGGTGAAATCCCTTGAGGGCTTCAGCACCTATAACCTCGGCATTGCTAAGCTCAGGGAAGGCAAGGAGCTGGAGGGCCGCCGGTTTCTCGACCGTACCGGCCAGATCAACAGCAAGCAATCGCTCACCATGGCGATCAAAGACAAATCAAACCTGGTGCTCGGTTCAAAGCTGATGGCGGAAAATGATTTCGAGGGTGCCAAGCAGGTATTCGATCGGGTGCGGTTGACCGGTCCTTTCTCCAACCGTGCACTTTTAGGCTCGGGATGGGCGGACGCATCCCGGAATCGATTTCCAAGGGCCCTGGTGCCATGGAGCCTGCTGGTAAACCGGGCGACAACGGACGCTTCGGTGCAGGAAGCCATGCTTGCCGTGCCCTATGCCTATGGCAAGCTGAACATGTACAGCAAAGCGGCGCTGATGTACGGCAGCGCGCTGGAGAAGTTCAACGCCGAGGTAGACAAGCTGGATGCATCCATCAAAAGCATTCGCGAAGGCCATTTTCTGCGCGCTCTGGTGCGGGAAGAACTGAAACAGGATGCCAACTGGGTCGTCAGGCTGCGCAAGCTTCCGCAAACCCCTGAGACCTATTACCTGCTTGAATTGATGGCCTCTCACGATTTCCAGGAGTCCCTTAAGAACTATTTCGACCTGGAGGCATTGCGCAAGAAGCTGAGAACCTGGGAAAGGGATCTGTTGGCCTTCGAGGAGATCATTGAAGTGCGGCGGTTGTATTACCAGCCTCGGCTGCCCGCTATCGACCGGCAATTTCAGTTGCTCGACTCTCAAATGCGTCTGCGGCTTGAGCAGCGGGACCGGATCGAGGAGCGGCTGAACGACATGCTGATTGCGCCGCGCCCGGACTACCTGGCAACGTCGCAGGAGCGGATCGCACTTACCCGGATTGCGTTTGTGGAACGGAAGCTGTCGACCGGCAGCATCGCCTCATCCGGTGATATTGAAGCACGCGTCCGCCGTTTACGGGGGGTGCTGGACTGGAATATCCATACGCAATACGACCGGCGTTTCACCGAAGCCCACAAGCATCTTCGCGACCTGAATCATGAAGTGGATCTGCTGAACAACCAGTATGCTGCTTTTGTACGCACCCGCCAGGCCGCTACCCAAAGCTACACAGGCTACGACGATGCGATCCGGCGCCTGCGGTTTTTGATTCGGGAGGGAAGCGAGAAGGTGAAGACACTGATGGCGCGTCAGGGCCATCAGCTTGAAGTTATGGCCGCAAATGAACTCAGCAGGCGTCGTGAACGACTTGCCGAATTCCAAATCAAGGTGCGTTTCGCCATGGCGGACAGTTATGATCGTGCCACCAGAAACCAGACCCAGGAGAGGCTGGGACAATGAACTGGATCCGATTATACATAATTACGGCAACGTTGATGATAGCCGCCTGCCAATCGATGAGCGGCCGGGATACAATTGCAGATTTGCATCATCAACAGATCGATATCGAGGAAGAGCGGATCGAAGGCGGCCTTGAGAAGGCGATGCAGGGGTATCAGCATTTTTTACAGGAGACACCGGACGCCGCATTGGTTCCCGAGGCCATTCGTCGCCTGGCCGATCTGAAGATCGAGAAGGAATACGGTACCCTTACCGATTCCGCCGAGACCCCCGATCCCGCCGAATCGGTTGAGCGGGGGCCGGCCGGCCTGGCCGCCCCGCAAATGGCCGACCTGCCGTCAACCGCTTCGATTGGCACGGCCGGCACATCCTCGGCCCGGCCCATGGCGCCTGTTCCGCTCAACATCAAGGCCGATGCGGATTTTGAAAACCTGGCCACGCAAAACCAACCCTTGCCTGCAACAGCAGCGAATCCGGCCCACCTGCCGGAAGGAGCGGATGATCTTGAGCGGGCAGGACCCCTTGAAGCCCTTGCGTTATATAAGAAACTGCTCAATGACTACCCGCTGTATGATCGCAACGACCAAGTACTGTATCAGATGTCCCGCGCCTGTGAGGAACTGGGACGGATCGATGAGGCCATGGCCGTCATGCGGCGTCTGGTCAGCGACTACCCCCGGTCACGCTATATCGATGAAGTGCAGTTTAGACGAGCTGAATACTTTTTTTCGCACCGTCGGTACCTGGACGCAGAAGAGGCTTACGCGATGATCGTGGATATCGGCGTGGGCAAACCCTACTACGAACTCGCTCTGTATAAACTGGGCTGGACCTTTTACAAGCAGGAACTCTACGGGAACGCACTGCATCGTTTCATTGCGCTGCTGGATTACAAGGTGTCGGTGGGATATGACTTTGAACAGGCCGAGGACGAGATCGAGCGTAAGCGTGCTGCCGATACCTTCCGCGTTATCAGTTTAAACTTTTCCAACCTCGGCGGCGCCGATTCCGTTGTGGATTACTTTTCCCGGCACGGCAAGCGCAGTTATGAAGAAAGGGTTTACCGCAACCTGGGCGAATTCTACTTTGACAAACGCCGTTACGCCGATGCCAGTGCTGCTTACAACGCCTTCGCCAGCCGCAATCCCTTCCACAAGGTGTCGCCGAATTTTCACATGCGGGTCATCGAGATCTATGCCGCCGGTGGCTTTCCCAGCCTGGTGCTGGATTCCAAAAAGGCATTTGCCACGACATACGGCCTGAAGGCGGATTACTGGAAATACTTCGAACCGAATGCCCGTCAGGACGTTCTGGATCACCTGAAAATCAACCTGATCGACCTGGCCAATCATTATCATGCCGGCTACCAGAACCCACGCAAAAAGGAAGAGAAACCGGCCCATTTCAAAGAGGCGCTGCACTGGTATCGTGAGTTTTTGGACTCGTTCCCGACCGAGAGCGAATCGTCGGTCATCAATTACCAGTTGGCGGATCTGCTTCTGGAAAACCGGGTCTTCGGTGAAGCGGCCGTTGAATATGAGAAGACCGCCTACGACTACCCGTCGCACGAAAAAGCTTCCGAAGCCGGCTATGCTGCCGTCTACGCCCACCGGGAGCATCTTGCCGCCATTGCGCCGGCCGGAAAGGATACCGTCAAACGAGATGTTGTCCGCAGCTCGCTGAAATTTGTCGATAACTTCCCGGAGCATGAGAAGGCGGCCATCGTCCTCGGAGCGGCCGTGGAGGATCTCTACGCCATGGATGAATACGAACAGGCCCTGACCGCTGCCGGGAAACTCATCAAGGGCTACCCCGATACAGAAGTGGATGTGCTGCGCACGGCCTGGCTGATTACCGCCCATTCGTCTTATGAGCTCCAATACTACGCTGAGGCCGAAGGCGCCTACCTGAAGGTATTGGCCCTGTTGCCGGAAGGCGACAAGACACGCGATGGCCTGGTCGACAACCTGGCCGCGTCGATTTACAAGCAGGGTGAGCTGGCCAACGCCGCCCAGGAGTACCGGGTTGCTGCCGATCATTTTTTGCGGGTGGGTCGCATGGCGCCAACCTCGACAATCAGAGCCAACGCCGAATACGATGGCGCCGCAGCCTTGATCGAGCTCAAGGATTGGGACATGGCAGCCACCGTACTGGTGGGATTCCGCGACACCTTTCCCGGACACGCGCTTCAACCCGAAGTGACCAAGAAAATCGCCTATGTCTACAGGGAGAACGGCCAGCTCTCCCTGGCTGCCGGGGAATACGAACGCATCGAAACGGAATCCGAAGACGACGAGATTCGGCGGGATGCCCTTCTGGTTGCAGCGGAACTGTACGTAGAGGATGGCAACCGCATCCGTGCGCTCGAGGTTTACCAGCGGTATGTGGGGTATTTCCCGCAACCGGTGGATTTGAATCTGGAGATGCGCAACAAAATTGCCGGCATCCTGAAGGCAGGCAACGATCGGGAAGCCTACCTGAAAGAACTCCGGCAGATCGTTGCCATCGATGCCGCTGCAGGAACCGCCCGAACCCCCAGGACCCGTTATCTTGCCGCCACATCCGCCCTGGTATTGGCCGAGTCGACCTATGATCGCTTCGTGGCCATCAATCTGGTAAAACCGTTTGAGCTTAACCTGCGCAAAAAACAAAACCTGATGAAGACCGTGATCAAGGAATTCAACCGTCTTATGGACTATGAACTCGGAGAGGCCACGGCCGCGGCAACATTCTACCTGGCCGAGATTTACGCCCATTTCAGTAGTGCGTTGATGAACTCGGAGCGTCCTGTGCTAACCTTTGATTACTACAAGGTAAAACCTGGCGACACCCTTTCTGCAATTGCTAAACGATACGACAGCGATGTCAGAAGGATTGCCCGCGCAAACAATTTAAATAAATCAAATTTCATCGTTGCAGGAAAAAAACTTAAAATACCTCGAGGTTTATACCCCTTGGAGCTTGAGCAGTATGAACTGGCCATCGAAGAGCAGGCTTATCCATTCGAAGAGCAGGCCATCCATGTTCACGAGAGCAATCTCAAGCTGATTTCCCGGGGTGTCTACAATGCGTGGATCGAAAAGAGCCTGCAGAAATTGGCTGAATTCATGCCCGCGCGCTATGCCAAACCTGAAGAGACCAGTGCAATCATCACTTCGCTGGACACCTACGTTTTTGAAATTAACCGGCCGGCACCGCCCACACCGCTGGAGACCGCAGCAGGGAGCCCGGAGGCGATGTCCATGCCCGCAGAGGCCGAACCGGTTGACGATGAAGCCGCAGATACCGCAGACGTCGAACCTGTTGAGCCCTTGCCGGCAGTGGAGCCCGGGGTGGAAGTCGTGGGTGGTGCCGGGACTGAAGTGCCCGGTCCCAGTTCAGACGCTGCATCAGATGCCGTGTTGGATTCAGAAGCAGGGAGCCCGGAGGCGGCGTCCATGCCCGCAGAGGCCGAACCGGTCAACGATGAAGCCGCAGATACCGCAGACGTCGAACCTGTTGAGCCCGTGCCGGCAGTGGAGCCCGGGGTGGAAGTCGTGGGTGGTGCCGGGACTGAAGTGCCCGGTCCCAGTTCAGACGCTGCATCGGATGCCGTGTTGGATTCAGAAAAAAACAAGCAAGAGGAACAATGAAATGCCGGATATGAATATAAAATTGACACGCTGGTCAATCACTCGGATCGGCGCCGGATTGGCGGCCCTGGCCATGGTTTTGTCGGCTCTCGCCGGATGTGCCACGGATGGAAATGTGGTTAAGCCGACCCCGGTGGCTATAGAGCCCGCTTTGGACCAGACCGTCTCTGTGGCCCGACTCGAGGATGGCCGGGAAGGATTCATCATCACGGAGTTTCCGCAATTGGATGATGCTTCGCGCCAGGAGTTCGTAAGTGCCGTGGTCATGCTGAATGACGGAGACTATGGCCCTGCCATCGAACTGCTGGAAGCCGTCATCCAGCGGTCACCGGGCGTAACGGCACCTTATATCAACCTCGGGATCGCCTATCGGCGAATCGACAAACTCGAACAGGCCGAGGCGCATCTGAAAACTGCCTTGCAGTTGGTTCCCGGGCACCCTGTGGCAGCCAATGAATGCGGATTGTTGTATCGCAAAAAGGGACAATTTGAAGAGGCCCGCAAGGTTTATGAGCAAGCTGTCCAAGGATTTCCGGAATATTATCCGGTGCACAGAAATCTCGGGATTCTCTGTGACTTATACCTGAATGACCCGGCATGTGCCCTGGCGCATTACGAGATTTACAGCCAGACCATGCCCGAAGACACTCAGGTCAAATTGTGGATTGCGGATTTGCGTGCCCGGCTTGGAAATAACTAGTGTCTGTCCGGAAATGGCGGCTTTGGTTCATGGCAAGACCCGAACGATGTCGTCACCGCAGGCATAGGGGAGCTATTCCTAAGATGGCAACAGAGCGAGAACGAAGCCCGGGGGCTGAAAGATATAACCGGGCGTCTGAATGCATTGATGACCCAGCAGGCCTTTATGGGGCCTGCCCACAAGGAGGAAACATGTTGTGCAAATCAGTCCTGTGGATGTGTATGATCCTTTTCCCGGCCTTCACGACCATGGCCCAGGAGGCAACGGATGCGGATAAGCAATCAACAGCAAAAGAACTGTCCGGTATGTCCATTGTCGGGAACGATGAAGCACC
>Ga0207996_1000780_pt1 | contig 25771 bp, 22 predicted proteins | sample AntAceMetag02UKG_FD_184773 | JGI IMG/M metagenome (GOLD analysis project Ga0207996, IMG submission 184773) | Saline lake microbial communities from Ace Lake, Antarctica - Antarctic Ace Lake Metagenome 02UKG (SPAdes) (version 2) | ecosystem: Environmental > Aquatic > Non-marine Saline and...
CAAACTCTCCACTTAAACTATTAAGCAGGGCTTATGACCCTATCTTTTCTCAACAATTACAAATTGTTACTACAGAGACCTACGCTACGTCACTATTTAGTTTTCAAAGAACAAGCCAACTATTAACAAGCCACTCATTTTAAGGCGTTCAGTTCAGAATGTCAAGCTTTATTGTCGAAGCGTTTAACCCTTTTCCGTACACCAAAGAAACAATACTTATATACTTCACCTCAGAACATGTCAACAACTTTTAGAGAAAAAACGCCAAGGAAATTATGTTGATGTGATCAAAAAAACACTTCATTATTTCGTTCAGGTATTTTTGGTCGTTTTCAAAACGGTTTTCATTGTTTAACCATATCCCTTGAGGGATCTCCATTTATCTTTGAAAAGACCGCCCAGCCTTTCAAGAGCTCAAGGGCCTGGCGCACCTGGTTATCCTTTTCGAGAAGTTCTCTGGCTTTCTTTTCTTTATCTGTTTCAGACTTCTTTTCGCTCTTTTTTCCCTCAGTAATTTTTTCACCAATCATATGGCCTTTGAGGTCTTCCTCCCTTATAAACCGCGGCGTCTTCTTCTTCGCATCTTTTTCAGGTGCAATAAACTTGATCTCGATATCGGGCGTAATACCACTGGACTGAATTGATTTTCCACTTGGCGTGTAGTACCGGGCCGTTGTCAAACGAAGGCCCGAGCCATCTGAAAGCGGCAGGATGGTCTGGACAGAGCCTTTCCCAAAGGTTCTTGATCCCAATATCATGGCCCTTTTATTGTCTTGAAGGGCTCCTGCCACAATTTCCGCGGCACTGGCGCTTCCGCCATTAACCAGTACAATCATCGGATAAACCCGAGGGTGACTGTTCTTATGTGCTCTGGCTTCGATATCATGGGACCCGGTTCTCCCTTTTGTACTCACAATAACCCCCGAATCAAGAAATATCTCAGAGACGTCTATGGCCTGGGAAAGCAAACCGCCCGGATTATTTCGCATATCCAGGACCAACCCTCTCATCTTTCCGTCCTTTTCCAGCTCTTCAAGGGCTTTTGACAGGTCTTCTGAAGTATTGCTCTGAAAATTGGAAACCCGCACATAGCCGATTTCCGGGGTAAGGAAAAAATACCTCACACTTTTAAGGGGTATCACGCCCCTGGTAATGGCAAATTCCAGTGGTTTTTCCTCACCCTCACGAAACACCGTCAAATTGACCTTTGTTCCCTCTGGCCCTCTTATTTTCTTAACCGCCTCCATCAAGCTCATATCCAGGGTGGATTCTCCTTCCACCTTGATGATTTTATCGCCTGCCTTCATACCGGCGAGATAGGCGGGTGTCCCCTCAATGGGGGAAACAACCGTCAACACCTTGTCTTTCACCGTAATTTCGATACCAATGCCTGAAAAGCTTCCCTTGGTTTCCGACATCAATTCGCGAAATTCTTCTTTGGTCATAAAGGAAGAGTGTGGATCAAGGCTTCTTACCATCCCTTTAATTGCCCCATATATGAGGTCTTTTGCTTTCTGGGGCTCAACGTAATTCTTTTCCACCTGTCTGAGGACTTCAGTCAGAAGCTCTATATTCTTATACGCGTCCTCTGTATCGGCTTCTACCTTTTCGCCATTTCCATTAAGGAAAAGGAGACCTAAAATAAAGACGGATATTAAAACAATATTAGCAAAAAATTTCCTTTTTGATGTAACCATTTCAAGCTCCTTTGGTAATTTGACCACGGCTGTCAGCCCCTCATGTCAATTCACGGGGCTGATTCAAAAACAGATGTTTTACCGGCAATTCGATAAACGCCATCCTTGGGGAACAAATCATGATATTATGCGAATTGAACCGCGAAGCCAACAAAAAAATTAGCCGGATTTATTAATTGAGTTTCAGCCAGGCTCGGGGATCTAACTTTCTATCGGCCTTTCGAACCTCGAAATATACACTTGCCCCTTTGGAAGAACCGTTCTCCTCGACCCAACCCAGGATCTCACCCCCCTGAACCTCATCTCCCTTTGTTTTTTCACGTTTTGTCAGATGCGCCGAAACGGTAAAAAAACGCCCGCCATGGCTTAAGATAACGACCTCGCCATAACCTTTCAGACGTCCTGAATAAGCGACTTCCCCTCTATAAACAGCCCGTACGGCCGAATCGGCATCCGCTTGGATAACAACCCCCCCGGCACTTGAAAAGGCAGTCCCGATTTTCCGATTCTTTACAATTTTACCCCGAATCGGCAGGGGCAGCCTGCCCTTACAATCTTCGAACTCAAGCGAAGGATCAATAACATAGGGATTTTCGCTTTCAATGGGCTCAAGGGCCTGTTTGAGATCTTCCATTGCAGTTTCAAGTTCCTCGACGGAGGTTTCATAAAACTCTTTCTCCTCATGAATTTTCATTAACAAAAGGACCTTTTCTTCAAGCGATGTCTTAAGAAAAACCAGGCGTGAGGATTTCTCTTTCACCACACGTTCCGTCACACCAATTGACGCCTCTGTGTTCACAATTTCATCATGATGACCTGCAGCCCGTTCCATTAGCGTGCGCAGTTCCAAACGATCTTTCTCCGTAACAATACCGATGTATTTGATGTTTCGCTGCAAATCACTTAATGCATCGGCATTTGCCAGTATGCGGGCATTCCCACGTCGTGAATATTTGTAAAGAGCAATCAAATATTCGCCGATTTTAAGCTCTGTGCGCCTCAAGATGGATTTGAGTTCTTTCAGTTTCTCCTTTTGCGCATCCATTCTTTCGCGCACATGACGAATGTTCGACGTCAACGCCTCCGTTTCTTTCTTCGTATCAGCAACCTGATTTTCAAGTTTCGCCACCAGTGTCAACAAAGCCGCTTCCTTTGACTGGAATGCGTTAAGCTTCCTGGCTTCCTCGCTCAGCTTCGATTCTACCCGTTGAATCTGCTTTTTTTCCGAAGCCTTTTTTACGGCAGTACCAGCCGAAAAAGCCCAGCCAGGAAAATGAGCCAGAGCGAAACACAGACAAAACATGCATCTGGTTGTCAATTTTGTGTTCATCATACTTTGAAAAAACGGCCTATGGCGATAAGGCTTCCGATCATTCCGAGGGCTACGCTGATGAGGAAAAGCAGGGCCATATGTTCAGGAGACACGAAAACAAAATCCAGAGAATTCATGCCGAAGAATTGAATCTCTTTTGTGGCGAAAAATAAATATCCCCCACCCAGCATCAATAACGTTAAGACGCCTGCCAGAATCCCTTGAATGACACCTTCCAGCAGGAAGGGCACTTTGATAAACCAATCCGTAGCCCCCACCAGCTTAAGGATTTCAATTTCAGTCTTTCGATAAAAGATGGTTAATTTAATGGTGTTTGTCATAATAAAAATAATACAAAGACATAAAAGTCCCCCCACCACGAAAAAGATGGACTCCACCAGATCCATAATCTGTCTAAAGTTATTCACCCATTCTTCGCTGCATTGAACATCCGCTATGCCTTCCAGCTTTGCCAGGGCTCCTTTTATGGCCTCAGGGTCTGAATCATGCTTTTGGGTGCGGTCAAAAAAAACTTCATAGGAAGCCGGGAGTGGATTATCCGACAATCGATCCAAAATGGCGGCATCGCCGCCAAGGGTCTCTTTGAGATCGGCCATTGCGTCTTTTTTGGATATATACACAAGGGTTTTTTGACCCGGTAGCTGCCGCAGAAAAGAATCGACCTTATCTCTTTTGTAAGCGCTGATATCGTCTTTCAGATAGATTGAAAAAGAGAGGCTGTTTCCCCAACCGTGGATCCAGTTGGCCACATTTGCGAAAAAGAGCATGAATATACCGAAAATCAGAAGGGACGACGTCATGGTCCCCAAACCCAGGGCATGTACTGTTAGATTGCCCCTGATATTTTGCAGGGCCTGTTTAAAGAAATAGGTTCTGAATCTTATGCGCATGTATCCCCGGAAAGTCTGCCCTGTTGCAGAAGAATCGTCCGATAGGGCACATCCTCAAGCAAATCCCGACTGTGGGTGGCAATCACCACCGTGGTACCCTTTTGATGGATGCTCCTGAAAAGTGCCATGATCTCCCTGGTAAGATCGGGATCCAGATTCCCGGTGGGTTCATCCGCCAGGAGAATCACTGGGCCCTTTACAATGGCCCGCGCAATGGCAACCCGCTGCTGTTCCCCGCCGGAAAGCAACAGGGGATAAACCTTTTCCTTATCTTCAAGCCCCACCAGTTCAAGGGTTTGACGGGTCCTTTTTTTGATCCATCGGGTGGGCTCACCGGTTACCTCCAAAGCGATTGCCACGTTTTCAAACACCGTCCTTCGGGGCAGAAGCTTAAAATCCTGAAAAACGAATCCGATTTTTCGACGCAGCAGATCCATTTTTGACCGGCTGATACGGGTCAAATTGATTGAATTTATGAGGATATAGCCCCGCTCCGGTTTCTCCGCACCAAAAATCAATCTCAGAAGGGTTGTTTTTCCCGCACCGCTGGGGCCTGTAACAAAAACAAATTCCCCTTTCGTAATCCTGAGATTGACATCGTCCAGGGCAATATGGGGACCATACTTCTTGAACAGGTGAAAGAGCTGTATCATTTAATATGTGCCCATTGCTCTAAAAAGCCTTGCCCGCGCCAAATGGTAGTCAAAAAGCGCATTAAAATGGTTGACCCTTGCTCGGGTCAGGTACCGCTGCCCATCCAGAACTTCGGTGGAGGTACTGACCTGGGCTTTATAACGCTCCTGACTCACCCTCAGGTTCTCCTCTCCCTGCTCCACCGCCTTTTTTGTGATGGGAATGTTCTCCTCGGCAGTTTTGAGATCTAAAACAGCATCTTTTATTTGAAGTTGTATCTGCTCTTCCAGCTGCATTTTGGTCTTGAGAACTTCATTTTTCACGCTTTGCTGCTGCTTCACATTATAATAGGTCTTTCCCCATTCCCAAAAGGTCCATTCCAGCCCGACGGTCGCCTCCCAGTTACTGGCCTGATGAAATTCCCCGCCGGATACCGACGCCGTATCCCCTTGCTTGATGTAGTCCCACGTCAATACCACCTCGGGATAAAATTTGCTCCTGCTTAACCGAATCTGCTGATCCGTCTGAAGAAGGTTGACATCCATCAGCTTCATTTCCGGCCTGTTTCTAAAAGCGATCTCCACATATTCTTGAAAATCACCCTTCTCCGGATTGTGCACACTGATTTCTTCAACTTCCACCTCGGCATTTACCGGCCTTGACAAAACCGCATTGAAATTGGACCGCGCCAGCCTGGCCTGATTCCTGGTGGATGTCAAATCGTGCTTGGAATTGCTGGCATTTACTTCCGACTCAAGTAGATCGTTGATGGGAATCATCCCTACCTTGTAAAAATTCCGGGCCACTTCCGCATGGCCCTCCAGGGCTTCCGCGGCCTTTTCAGCAGTCTCCACCGCCATATCCGCCGTCAGAATATTAAAATAGGCCGCCTTGGCCTCAAGAGCCAGATCCAGTTCTTGAGTTTGAACCTCCAGCTCTGATTGATCAATACCCAATTCAGAAAGCCGATAGGCGCTTAGGATGGCAAATCCGGTAAAAATCGGCTGCTTGACAGTTCCTCTCCATTCATAATTATTCTGGCTTCCCACCTCAAGAGGTCCTCCGGGCATCCCTTTAAAGAAAACCTCCTGGTTCATACCAAAACGTTTGTATCCATAGGATGTGCTCAGTTTGGGCAAAAAATCCGCTCGCGCCTGGTTTTTCACATACTCTGCCTGATTGAGCTGTTCCTTCTTGGCTTTCAGTTTCCAATTGTTGGCCAGCGCTTCCTTGACGGTTTGCTCCAACGTATAGACTTTCTTCTCTTTGGCCAGTGCCCCATCTGAAAAGAAAAGGACGGACAGCAAACACCCCATACAAGCCATCACGAAACAGCCTTTGCTCCTCATCTCACGCTCCTCCGAAACATTCCAAAAGGTCAATTTGATGCTTAAGTACGGGTATTCATTAAAACAAGGCCTTAAATATGTCAATGCAAACTTTGTGGGCCAAATAGGCACGCTTCCCTATAGAAATTTTATCTTGACGAAAATCCAGGTGATAGTCGAAAATAACATGGTAATTGGGGAATTCGTAAAGTGGGAGGGTCGTCTAATGATCGAATCAAAAAAAGGGAAGATTCTGTTTCTGATTCCATTGATGGTTGTGGTCTTCGCGGTCGGTGCGCTGGCGATGAAGCGGGTAAAAGACCATGCACAGGAGAAAGCCAACCTCCGAAGTGAAAAAGCGCTCCCCCTTTCCGTGCGCTGCATCAGGGCCATATCCGGACCGATTCAGGCCCTGGTTTTTGGTGAAGGGACCGCCCGGGCCGTTCGTCGAGAGTTCTTGACCTTTGAACATCAGGGCAAAATCACTTTTGTGAAGTTGAATCAGGACGGAGAGACCATCCGCGCAGGAGACCGTGTTCAAGGTCCCGGAGAAGGGGAAGACTTAGGTGAAATCCTGGCATCTCTGGACAAGCGGGAGCATCGAGAACAATTGAATGTCACCGGCTCCAACCTGGTGGAAAGCCGACAGCAGGTGAAAATTGCCCGTTCCCGGATTATCGAATCAGAAGCGCAACAGCAACTGGCCGAAGACAATCTCAAACGCCACGAAAAGCTGTATCAAGTCAAAGCCATTTCAAAATACGAACTGGATATTGCCCGCACCCGGGCCAAGACGGCCCGTACTGCCGTAAAATCCGCGGAAGCCACCCTTGAGGCAGCACGATCCGGGGTTAAAGCCGCCCAGGCCCGTATGAAACAGGCGCAACTCCCCATGGAGCGCACCAGCATATACGCCCCTTTTGACGGCGTGCTCACCTATGTGAACATCCAGAAAGGGGATTACTTCACGCCCAATTTTATCAACACCAGCAGTGAAGAGGCACTCCTTAAAACCATCCCCATGGTGGTCATCGATCCCACACAATTTGAAATCACCATGGAACTTCCTTACTTCGAAGGCGCTCTGGTTCGCTCGGGACAGCCGGCCATTGTCATGACCTCCGCCGATGTCATTCCTTCTCCGACCGATCTTCAACCGGGAAACCCATTGCGCAACGGTTCCATGCGCGGAACCGTTTTTTCGGTAAGTCCAGCCATCAGCCCCGGCGGCCGAGCCATACAGGTCAAGGTCAGAACTGAAAAAGGCGCTCAAGGCATTCGGGACGGCATGTTCGTCACCTGCTGGATTATCGTTGCGGAAAAAACCGATGCCATTGTGGTCCCCTATGATGTCTTCGTTTACCGAAAAAATAAGCCTTACGTATTTGTGGTGGACGAAAAGAAAGGCACCGTACAGAAACGACTGGTGGTTGAAGGCATTGCCGGTCTTTCAACAGAGGAAATTCTGGAGGGGGTAGAGGAAGGTGAATTGCTGGTGAATGATGGCCGCCACCATCTCAGTGATGGTGCCCCTGTAACCATCATTGAAATCATCGGAGACGGCAAAAAGTGAGCCAAAAGAGATTATCTTCAAAAACCAATCGGTACAAACCAGTAGAAAATTCCCCCGGGGATAACGCTCCCATTCCCCCCATCATGCGATTTTTTTTCATCCGCCCCATCTTTGCCATCCTTCTGACATTCCTGCTGGTGGGTTCCGGTATCATGGCCTATCAGTCCATCGTCAAGGAAGCGGCCCCGGACCTGGCCATCCCCCAGGCCATCGTTCAGACAGAGTGGGCAGGTGCCGATCCCGAAACCATTGAAAAGCAGATCACCAATCAGATTGAGAAGAAAATAAAATCCATGAAGGGGCTCAAGCGGATCCGGAGCGCCTCCTTTAATTCCTTTTCCGTGATTGCCGTTGAATTTCGCCCCTCCGCGAACCTGATGGAATCCATGCAGATCCTTAGAGTAAAGGTCCGGGATGCGGAACCGGACCTCCCCAAGGATGCCAAAAAGCCCAAAATCGAACAGGTTTCCATCGATGACACCCCCATGCTGACCGTTGCATTGTTCGGCAAGGTCGATCCCATCATTTTGGGAAACACTGCAAAATACCTCAAGGAACGTCTGGAGAGATTGCCGGGGGTCAAAAAAGTCGACCTTGGCGGCAGACGCAAGGAAGTGGTCCAGATCCTGCTGGATCCTAGCCGCCTGGTGGCCCTGGGCATTTCCCCCACAGCGGTTCGGGACAGGATTCGGACCGCTAATCTGGACATGCCCTGGGACAAAATTGAAAGTGATAAGATTGGCGCCACTGTCAGGCTTTATGGACGTTTTCGAGATGTTAAAGACCTGGCTGAACTCCCGGTATCTCGGTTGAACGCCGGGCGAGTGGTCCGCCTGGACGAAATCGGAGACGTTCATCGTGATCTTGAGAGGGAAAAATCCAGCGTATCGGTCAGCTGGGCGGGATCAACCTTTGCGCCGTCCGTAGACATATCGGTGATGAAGGTGCCGGGCGTGGATACCCTCAAAACCATTGAACGGATCAAATCGACTCTGCAAGAGGCGTTTGACGGTCCCGGGGTTCCCTACGGACTCCATTACAGCATTACCTCCGATCAATCGGAATTTATCTGGGAGAAACTCAAAGATGTCTTCAATAACGGCTGGCAGGCCATGCTCTCTGTCTTTGTGGTCCTGTTTTTCCTGCTGTCGTGGCGTGAGGCTCTGGTGGCGGGTCTTTCCATTCCCGTAACATTCCTGGGTGCCCTTTCGCTGGTTTCCCTGCTGGGCTACAGCTTAAACGAAATGGTCATCATCGGCATGGTCATCGCCTTAGGTCTTCTGGTGGACGTATTTATCCTGATGATGGAGGGGATGCATGAGGGCATTTTCGCCGACAATCTGCCATTTGATCAATCCGCCTTAAAAACCGTAAAGACTTACGCCATGCCCGCCTTTGCCGGCCAGGCCACCACAATTCTGGCCATGGTTCCCCTTTTCGGCATTGGCGGCATCGATGGGAAATTTATTCGCATTATTCCGGTAACCGCCATCTGCTGCCTCGTCCTCAGTTTCATCATCGCCATGTTTGTGGACATTCCCCTTTCCAGGGCCGTTTTCAGAAACATTAAAAAGGATAGTCCCAAGAGCCGAATCGATCGTATCACCGAAAGGGCTTCCAAAAGCCTCTGTCAATGGAGTCTCAGGGCAACGGTTCGAAACAAATGGACGGCCCTGGGAGTCACCGCCATCACAATAGCGCTTCTGGTGCTGTCGCTCATGGGGGTGGGTCTATTGCCCAGTGTGTTGTATCCCAAAGCGGATGGCCGGAACCTGGGGATTACCGTGGAACTGGCGCCGGGAACGACGCTCTCCCGCTCCAGAGAGGTGGCTGAAGTCTTGGGAGAAACCCTTCGTTCAAAACCGTATCTCCAAAGTGTCGTTAAGTTTGTGGGTCAAAAAAGCCCACTTTCACGCAATTCCATCGCCGAATCCCTGATGCCGTTCAAGGACAGCGCCTATATCGGGTTTTCCTGTATTTTCACGAAACTGGATGATCGAGAAAAAATGGCGTTTCAATATCTGGACGACCTCCGAACAGAACTGGCCCGGGCTCTTCACCCCTATCCCGGCAGCACCCTGGTCTTCACACCCCAGACGGGCGGCTCCACCACGGAGGATCCCATTCAGATACAACTCTCAGGCGACGATATGGAAACCCTGCGCCACATGTCCCTTCAGGTTCAGAGGGCGCTTGAACGGATCCCGGGGGCATCCGATGTGCGGGACAACCTGGGTCCTTCCCGTTTGGATGTGAAATTGCGCCCCAATCGCGAGGTCCTGGACTTTCATGGCATTGACCAGGATGACCTGGCCTATCAGGTGAGGTTTGCCATGACAGACGACGAAATCGGAAAATTCCCCCTTGAGGGCACCGAAGAGGATTTGGAGATTCGCATGGGCGTGGCGTGGCCGAGCCGCGGCGGACTTCCGGGGGGACCCACCCGCATTGAAGAAGTAGGGCTCATAAGACCCTTTAAACCCAATGGCAAAACCGTCTCGCTTTTCTCCATCCTGAATCCGGTATTGGGTGAAGCGCCCCTCTCCATCACCCATCAGGGGGGACGGCGTTCGGTGACCGTCATGAGCAAAACGGAAAATCGAACGGTCAATGAAATCCTCTCGGATCTTGAGCCCGTCCTTAAAGAACTGAAAAGAGAATGGCCCACAGGGTATCATTACCATTTTGGTGGAGAAGCGGAATCCGCCGCTGAAACCTATTCGTCCGCCGGAAAAATGTTTTTCGTGGCCATCTTCCTGGTCTTTGCCCTTCTGGCCCTTCAATTCGGCTCTTTTGTTCAACCCTTTATTATCATGCTGTCCCTCCCCTTTGCCATGATCGGAACATTCGGCGGCTTTTTTCTGGTCTGGATTCCGTTTTCTTTTCCGGCAATGATCGGCATCATCTCTCTTGTGGGCATCGTGGTCAATGATGCCATTGTCATGATTGAAACCATGAACAAACACCGAAAACAGGGGATTTCGGTACGCCAGGCGGCTGCCAGAGGAGCTGCGGACCGGCTCAGACCCATCGTGAGCACCACCATCACCACCGTTGTGGGGCTCATCCCCCTGTCTCTCAGCAGCCCCATGTGGATGCCCCTCTGCAACGCCATCATTTTCGGCCTGATCTCAGCCACCCTGATCTCCCAGCTGGTCATTCCCTGTCTGTATCTTCTCCTGACGCCCAACAAACCCTTGACAGCGGCGTCAGCAAAATGATCTCTTGAAGCCCAAACGCACAAACCCATTATCCGCCCCTCAGAAAATGTCACTATACATTTGGAGGCACCCATGATCCGGCTTTTGAGCACTCGTTTTAAGTTCAGGGCGCTTTTGATTTTCCTGTTCTTGCTTGCCGTGATTGATCCCATTCTCATTGAATTGGGGAGTTTCGGGCTCAATTTCCTTGACGTTATTTTCACCATATTCCTTTTGACGGCCCTTTATTCCATTAGCGGCAACCGTAAGATTCTGATTGTGGGCATTCTTCTAATCACACCCATTTTTTTTCTGGGCTGGTCTGGTTACGCAAAAGAAAAATTCTATATGGCCGTTTTAATGTTTTCATTTGGCATGGCTTTTTTCGGGTTTATTGCAGCATCCATTCTGATTCATATTGTGGGCGAGGAAAGCGTCACCATGGACCTCATTTACGGGTCAGCCTGTGTTTATTTCCTTATCGGCTTTTTTTGGTCGGTCGGCTATGGCATTATTGAATTGCTCATCCCCGGCTCTTTCAGTGTTTCCGGACAGGTGCTGAGCCGTGCCGATTATGTCAGCCATTATGGATTCCTAAACGACAATCTTTCCTATTTCAGCTTCGTCACACTAACGACCCTTGGGTATGGAGACATCGTTCCCCTCTCGGGTCCCGCAAAAACTTTTTCTACCCTTGAAGCCATCGTAGGACAGTTGTATATCGCACTCCTTATCGGACGGCTGGTGGGACTTCACACGGCACAATCCATGGCAGAAAAAGGCAAACAGAAAAAACCGGAGGACGAATGCAAACCGTTTTTGGGAGAAGGTCAGGGTAAAGTTGGAGAAGAGCATTAAATAAATGGTTTCAAGGCCTTTTGAAGATCTATATATTTACCTGGTAAACGGCACCCTCACACCATCGGACGAAGGATCCCTTGGGGAAACCTTCATCGGAAACTGGGTGGAAGACAGCAGCGCTTTTCTGTTCTTTTCAGCACCTGCTGAAGAACAGGTGGCCGGACTGCTTGAAAAACGCGGGGAACTGCGCCTTGAAGACAATTTTCATTTCACCTATGAAGACTGGCAGGGAGGCGGGCTGGATACCTTGGAAATCGGGCCGTTCCTGGTCGTACCGCCCTGGCTGGAAAGTCCTGCTGCTGAGGGATACATCAAAATTCTACTGGACCCCGGTGTGGTCTTCGGCAACTGTCTTCATCCCACGACCCGGACCTGTCTTGAAGCGCTTTCCCTCACAGCGGATCAATCACCCTTTGGTCACGTGCTTGACCTGGGAACGGGAACCGGCATTCTGACCATCGCCGCGGTCCTGTTGGGGGCCGAAAAAGCTCTGGCAGTGGATTTCAACCCCCTTTGCGTCAAAACCGCTGCCGGGAATTTTGAATTAAACGGTCTGGCGGACCGTGTGAAGGCCGTTCAGGGAAAAGCGGAAGATTTTGCAGAAGAAAAGGCAGACCTTCTGATCGCCAACATTCAGCATGACGTCATTCGAGATTTTCTGAAAAAATATACCCCCACCAAACCCCAAACCCTGATCATTTCAGGACAGATGCGGAGTCAATCCAGAGATCTCAAAATGCAGTTGAAAAGCCTTGGGTATCACACCTTAAAGGAATGGGATCATGACATGACCTGGTTCACCACCCTGGCGGAAAAAGCCTGAATTGTGAATGAACACACACCTATCCGGCTTTATTTTCCAGTGAAAGGACCAGGGGAATCACATGAAGCTCTCTCGATAATTCCCGTGTTGCCCCCAGTTCCCATCGGCCACACTGAAATTTTCCATTCAGCCGTTTCTCTATTTCATCCGCCAAACCGCTCACATCAATCACCGGATGACGCTTGAACACCTTAGGCAGCCCGTAGGTCAGATTGCAGGCCAGACATTTTCCCGGACGCTGCCGCAGTTGAAATTCAAAATGGAGTTCGTTTCCACGATGGGCTTTATACGATAATCCGATATCAAACGCCCCTTCTTCAGCATCCCCGAACAGAGATTCAAAAAACGCGTCGGCCCGTCCCACTGGGAAAAGTGTTTCAAGGTCTTCCCGGGTGAAAATATCTTTCAGCTCATAATTTTCCGTCATAAACACCCTCCGAGAATAAGAGACACCTAAAAAAAAGAATGTATAATTTACCATAAAAAGGCGTCAATGAAAACAAAAAACCAATCCCTTTTGTCGGTGACCCAAACGGCTTTCCAGTTGGAAAATCCAATGAATTCTTGACTTTCTAAAGTATTTGGCATTACAAGAAAGCGGCGGAATCTGAAAAACCCATACCATAACGGTTGTGTTGGCCCGATTAATGACAGCACCAAGTGGAGCGCATTTATGAGCACGGATGAAATCAAGGTTCCCATCCAGAAACTTCAGGGGCACCACTGTTTTGCATGTGGTACCGACAATCCCATCGGGCTGAACATGCAGTTTTACCGCAGGGGAGACATGATCTGTTCAGACATTGGGTTGGAACGAAACCATGAAGGCTGGGAAGGTATGGCCCACGGCGGCATCATCTCCACATTGCTCGATGAGGTCATGTCCTGGACCGTACTCTATTTCAAACGAACCTTCCTGGTTACCCGTAAGATGAATATGAGGTACATCAAGCCGGTTCCTCTCGGCGTACCGTTGACCGTGAGGGGAAAAATTCTGGATGAACCGGGCAACTCAAAAATTGAGGTTCGCGGCGAAATTGTGGATGCGGCGGGGAAGCTTCTGGTTAGAAGCCGCGGCGAGTTTGTGATGCTGGCCGAGAATCAGCTTTCTTCTGTGTCCAATGGCCTGAAACAGGAAATGATGGACATGTTTGAGAATTTCAAATGACTCAATCCAAGCCAAAAGGATTACATCCCATGTCTACAGATTCAAAGAAACAAACCGTTTCCATTGTACGTTATGAAAAACCACTGGATTCAGTGAGAAAAGCGGTTGATCTCAGCCAAGGCCTTGATCATCTCCCTTCAAACGCAAGCGTATTTATCAAACCCAATATCGTTTTCTGGAGCCGTTTCGGGACCTTTCCCGCCTACGGTGTCATTACCACGAGCCGGGTCGTGGAAGACATGGTCATTCTCCTCAAGGAACGCGGTATCAAGGATATATGCATTGGGGAAGGCATCGTACTTTTTGACCCCCGGGACATAGAAACACCGGCCCATGCCTTTGAGACCCTCGGCTACAACACCATGAAACAAAAATACGGGATCAAAGTGGTCAACCTGTTTGAACGGCCCTACGAAAAAATCGAATTTCATGACGGCACCACCCTTGATTTCAGTACGGACTTTCTCAATGCCGACTTCGTGGTCAACATTCCCGTGCTCAAGACCCACGCCCAAACGGTTGTTACGTTGGGGATCAAGAATCTCAAAGGAACCATTGACGTCAATTCTCGAAAAAAATGCCACAGTGCGGACACGGAAAAAGACCTTCACTATATGATCGCCAGGTTTCAGGAGATCCTGCCCGTCGGATTTACCCTTATTGACGGCATTTTTACCAACGAACGGGGGCCCGGGATTGATGGAAAAATCAGGAGGGAAAACCTGCTCATCGGCTCACGGGATGTACTTTCCGCCGACAAGGTGGGCGCCATGGTGCTGGGCTACAACCCTTCGGAAGTTCCCTACCTGGCTCAGACCGCCCATGAGGCCGGAAGACCCGTTGACCTCTCGGACACAAATGTGGTGGGAGAAAAAATCGAAGCGGTGGCATCAAGGCATCATTACTCCTTCCCCTATACACCGGACGAATCCCAGGCCCTTCCTATTCCCATGAAACGAATGGGAATTCAGGGATTGAGCTTTCGAAAATATGACCTTTCCATGTGCACCTATTGCTCTTTATTGAACGGGATGATTCTGACGGCCATTTCGCAGGCCTGGCAGGGGAATCCATGGGACGACGTGGAAGTACTGACGGGAAAATTGATGAAGCCCACCCCGGGGAAAAAGAAAACCATTCTCATCGGCAAGTGCATTTATCAGGCCAACAAAAACAATCCGGATATCAAGGAACTGTTTGCCGTTAAGGGCTGCCCCCCCTCCATAACACAGATCGTGGAAGCCTTTCAAGCTGCGGGCATTCCCATCAGGCCGGATATTTTTGAGGCCAAAGATCAGTTTCCGGCATTTTTCATGAAAAAATTTGAAGGAAAACCGGATTTTGACATGGACCTGTTCAGGGTAGGAAGTATGGTTTCCTGAGACCTTTCTTATAAATCTTACCGGAACCGGTCTTGGGGAGGGCTTCCAGGAAATCAATACTTTTAGGCGTCTTATAACCCGCCAGTTCTTTACGGCAGTAGGAGATGATCTCCTCCTCAGTGACCGAACACCCTTCCTTCAATACCACGCAGGCTTTGACCGCTTCCCCCCAATGGGCATCCGGAACGCCGATGACTGCGGCTTCCAGCACCTCGGTATGGGTGTAAAGTACATTTTCCACCTCGGATGAATAGACGTTTTCCCCACCCGTAAGGATCATATCCTTTTTGCGATCCACGATATTCACGTACCGCTCCGCATCCATGACCGCCAAATCCCCGGTATACAACCAGCCGTCCCGAATGGCTTTTTGGGTCTCATCGGGCAGGCGCCAGTACCCCGGCGTCACCGTATCCCCTTTCACAATGATCTCACCCACCTGTTTTTCGTCCATGGCCACATCATTTCCCTCTTCGTCCACCACACGGAGGCTCACGCCGATGAATTCACGACCGGTCTTGGCTTTAAAATTCAGCTGTTCTTCGGCTGAAAGGGTTTTCAGATGATCCTTCAAAATGGAAAGGGTCAGATAGGGACTGGTCTCAGTCATGCCGTAGGTCTGGATATAGTCGCACCCGAAAGCATCGACAATTTTACGCACGGTTTCCGGCGCAATGGGCGCACCGCCACTCAGCACCACCCTCAGGCTGGAATAATCAAATTTTCCCACATCCGAATGGTTCACCATCATGTTGAGCATGGTGGGAATCAGGTTGCTGAGGGTAATTTTTTCTTCCTGGATCAGACGACATACGGAGCGTGCATCAAAGGAAGGCAGAAGCACATGTTTCCCTCCCACCCAGGTCAGCGCAAAGGTGGCCCAGGCATCCGCCAGATGGAACAGCGGCGCCACGTGAAACCACCGGTCTCGATCCGTCAAATGCAGTTCCGCAATGGTCCCCAATGCATGGCTTTTCACATTCTTATGGGTCAGCATAACTCCTTTGGGACGGCCGGTGGTGCCGCTGGTGTAATAGAGGTGGGCCACGTCATCATCGCATATGACAGGAGGCAAAGGTGGCTGATCGGAATGGCTTTTAAGCAGTGCTTCATATTCTACGGAAACCTCATTTAGCATATGAGCATCTGTTCGCGTCCAAATGGTTTTTTCCAGGGTTGACACACTGTGGGGAAGGTCTTTCACTTTTTCAAAAAAGGCCCCCTGCGCAATCAACATGCGTGATTCACTGTCACTTAAGATTCCCGCAATCTCCCGGGTTGAAAGCCGGTAGTTAAGCGGCACCAGAACAATTCCCAGATGGGCGGCCGCAAAATAGACTTCGAGAAATTCGTGGGTGTTTTCATGGAGCACCGCAACCCGGTCGTGTTGCTCAAGGCCCAGGTCCCGCAACCCCTGTGCCAAGCGCCAGACCCTTGCGGCAAACGCCCGGTAAGTCATCCGCAATTCACCACATACAACGGCCTCTTTTTCAGGATACAGACGAACCGCTTTGGGAAGCAATTCATTTAAACCCATAATCCTCTCCTTAATTTGATCTTATAATCCCGCCTTTAGGCCTCATGAAATCGCTTCAAAGGATCGGACGGCTGAACGTACGACATTTCGCATGCTTACATTTCCGAAACAGAACCACTTGATAAAATGCTGTTCTTTCAGCCCCAACTCCCGAAATATTTGTTTTTCTTCAAACCCTTTTTCCCAAACTCTCCTGATGCTGCCGTAAAGATCTTCCAGAAACTGCAGCTTTTTCGCGATCCGTTGCTTTCCTTTTGTGGGTTTTGGATGATGATTGCATAAAACAGTATCAAAATCCAAATCAAGGATTTTTTTCAGAGATTCGATCTGTTCAACAACCACCTCATCGGCCCTGAAGTATTTGATTCTGTCTGAAAGATAGAGATCGCCCGAAAAAATAATACCCCTGTCCGGTTCAAAGTAAACCACGTGATCCCTGGAATGCCCGGGGGTGTGAATGGCCCTGAGCCTGAAATTCGTCGTTTCCATCACTTCCGGAACAACTGCCATTTGGAGAGGGACGGTTTTCCCCCACATATAATGCTGGTAGGGAAAGATACTGAAATCCGCTTTCATTTTTGAGACCGTCAACGGATGTCCGAAAACGGAAATGCCAAGAATGTCCTTTAGGGCGGCAGCATTTCCACTGTGATCTTCATGGTGATGGGTCAAGACAGCCTTTTGAATCTTGCCGGCCGCGGCAATTTCAATCACTTCCCGCTGCATGTGACGAAGACCCGTATCAATCATGAGATCATCCACCCCATAAAGATAAACCGTCATCATGGGGGTGCCTACAGGGGACCAGCCGAGCTCATAAGCTTTCACATCCCCGAATCTACTGCTTCTAATGAATCTCATGTCGGCATATCTGAAAGCGGCCTAGTGTCCGTCCACGAATGAGAAAATTTGTTCGCGTTCAAGGAAGGCGAAAATTGTAACCACAGGAATACATAGACGTATTTCGAGGATTACAATTTTAGTCTGACGCCGAAATCGGGCAAATTGGCCATTTGTGGATGGGCACGCCCTAATCATCCTCATAAACATTGGCAATACAGCACAGAAATGTAGCGGGCTCCGTATCGGACAGATTTTTCATGCCATGGGGCTCCATGCTGGGAATATAGATGGCGTCTCCCGGCCCGCAGATTTTGCTGAAAACCAGGTCATTGGTTTCCATGTCAAACTGCCAGCATTCAAATTGTCCGGTGAGGATGTACATGGTCTGATGATAAAAATGGTTGTGAACGGGAATTTCCCCTCCCGGTTCGGATGTAAAGTGGCGCAGGCCGTATTCAGGTGTGCCCATATCATCTTCGCCGCATTTGCTCAACCAGCGCACGCTGATGCCCTTCACTTCATAGGTCTTTCCCCGGTAGGGGAATTTGTCAATTTTTATGCTCTCGCAGTCTTTGAAATTTTGAACGATCATTATTTTACCTCCTCAGCAGTGTTTATAACCCCCGGCAGTTTCCTCGGTGAGCGGCGTACTGACCGGATTTTTCTCAAAATAATCGATAGAGCGGCGGATATCGGTCAAGAGCAAGTCCCCGAGATCCCGACTGACACCGTGGCGCACCAGGATGCGCTGAATCACCAGGTCCTCCCTGTTGGCGGGCATGGAATAGGCCGGCACCTGCCATCCGCGGCTTCTCAGCCGGTCTGCAAGATCATAAAGGGTAAATCCCGGATTGGCATCGTCCTTCAGGGACCAGCAGAGCGCCGGAATCCCACCCCGGCCGTCGTAGATCACGTTGAACGGCCCCATTTTTCGGATTTCATCGGCCAAATAGGCGGCCGTATGGTAGCACGTCTGGTGAATTTTGCGGTAGCCTTCTTTTCCCAATCGCAAAAAGTTGTAGTACTGAGCAACGACCTGTCCCCCGGGTCTTGAAAAGTTCAGCGCAAACGTCGCCATATCGCCCCCCAGATAGTTGACCCGGAAAACCAGATCATCCGGCAGATCACTGTTCTCCCGCCAGACCACCCACCCGACACCTAAGGGGGCCAGCCCGAACTTATGCCCGGAGGCATTGATGGATTTGACGCGCGGCACACGAAAATCCCACAACAGGTCGGGATCAGCAAAAGGCGCCAAAAAGGCCCCGCTGGCGCCATCCACATGGATGGGAATATTCAGATCCGTATCTTTTTGAAGCGTGTCCAGCGCATCGGCCACTCCCTTGACCGGCTCATATTGGCAGGTAAAGGTGACGCCCAGGGTGGGAACCACACCAATGGTATTTTCATCACAGCGCTTGATCACCTCTTCCGGGGTCATGATCAAACGATCCCCTTCCATGGGAATCTCCCGCAGCTCCACATCCCAATATCCGGCAAACTTATGCCAGCAGATCTGTACCGGGCCGCATACCATATTGGGATTATGCGCTGCTTTTCCTTGAGCACGCATCTTCTCCCGCCACCGCCATTTCATGGCCATCCCGCCCAGCATGGCCGCCTCACTGGAGCCGGTGGTGGAACATCCCATGGTGCTTTTCGCATCCGGTGCATACCACAGATCCGCCAGCATATGCACGCAACGCGCCTCCACCTCAGCAGTCTGTGGATATTCATCTTTATCGATCATGTTCTTGTCGATACACTCGTCCATAAGTTGGTGGACCTCCGGCTCAATCCATGTGGAGCAGAAAGTTGCCAGATTCTGACGCGAATTGCCATCCAGCATCAACTCATCGTGCACGGCCTGATAGACATGGCGAGGATTGCGCTCAATCTCCGGGAACCTGTATTTCGGCATTCTCGCTGAAAGATCCGTCGATGCAAACACATCGTCCAGGATACTCTCTTTTGCCGTTTCTTTTTCATTTAGCGCCATTCGTCATTCTCCTTTCCCAACAATCGAAGCACGTGGGCATAGTGGTTGGTGGGACCGTGCCCGGCCCCAAAGTCCAGTGCCTGGTCGATGGCCCGGGTAATGAACTCTTTTGCCTTCCCCACCGCCTCCGGTACCGTGCATCCCTGGGCCAACAGGGTTGCCAGGGCCGCCGAGAAGGTACACCCGGTACCATGGGTGTTCCGGTTGCTGAGACGCGGAGACGTAAAGGTCTGAACATTGTTTCCGTCAAAGAGCAGGTCCACGGCATCTCCCTTCAGGTGCCCCCCCTTGACCAGAACATAAGGGGTGCCAAGGCGATGGATCTCTCTGGCAGCCGCCTCCATGGCTTCCAGATCTTCCACATCAAAACCGCATAGATCCGAAGCTTCGGGGAGGTTGGGGGTAACCACATGGGCCATGGGCAGGAGGACTTCCTTTACAGCTACCCTGGCATCACGGGACAGGAGCACATCTCCCCCTTTGGCCACCATGACCGGGTCCACCACCAACCCCGCCACATGGTACTTTTTCAACTGCTCCGCCACCCCTACCACGATCTCCGGGGTGGAAAGCATCCCTGTCTTGGCACCGTCGGCCCCGTAGTCCGACAACACCGACGTCATCTGCTTTCGGATAAATTCCACCGGCACCGGGTGCACCCCCTGAACCCCCAGGGTATTCTGGGCCGTCAGTGCCGTAACAGCACTCATACCATATCCGCCCAGAACGGTGATGGTCTTCAAATCCGCCTGAATACCCGCGCCGCCCCCGGAATCGGAACCGGCGATGGTCAATATCCGCTTCATCCGCTATCTCCCCTATTCTCTCGTGAGCCTGAACAAGCGTTCTTCAGTCCCGGCATAAATCTCTCAAAAAGCGGGGGATCGTTAACGGTAAACTGTGGACCGGAAATTACCCCCATAATCCCCTTCCCCATACCCCATATACCACCAGGAGCCCCAAGGCAACCCCCATCTCCCCGTATTCCATCAAAGAGATTCGATACGCCTTGCGAAGAGTCCGTTCCGTTCGCGCAAATCCCCTGGATTCCATGGCCATGGCCAGCTCCTCCGCCAGGACGAATGACTGCACCAGGAGCGGCATTAGCAGCGCCACGAAATGGGGCACATTTCGAAACCTGGGCCGAAGATCGATACCCCTGGAACGCTGAGCATCTACAATACGGCGGATACTTGTCCCCATGAAAGGAACATACCGAAGCGAGGTGGTGAGGATAAAACAGAATTCATAGGGAACCCCCATCTGTCTCATACTCTGGCCCAGATCCTCGGGATCCATGCCGTGAAAGAAAAGAAAGGAGAGGGTGAGAAGATCGAGCAGCCGCAGGGAAAGCATGAGAGCGGTCTCCACATCAAAGGAGATGATGGAGATGACAAAGACCAGGCCCACCAGGGGCAGCAGCATTTTTAGCGCGCGAATCCACTGCCCCGCCAGCTTGAATAGAAAAAGGCCCACACACAAGAGACCCAGGGCCCCAGCCAGGACCACAGTCTGCCCGGTCATGAGAATGGCGATAATCCCCATACTCCCAAGGGCCAGTTTTGTCCTTGGATCCAGCTTCGTGCCGCATGTCCTGGAATTCGGCTGTTTAATATCCACGATTCCCGGATCCCCTTCCACCCGGCCATCCCTCCGCCCCAATGGAATGAAGGGGGCCAATAGGATGGAGAGCCCCCATCCGGATAAGGGATTCATCCCGGACCAGTTCCCGGGGCGTACCCATACCCACCACTCGGCCCCCATGCACCACCACCCATCGGCCGGCCGTGGCATGGGCGAATTCCAGGTCGTGGGTCACCACCACAATGGTCATCCCCTTTTCCCTGAGAGAGAGGAGGAGTCCGGAAAGGGCTTCCAGGAACCGGCCGTCCTGCCCCACCGTGGGTTCATCCAGGACCAGCAGTTTGGGCCCCACGGCCAGGATTGAGGCCACGGACACCCGCTTCTTCTGCCCCTCGCTGAGGCGGTAGGGGGAACGGTCCAGAAGTTCCTGAAGGTGAAAAAGGGTGCACAGTTTCCCGAACCGCTCCTCGCCACCCTCCGGGGACAGCTTCAAACCGATCCTTATTTCATCCGCCACCTTTGTCTTGAAAAACTGATCGTTGGGATTCTGAAAGGATATGCCGATCCGGCCAGCCATGCTCGACGGCCCGGCCCTTCGGATTTTTTTTCCCCTGAAGACCACATCTCCGCCCTGGGACCGAAGGAGGCCGTTGAAATGCCGGATCAGAGTGGTCTTCCCAGATCCGTTGGGACCCACCACCGCAAGGATCTCGCCGGCCCTCACCTGAAGGGACACATCATGAAGAATGGGTTTGTGGTTTATTTCATAATGGATGTTCTGCAGCCGGAGCAAAGGTTCCGCTTCCGAATCGCCTGGATTGTTTGCCGGTTCGAGCGCGGGTCTGGCGGGATAACGGGGCAGCAGATGCCGGTCACGGAGCACAGAAACCGCCGCTTTTGGTGGGCCGTCAAACAAAATCCTGCCCTGATCCATGACCACGCAACGGGTGACGTCGGAGAGCACGGTTTCCACCCGCTGCTCAATGACCACTACGGTGGTTCCCCGCCGGTGAAGCCTGCGAAGAATCTTTCGAACCCGCTCCGAGCCTTGCCAATCCAGGTGGGCCAGGGGCTCGTCCAGAACCAGGATCGGAGGCGCCAGGCAGAGAACTGATGCAATGGCCACCAGACGCTTCTCCCCCCCTGAAAGGGCCTCGGGAGAACAGTCCAGCAGGTGCCCAATGCCCACAGCCGCCGCGGTGCGACGGATCTCTTTTTCGATCTCCCGGGCCGGACGTCCCAGGCTTTCAAGGCCAAAGGCGATCTCGTTTTCCACGGTGCTGTTGAATAGCTGAGCGTCGGTGTTCTGAAATACCAGGCCCACCGTTGAAAACAGGTCCTCCACAGTGAGATTCGCCGTGTCCCGGCCCATGATAGAGACCACCCCCTCGAGGGTTCCACCAAAAAAATGGGGGATGAGGCCGTTTAAGAGGTACCCAAGGGTGGATTTTCCCGACCCGCTCCCGCCGCAGAGCAGCAGATACTCCCCTTTATCCACGGTGAGATCAATGCCTTGAAGCACCTTGAACTCGTTTGTATCCGGATATCGGTAGTGTATGTTGGAGAGGCGGATCACGGTTTCCAGAATCCGGCCTTTCTGAGCAGATGAAGTGCCATGATACCGAAAATCGTACCCCCCAGGGTACTGACACTGAAGGCGATGATCAGGGTAGCCATGGCCATGGACTTGCCCATAAACAGGGGAGCCACGATCCAGGCGCTGGCCAGGGCCCCCAGGAGCCCGGTCCCTACCACCTCTCCGGCCCCGGCCCAGTAGATATTTTTAAAGGCCTTGTAGGCCAGCCCCGCAAGGAGAGCCCCGATCATTCCTCCGGGGAAAGCCAGGAGGGTGCCCAGGCCCAGGATATTGCGGAGGATGGCCGCCACTGCAGCCATGATCACAGCATACAGAGGGCCCAGCATTACAGCGGCCAGGACATTCACCATGTGCTGTGCCGGAAAACACTTGGCGATACCCACGGGGATGAAAATGGGGGATAGGGCCACTGAAACCGCCACCAGGACCACGGCAAGGGCCACCTTTTTCGTTTTCAAGAGATATCTCCTTTTTCACTGCCATAAACTTGGAACCGCCCATTGAAAAGGCCCATAAGGATCAGATAAAGAACACCGGTAGCCAGGAGGCTGGGGATTGAGGAACCCCAGGCCGTTTGGCGCTGGAGGAAATGATAGAACCCGAATCCCGCGGCCCAGGCCACGAAAGCCCACGGATTGAATCCTGCCGAATACCAGTAAGTCTTTAAAGGGTCTATCCCGGTCTCGAAATACTTTCCACGTTTCAGGAAAAAATAGTCCGCCAGGACCACCCCGAAAAGGGGACAGAATACCGAACCGATAAAGAGCAGAAAGCCCTCGTAGGCCGTGGCCGGAAACATGAGCGCCAACACCGTCCCCAGGATCCCGCACGCCAGGCCCCCCCGCCTCTCGCCCATACGGGGCCACATATTGAGGGCCGATACCGCCGTGGAATAGATATCCAGAAATGTGGTGGTAAAAGTGGAAAAAAGGACGATGATCATGGCGGGCAAGACAAGGCCCAAGCCCACCATCAGTTCCAGCACCATGCTTTCCGGTGTGGGGGACTGGGTCGCCAGGGCCGCTGCCAGACCGATGGTGTACATCCATGAGCTGAAAATGAAATAGCCCACCCAGGTCCCCCAGAAAGCGGGCCCCGTGCCTTTACTGTACCGCGAATAGTCACACACCAGGGGGAGCCAGCTAATGGGCATGGCAATGACCAAGTCCAGGCCCACCATGAAGGGCATCCCTCCCTTGGAAGGCACTGCCATAAGACTACCCAGACCGTATTCATGAAGCACCACGTAGGTCATGATGCAGCAGAGGCAGATCAAAGCGGTCACGGCGATCCGTTGGAGCCATTTCCAGTAACGTCGCCCCAGCAGTGCCCAGAGCGTGGTGGCGATACCGGCCACCAGGACCCAGCCTCGAAACCCCAAGGTGGGCATGGGCCAAACCGCCTGGGCCGCCTGTCCGCCGATCCACAGCATAACGCCGGTCCACCCCACCAGCTGCACCAGATTGAGGACCGTTGCAAAGTAGGACCCGCGAATCCCGAAAGAAGGTCTCACCGCGACCATGGTGGGAAGGCCGGTTTTGCTTCCGATGACCCCACCAAAGGCCATGGGTATATTCCCGATGAGGTGCCCCAGCAGGATCACCAGGAAACCCGTCGCAAGACCCATGGGGATGAGAAGGCCCCCGGCCCAAATCTCTGCCAGAGACACGGCGGCCCCGGCCCATAGAAGGAAAAAATCCATTCCGCCGAGGTTTCGGTCTTGTTGTTCAATCGGTGCTATTCCTTTATTTCCGGTCATGTGAATGCCTTCCACAAAAAAAGCCACTTTCTTCCAAAGAAGAAAAGCGGCTCAAAAAAACCACCCAACACGAATCGCAGGGATATTCCACGACCGTGCCGCTTCCCTTCGCTGGCATTACCCAGTTCAGGTTCTAAGGGTTGCAGGATGTCTCAATCCGATCCGGCTCTCAGCAAAACCACCCCTAGCGACGAAGGAGACTATACCGCCGCAATAACGGCATGTCAAGAAATTCGAAAAATCCATATCGGGCGACATCTCAACAAAATTCTCTTTCATCGCCGCTATTGACAAAAATCGGCGTATAAGAATATCATAGATAAAATCAAGGAGAATCGAAATGGAAAAGAAAATGCACCAGAACTTGAAGTTTTTACCCTTTGTATTTTGTTTTTTCTGCTGTCTGTTTCTTGGAACAGGCACCGCAGGTGCGGCCTCGGAAATACTTCTGAGCAAAGGTATGACGGTTTACGTACCCATCTATTCTCATATCTACAGCGGTGACCGAGAGCACCCCTTTTACTTGGCTGCAACGCTCAGCATTCGAAACACGGATCCGAAACATACCATTAACATTCTTTCCGTGGACTACTATGATTCAAAGGGCAAACTGCTGAAATCCTATCTGGAGAATTCAATCAGCCTCAATCCCCTTTCGGCAACACGCTACATTATCAAAGAGTCGGACAAAAGCGGTGGATCGGGCGCCAGTTTCATTGTAAAATGGAAATCCGATGTTAAAGTCAATGCGCCCATCATTGAAAGTATCATGATCGGAACCAAAACCCAGCAGGGCATTTCATTCATTACCCAAGGTCGGGCCATCCAGCAGTAAACCCAAAACGATCCAAATAAGATCTTTGAAAATAACAAATTAGCTGTGGGAGGGACACCATGTTCGATGAGATTACGGAAAAAATTGAAACGGTGATGGACCAACTCAATGGAATAAGAGGTCATCTTTGACTTAGACAACCAGAAACTCAAGCTGGAAGAGCTGGAAAACCTCATGAGCAAGGCCGATTTCTGGCAAAGGGATCAGGAGGAAATATCCCGTTTGAACCGGGAACGCTCAGCCCTTAAAGAGCAGATTGATACATGGCAGGGCCTTTTCAGAAAAACTGAGGATGCCGCACTCCTGGCTGAAATGGCCCTGGAAGAGAAGGATACGTTCACACTGAAAGAAGTCATTCGGGATGTGGGAAGTCTGGAGGAAAACATTAAGGATCTGGAACTCAGATCTCTTCTGGGCAAGCCGGACGACCGGCGAAATGCCATTGTTGCCATTAATGCGGGTGCAGGGGGAACCGAAGCCCAGGACTGGGTGGAAATGCTCTTCAGAATGTATGTCCGGTGGTCTGAGGCCAAGGGAATGAAGGTCCAGGTCATCGATTACCTGGCAGGCGATGAAGCAGGCATCAAGAATGTGGACTTTACGGCAACGGGAACTTATGCCTATGGCTACCTGAAATCGGAGCACGGCATCCACCGCATGGTCCGCATTTCACCTTTTGACGCAACCGGTCGAAGACACACCTCTTTTGCCTCCGTTTCAGTGCTTCCG
>Ga0207996_1000784_pt1 | contig 25616 bp, 27 predicted proteins | sample AntAceMetag02UKG_FD_184773 | JGI IMG/M metagenome (GOLD analysis project Ga0207996, IMG submission 184773) | Saline lake microbial communities from Ace Lake, Antarctica - Antarctic Ace Lake Metagenome 02UKG (SPAdes) (version 2) | ecosystem: Environmental > Aquatic > Non-marine Saline and...
ATGTGATTGCAAAATCGTTTATATCGGTTGGCTTTATATTCAACCATAATGTCGTTCCGTTGGTGTCGCTAACACCTGATGCGCTTCCAAACGTATCAACAGTTTTTACCTCAAAATATATCAATGCCTCGGCGGTGTGAGCGGTTACCTCGGCTTCTGTCAAAAACCTAAAAAAACTACAATTATCATAATTCTCCCAAGCAGACCAACTATCAGCCTCGACCTTGTGCCGAACGCTATAATAATCCCAATCATGCTCTGTATTTGGTAGCCATGTAAATTTAATGCCTTCCATCCAAGGACTTGCCGTTAAGCCAGACGGAGCCGCCGGAGCAGGATTCGTTATTGTGATTTCGGCTAAACCGCTTGCATTGCCAAAAGTATCGTAAGTTCTTACTCTGAATATTAATATATTTACTGGCGTTCCGCTTCCATCATCAGTATTCATATCATAAGAATAGGTATAATGATTTTGTTGTATCTTTCCAGTCCGTCTTGTCGTTATACCACCGTTTGATAATACTTGAACTTCATAATAATCTCTATCAATATCAGTGTTAATATCCCATGTAATGTTTGCATCAAGCCCAGCCCATACACTTGTGCTATTTGTCCCCTCAATTTTCAAGTTTGTGGTCGTAGCCGGGGCTGGGTTTGTAACCGCTAATGTAGCTGGATTCTTTGATTTCTTATTTGCGGCTTCATTAAAGCCCCATACTTTTATAGTGAACGAGTTTGAGGCAGTCCCATTATCAGCCAAATTCTTTTCAAAAGTATACACATAGGCGTTGTCAGCTATAATTTCTTTACGAACCTGAACTCCGCCAACGTGTATCTCAACCCAATATTTATAATAAACGTCATCGTACCATTCGCCTGCCCCAAGAGTTTCTTGCCCTGCTGGTAAATGCCCTGCACCAGAAGTTAAGCTTCCTTTACGCCATACAAACTTAGCATCTTTTTTAGTGAACTCAGTTGCATTAAGGGTTGCTTCTCCATCCAATCTTAACCCGTTTATATCAGGCGGTATAAAATTCACATCGGTAATAGTAATATTGTCTGAAACCGGAGAAAGATTAGCCAAGCCAAGCCTGTTATATGCTATCACTTTCACATAATATATTTGGCCAGGTTTTGTACCAAGAACTTCTATATTACTGTTTACTGTAATTCCAGTTTGATACGGCCACCACTTTTCGTTATCCATACTTAAATGTACATCGGCATAACTGAACGCTGTGTCTGCTTGCGGAATATTAAAAGAGATATAAAAACCAGGTTTATTTGACATCTCAGATAAATCTAAATCAGTTACATTATCAGGTGAAGCAGCTGGATTCGGAAGTGTTGTATATTTTGGGTCGGGTAAAGATACGCCCGTAGTGTCTAAATATTTGTTTGCGCTTTCTTCTGCTAATATCAGGCTGCATTTATTGTGGTCTTTTAATGTCATTGTCTTGACTTTAAAAGGCTTACTGTCAACACCTGTTGCGCCATAGGAGAATACTGAATCTACAATAGGCGTAGAAGTGAAAGTTCCTGAGATATTTATTGTTCGGTTATTATTTGAAACAGATGTAACCGTTTTAGTTTCCAGCGTACCGTCAGATAATCTTACACGAATAGTATAAGCTGCGGTATAGGTAATATCAATATTGGTTGTTACAGAAGAACTGGTAGCCTCTATAACTCTGCCACCAACGCCCCAAGCAAGTAAATCGTTCTGGACTTGTACTTGATCGCCTGGTTCGCAATTAACTGCGTCTAAATCGCAATCAAATTCGTGGACTTTTGTAACTTCCTGCCCACAGCTTAAATAGTAACGGCCTGTTCTTAACGCTTCTGATGCTCTTACAGTCCCTATTGCATTTATAGTTTGTTGCCTTAACGGTTTAGTGGATGTCCATTCATCTTCATCGACAACCTCTATAGTATTGATAGTGTAGCTTCTATCAGGATCGGCATGTTGGACTTCAACAAAGTTAGGTATCTCGCTTGCTTTCAAATAAGTTGTCTTCAGCGTTTCTGGATAAATATTGCTTTCATTAAAAAGCTGTATAGATGTTCTTGCTCTATCTATTACTGGTTTATATTTACCATTGCTCCATATAACATTCCCTCTAAAACATCTTGATAGCATTTGTTTGGCAGAAGGCGCACTCATAAATCTGGATATAGGCAAATCCATCTCAAACCTGTGCTCAGTTCCGCTATCAAAATCAGTTACCATCTCCCAGCTATACCTTGCTTCGATTACAGCCGCAGTAGTATCGAAATCCGAAGCTCCGATATACTCTCCAAGGCCATACCTGCTATTGGTTAGGAAATCACGAGAACACCATATTGGATGGCGGCTCCATTGGCGTACATAATTACCAGTATCAGTGCAAGTTATATCGTCAACAATACGCTTATATGTGCTTGCGGTATCATCCCAATAACAGTCATCATAAGTTTGTGTAACTGAGGATATTTGAAGGTCTGGAACCAATACTTTTTTACCACGAGTAAGCACTGTTATATTTGGGATTGAACCTGATAGCTGGTCTGTTGCCTGAATTTTTAAAGCTAATAATGCACTATTTCTGTAAGCAATATTTTCATAAACAGTTTCGTTAACGCCTGATAAATATAACGCTCCACCCTTTTTAAAAGATGTATATTCAGGGGTAGTACGAGTTATTTTTATATTGTATTGTCCGGCAGTTAAATTTGAGATTGTTCGGTACTCATAAGTAGTGGTTTTAGATGTATTCGTAATCGTGTGAGTGCCACCATCAGCCCAGCTTCCTGCTCCAACAACTTGGTATTCAAGCTTATAAGTAACGCTGTTTGCGTTTATATTCCCTTGGTCGTCTTGTGCAAATAGTGTCGGACAAGTTAACTGCGCTTCAAACCCTTCTATACCTATACCAGTGGTTGTGTACGTTACTGGCGTGCCCTTTACTATTTTCCTCCCATCAGCATAAAGTGTATTGGTGTTGTGGAAACCATCTATTACAGTCTGGTTATAAGTTCCGAGCCTGTAATCCCATGTGCATCCGGTATAGCTTGTATAAGCCTGCCCGTTTATTTCGATATAAGGGGTGTCAGATGTGGAAGTGCAAACACCTGATTCATCGGATTTCATTATACCTTCAATTTCGCCTTCTCCGAGATTTAAAAGCAAATGCAGATAGTTTTTGTCACCGTCAGAACTGCTATACTGCATTATCAAAGTGCCGGAGATTAAATACTCCCCGTACAGAACAGATACAGGGCCGTCAGGTTGAGTAACAATCCTTGCTCCATCCCATCCATAAGAAGGGTCTGCGCTGGAACTGTCTCCAAGACCAGGTAGCGTAGGCATAGTAGGAGGGAATAACAGTTGGTCAGCCATGCTACCAAGAGAGTATGCTATCGCAGCCATTTTAAGCCCAAACACAGGGTTTATCGTTAATATAGTGACAGCAACAAACGTAACAGCAGCAGAAACAATACCGACAGCCCCTTTATTTGGGTCTGGGATTACACGGATATCATCAAATTGTTCTAACTTATAGATATACCAATCGTTTGGCAAAACCATTATGTCATTTACAAAAACAATAACATATTCGCCCTGCAATTCTTTTATAGAGAACAAAACTTTGCTAATAGTTTTCGCAGAAGTAGATGTTTCTAAGAGAACTTCATCCGTTAAAAGCGATTTATATATAGTAACTTTAGATGTCATTGTGTCTATAATATCCTGTTATAGCCTTTGCCCATGTTTCGTGGTGCAGGCTTTCAATACGAGATTCGTGGTTTAAAGGGCTATGCAAAAAATTGTTTAAATCATGCAATACGATTCCAAGATGATGCTCAATAGAATGGCCTGGCAACCTGAATCCAACTCCACAATATGGTTCTGGCTTTTCAATTCTCTGCCATTGTTTGCGATATTTATCTTGAATATAATTAAACCCTTGCTTATCCCAGTTTTCATCATATCTGTAATCGTAAAGCTCAATATTAAATTCTTGTCTGTAAAATAACTTTGCAAGCCCGTAACAATTTACACCAACATCTTTGTCATCGCCACCGTGTTTGTATGGAATACCAAGATATTTAACTGTATCAATAATTCTCATTAAAACCTCACTTTTTTAGTACCAATCCCAGGGAACCCCCCAAAATTAATAACATTGTTTCTAGAAGCGCAAGCATCCTTTGTATGCCTGCAAGTAGCTTCTGCCCCAACATACTGGCATGTGCTTGCATTTTTATATTTGTATTGGCATTGGTCACGCCTCATGCGTCTTAACGGAACAGTTACATTAGCTACAGCACCCTTTGAAGTAAGCTCAAACATGGCTATTTCTTCGCTGTGGTCAATAGAGCACCCATCGATATAAAAAGTGTTTACAAAACAGGCTGAGGCATTGGTAAGTTCATCTGCTGCCACCATTATATATTTTACACTATTGCGCCTTAGAGCGTCTTGAGTTTCGATATACGAGACTATCGTTTGGTCAACAGCCCCCATATTAACTTGAACTGCTGGAACCTTTGTGCCATCGTCAGTTTCTAAAGCCCCGAATGCCATAGGAGCAGGAGTATAATCTTGAGCAGTATCGGTATTTGGTTTGAAATACGATACGGTTGCGTTAAAATCTGTCCAATATTCGTACAGTTCTGGACTCGCCTGAACTTGGACTTCATACAAGCCACGCATGCCTGCACTTTCTAATTCTAAAGCCCTGAATCTTAAAGATGCGTTGTAATCTCTACTCATTAGATACCAGTTCCCTTTTGAGTAAACTCAATTTGACCAGTATAATATGGCCCGTAATTATCATTAGATTCCTTATTAAAATCACCAGTGGGTTCTAAACCAATTTCATCACCAGAATAACGGCATTGATAAACCGGAAGAACAAACTTCTCCCAAGGGGTGCTGTAAGTCATAACAGGGCTGTCAGCAAGTGTGAATCTCCGCAAATCAGTGTCAATAGATGCGATAGTAGTATGTACGTACTGGTAAATATCATAAGCTCCTGAAACCGGAGTTCCAGAAGTTACTGAAAGCGTGTTAGATGTGTTTACGCTTACATTATATTCTGTGCCAACGCTATCCATTACTTGATGGTTCTGCCATTCGTTTACTGTCCAAGATTTAGCAGCATCGGTTATAACAAGCCCTGATATGGTTGAATCATCCCCATAATCCCCACTATTTTGCCATAGGATAATATTATTCCCACCGTCCCCTGAGTTAACTGAAAAATCCTGAACATTATTAACGGTAACATGTAAACCGGATATAGCACTTATAGGTCTTGGATTACTCCAATCTACAACATAAAAGCTGGTAACTCCACCGTTCACACTTCTGAAATGGTTATTTATAATCCTGTATTGCCTCGCAGAAAGAAAATCAAAGCCATAAGTCATTGTATGGTAAACATTATATTTCTTTCGTGTTGACATTACATTTTGCCCAAGTGCGTTTCTCGCAGTAGTTCTTATAGGATTCCTAATACATATATCAGGTTGTATAAACGGAAAAAAAGTAGTCATATTATTATATTATCTCCCTGCTCTTGGGTCTCTTCTTGCCCTACCATAGGCGTTGGCATTAAGGCTTATATCGCTTATTGCCCCTGCACCACGCTTTCTTAATGCCAAATCCATGCTTTCGCTATCAATTGCGTAAACATAATTATAAGTTTTGTGTATAATCTGTTGTGGCTGTGCCTGCGGTAATCTGCCTGTGCTGTTTGCATAATTAAGCGCTGCAACCCCAATACTTCTTGTTGAACTGTCTTTGATTACATATTCATCGTTTTTCAAAACACGCATTGTTTCATCGGAGGCTAAGCCACCATCGTGCATTTTTTTGATAAGACCGCCTGAATGAGCCATAGCGACTCCGCCACCTGTTGGGAAATCTCCTACGCCTTCTATGCCAGAAGTACCGCCTCCCGCTCCTCCTGCACCCGCAGCTCCTACTGAAAGAACAGTTCCAAGCCAATCTACACTTTTTGCTGCACCCTTAAATGCTTGAAACATAACCCACTTAGCAGCCATATCAGCAATCATACGCTTTACTGAAGTTGTAAAAGCTCTCCAGTAGTCTCCAGCCGTTTTAAGTTCACCCATCATCGAATCAAAAAATACATCCGACATGGTATCTTTCATTGTATTGGCTGTTTCTTTAGTAAGGTCTTTCCATGTTGTAAATTCGTCTTTAAATTCTTCTGAAGCTTCCTTTAGCCCTTCAGCAATACCATCTGCCATCCCTTTAGGGGAGTCCGCTTCATCTGGTTTTGGCTTAGTTGCGGCTTCGACAATACCTAAGTTGGTAATCGCAGCTTGTATTGCTATTATTGAAGCAGCAAACCCCTCTAATTCTGCTTTAAAAAAAGGGCTTGTCTTAGCAAGATATTCTCTGGCATCGTAATAATCTTTTGCAAATTTTAAAAGTTTAGCATATTTTTCTCTACGGTCAGTGTTTTCTTTCTCCCATATTTTTATCCGTTTTTCATAACTGTCTTCTTCTGAATCTAATAATGTTTTTTCATAATCATCTTTAACTTTTGAAAGTTCATCTTTAACTTTATTTGCGTTTTTCTTAACATCTGCTTCTAACTTTTCTCTTTCATCAACACTGTCCTGTAATTTTTTAAATGCTTTAGTTTTTATATCTTCTATTTTTTCAGCGGCATCTTTTTCAATCTTTAATACTTCGTCAGTATATTTTTTGGTAATACGTGTTATTCCCTCAGCCAAATCAGAATAATTTCTCTTTCTTCTGTCCCATATTATCTTTAATCCGTTTGTTATTGTTTCTTGCTTACCATATTCTTCGCTTCCAATACCCTTTTTGTCCTCAATGCCTTTTAATATGCCTTTTGCAGTTTTATATTTTTTTTCAGTAGCATCTCTATCTTTTAATGCTTTCTCTAACACTTTAGTTTTATTTGTTTCGGTTAGCTTAAAAACTGATAAATTTTTAATAAAATCTTTACGTGCTTGCTCAGCAGCAGACGCTTGGTCGTATCTCAATTTTTCAAGTTCTTCAGTAGCGTCAGAAGACATCTTATAAGGTAATATTTCACCAGTAACTTTATAACTTTCTGGGTTAAGCACTGCTTCTAAAAGTTTTATATCTTCTAAAAGTTTTGGGTCTATAATTCTTTTAACACCAAGAAATTTGCCAAGTTTTCCTGCGAATGTTTTTTCTCTTGCTTCAAATGCAGCTTGTTCAGTTTTTTGGATTTCTAACCGCAATTTTAATTGTTCAAGCTGCTGCCTTTGTGCAGTCTCTATTGCATCTTTCTCTTCTTTAATAATGGCTTTTGTTATTTTTAATGTTTTCTTCAAAGAAATATTTTTATCATCTAATAATGGTATCAATGCTTTTTCTTTTTTTGCATAATCAGCTAATATCAGTACTTTCTCTGCATCTGTTCTATTTGAATCAAGCATTAACACTTGAAGCTTTCTTATATCGTCAACCCTTTGGTTGCTCTTACTTGCAAGTTCTTCTATTGAGTCAGTAGCAGCATCTGTAGCTGCTTTTAGAGCCATATAACCACCAATTAATAATGTTATTCCGGTGATTATCCAATGAGATTTTAAGAACATCAACGCTGTGTTAAAAGCACCAGTAGCTACGGTAGCATTAGTAGCCGCAACTTGAGCAGCAGTAAATCCAACAGCTACTTTAGCAGCAGCAGCAGCAGCTTTAACAGCAGCAGCAGCAGTAAGCATCATACGCACTTTTACAATAGCTAAAGTTATGCTTATTCCTATTAACAGCGGTGAAAGGTCTCTTAACGCAGCTACTAATGCTTGAATAGCTTTAGCTACCCCAATAATAATAGGCTTGGAAGCCTTTAAACTATCTATAAGAACTGCTTGGATTTGATGCCCTGTTAATATTAACTGATTTTGCATACCCATCATTGACCGTTCAAACATTACTTCAATAGCAGTAGTATCTTTTAAAGCCTCTGCCATCATGTTGAAAGCATCAACGCCTTGGTCTAACATAACAACCAATGCTGCTGCCTCTCTACGGCGTAAACCAGCAAAGATATTCTGGAGGTCAAAGCCTCCCTTTGCTAAGGTCTCTAAAGACTCAAATAAAGTATGACTTGCAAGGCTTACATCCTCAAACTTAATCTCAACCGCTTTCAATTCCTTTCTTAATTTCGGCGTAGGCTCAATCAGTTTGCTAATTACACCCCTCAACCCAGTACCAATCGTAGAGGCTCTAATCCCAGCATTAGCCATCACAGCCATTGTAGCGGCAAGTTCTTCTATCGACATACTAACTTTGTGCGCTATCGAAGCTACATAATTAAAAGTTGTGCCTAAATCATCAACCTCCAATTTAGAATAGTTCAATGCCGCACCGAGTATATTACCTACTTTAGCAGCATCTTCAGCAGACAGCTTCCATACGTTAATTGCAGTAGTAAGAAATTTAACGACTTCGGTTGTGCTACCGCCAGTAGCAGTTGTAACCTTATAAACAGTTTCGAGAGCTATGGCCGCATCAGCAGCATCCATACCAGCCTGACCAAGTATCTGTAATGCGTCTGTAGCTTCTTTTGCCCCCATTGTAGAAGATTTAAAGGCGCTCATAGCCGCTTTTTCAAGCCTCTCGTACCCAGATGCAGTTGCCTGTGTTATAGCAGCGGCATCAACTAAGCCCTGATTAAAACTTAGAAAGTCACGAAGCCCTTGTGCTAATCCTTGTATCGTACCAAATATTATAGCTCCAGATGCAATCCAAGCAGCCTGAGACAACATCATATATTTGAAACCAGCTCCCCACCTTTCTTGAGCACGCCTTGCATCGCCCATTGCAGAGGTCTGTTTCCTAACTTGGTATTCAGAATGCTCAAGCCGTTTACTGAGTCTATTAAACTGGTGTGCTTGTTTCTCCGTAGCCTTGCCACTACTTGCCATTGAAGTACTTAACTCTTTTACTTGCTGGCGAGTTAGCTTTGCTATTTTGGCATGGTCAGCAACTTTGAGATTCATCTTATGGAATTGGGCTGTTGTTGTACCAGCGGTAACGCCCATCTTTTTAAGTTCTTTAGACGGATACATAGCCTTTGTGTACGTTTCTTTAAAATCTGTCATAGCCTTGGCTCTTGATGCTGTGGCTTTTTTAGAGTCTGCAAGCATTTTAGTGGTTGCTTGTTTACTGCTTTTTACTCTACTAGCATAGCCTTTATTAAATTGTTCATTGCCAGCTTTAGCTATTTTCTGCTGTTCTGAGGCTGATTTTTTTTGGTCTGAAACTAATCTTGAGTTTGCCGCTGTTCCAACTTTTATTTTATCTTCAGCAACTTTTTTATTGAAGGCTGAGGTTTTTGCGTTTGCTGCTGTAATCTTTTTCTGGTCAGCAAGCATTTCTTTTGTTCTTACTTTTTGCGCTTTTACTCTGGCATTATAGTCTTTCTCAAATTGCTTATTGGCTGCTCTTGATGCTTTTCCCTGAGCAGCTATATTTTTATTATGGGCTGCTAACATCTTGGTATTTGATTTCGCAGTAAACTTTTCTTTCGAGGACATCATCTTAGCGTTAAAAGCAGCAATAGTCGCAGATGATTTTTTAGACATAGCAGCTAAACTTCTGTTTAAACCATCTACCTGTGCTTTAGCTTTTTCAATAGTAGCTGAAAGCTGTGCTAAATTTATCCTATAATCAAGGCCAATACTATCTGATGCTGTTGTTATAGCCATTATATTAAAACCTTAGTTACCTTTAGTTCGGTGGTGTTTCGCAAAAAGCTCCACAATACCTTTCGTTCCAAGCACGGTATCAACAGTGCCATCCAAAATATTCTTTTTTATTTTACTGCCTTGCTTGACAAGTTTCTTTATCTTTGATTTGCAAACTAACTTATTCTTTAAATGTAAATCGAGCATCTCTGACCGATTAAACCAGTAAGCCAAGCATTGACTTAAAAGAGATTCGTCTTTTTCGTTTTCATCATCAAGCCCTTTAACGAACTCAAGCCTTTCTTTATTTATAACTCTCGAAAAAGAATCCCATTCGTCTGAAAACCTTGAGAGCTTTTTATTCCTACACTCAGCATATGCCTTATCTACTCTATCTGTGTAATCTTTTGGTATCATAGATATTTCCAAGCCCTTTTATTTTGTTCTTCCGGCGTTGAAGCCTTGTTTTTTATATGCTTGCTACCGCCCATATTATTCTTTTCATGCTCAAACTGTATGTTTTGAATAGTGCTCATTATAATAAGTTGAGCCAACGTAAATTTATCCTCAACCTCACCCGTACTCATCTTTAAGGCTTCAGCAGCACTATCTACTATAGAAAACTCTTGCAGATAGTCAGGTAATACTAATCCCTCGCCTTTTTTTAGCTTATTATCTGACGGGTGAGCATGTGCAAAAAATCTATAACACGCCCTCCAATACGGTCTTTTTCCATTTGTGCAAAGAATATTTTTTGAGCATCATAAAAAGAAATATTTTCTTCAATCCAATCTCTGCTTACTGACTTATCCTGTGCATTGCATATCGCATATATAACACCGACATAAATATCTAATACGGTGCTGACAATATTGCCGAGTCCGCCGTTTGCGATAACATCCCTTATAAGCTCAACCATGTCCAGATACTCACTACCATCAGCTTCGCTATCAGATGCAGCAGAAACCTTGTTGAGTTTATCCTGAATGCTTTTAAATACAGGAATCAAATCAATCTTTTTAATCATTTCAGTAATAGCATCGAGAGCACAGGCCATTATTTTTTGGGTTTTGATATTAGACATGCGGACTTGGAATGTCTTGTCGTCTATCTGGAATGTGTCTTGAGATAGCTCTGGTGTATGAGCTTCTGAGAACTCTTTTTCGGGTGGTTTCTCGGTAGGAGTATCTGCTTTTTTGCCAGATATTGTGCTTCTCTCACCTGAGTTTTTCTTTTTAAATATATCGTCTGCTGGCACTTCAACAGTTTTAGTATTCTTCATAATCTGGTTGCCCCCTTGTGTAATAAGTTGGGTAAAAAAGTTTAACGCATATTTAGATTAGTAACTCAGCATCCATTTCTTATAGAAATCATATCCAAGCGTACCATCATCAAAAGTCATTTCAACAGCCTGCGCTGACAACGTAATTGACGTTTCGTATTCCTCAGAAGCATCTTTAAAATCAAAATCGCCACCGCTGAAATTTCTTACTTTCGGGAAGTAGATAGCATGTTGAATTTTTATATTACCAGAACTATCCAGCTTGTCGTCCCAAAACAGCATTGCAGACCTGATTGTATCTGTTCCCATTCTATCTATAAAGGCAGTTCTGGTAACTTTCTGAACGGTATCTTCATCTACCGTTGCGATTGGGAATCCAGCGCCTTCAAGAGTAAGCAGGCTTGCAGATAAGCTTTCAACAACAGCAAGATTAAACGAATCTTCAAGACTTGCCGAAGTAGGTGAAGCACATACGACAACATCATATTCGCTAAAACCTGGCGCTGGCGAAGCACTAAGGCCAATGCTTTGGCGTGGAGCACCCATAAGAGAGCCAACCTTACACGCATTACCAGACAAGGTGTTGCGAATTGTCTGTCCCATAATAAGTGCCTCAACATACGGACTTAAATCGCTTGTGTTAAAAGTTATTTGTGCCGTTCTGTCAGTCTCCCAGAACTTACGAGATGTTTTAGGAATACCCCTTTTGAGTTCCCTCATTTCTTTTGTTACGGGGATTCTTGCTGACTGAATACTTCCACAATCATACCAGTTTGAAAGCGGATTCGATACATCTAACGCCAACACTGGAGCAGCATTCCCGACATAAGTGTTTTTATAGCTTGTGGATATCCACAATCTCGGTGATACAATTTCTACAAAATCAAGTTGTAAATTAGGTGAATCTTTAGTAGTAGCCATAATAAATTAACCTCCTTTTATTCATAGTGTTCTTTTTTCGCCTTCATTCCCAGTGACTAGTAGGTTGTTCCCTATAATTAATGGATTTGCTAAAGGAGAAAATGTTTGGTTTAATATTTTTGGGTTTATTGCCCCGTTCCAATATGTTTCAATAATAAAGTTTCCTTTTGCCCCCTTCCATAATAATATCCTGAAATATGGTATTAGTTTTAATATGCCTACTCCATTTCCGTAATTATTATCGTGAGTATTATCAACGCCCCTGAGATCGCTTATACTGTCTATTTTGGCCTCATGGCTTAACTTATCATTGCCAGCCAAGCGAATTTCAATCTTAGCCTCAATCCTGTTGTTACATAGCAGATCAAGGGTAGTTTGGAGTTTCTCTAATTGGCAGACTATTTCTTTCTCCCTACAAGCAGACCTTTTGCAATGCGTTCTGTTCTTTTTATTCGCAAGATAAATATTCCCACAATACTTACATTTTATTTTAAATGGCTCTGGCATAATTTCACCTGTTTGACCTTCCAGTTTTAACCCTTGTATAAATATCTATCAACACGCTTGATATCCCAGTATCGTACGGCTGCTGAGTTCTTATCTTTAAAGCTTCTATCCATATCTTACCTATTATAACTGCTGTTGGCTTATCGTAAAAATCAATGCTGCGTAATCCGGTATCAGGATTGTCTAATACTCCAACAACATCGGTTACTATATCCATCAGCTCATCGCTGTCCTCATCTTCTCTCGCCACGCAATGTATTTGTGATTTTACTTTTGTGAATAAGCTTGGATTGTAATCACCCGTAAGAAAGATTGCCCAGCTATCTACATCTGTTGGCTTTGGCATCCCAACTGGATTGTAATAAAGACTATAAGAAGACGCTAGTTCAGTTTGGAAATACCTCCTCCAACTCCAGTAATAATTAGATATTGACCTTGTGACCGCTTTCATTATCCAAGCTTCCTTAATTTATTATTGTTGCAATCTTTGTCTTTCAGTTGGCGGCATCTATATATAGTTGTCTTGCTGCCGCATTTCCAACAACGATTTTTCTTCCCGAATAAACTTGTTGATTCAAAATTACATTTTGTGCATTTACGAGTCATAAGTCTAAGTCCTGAATGCTTTTTTTACAGCTATACGCAAAGCCTGTACAAAATACTTCCGTTGTTTAGGCGTAAGTTTCCTCCCCGCCGCCGTAACTGGTGCTAAATGGTCTTTAGCTGGCTCAAACAATAGGCGGCCTGGATTATTTTGTGGCAAATACCCATATTCAGTTGTCCTCGCACGCCTAAACGCATTATAGTCTGTGCTTGCCTTTATCCCAGCGAAAATATTAATAAATAACAATGTCTTATTAATTATATCAACTTGTGTTGCTTTATATATTCCAAGCGTTTCTGCCCAAAACTTTTCTTTATATGCAACTTTTTGATGTTTCCAGCTTTCTGACAACGGCTCCCACTCTTGGCTTATAAAAGATGGTTTACTCGAAGCTCCTATCCCTGTCTTAACTAAATTTACATAATCATCACCAGCTTGTTTGGCCGCAACAAAAGCTTGTTGCGATACAGCCGCTAATAAAGCATCTAAATGCCTGAAGGCTTTTAAGGTATCTCTTTTGTTTACGGTTAATCTCATTTATTATCTATCATCCGTTATAACTCTTAATTCGTAAGCTTGGTTAATATACCGTTTGTTATCAATATCTAAAATCTTCCATTTTTTATCGTTCCTATCCGTAAATCTGCATTCAGGAATCGGAGTAAAGCTTGCATTAATATTCCAAGGAACATTTACAATATACTCTGCAGATTCTATTTGGCCTATTGAATCAGATTCGTTTTCCGGTCTCATCTCTAGCCTGTTAAAACAAGCATGAATACCTGTCTTTTGTATTATCCAGCCATAGTCAGTCCCTTCTGCGCCTATTGGTTCACCCCATACGTCCTTTGAAGCATTTGCAGCGTCAACATAAGAACTTATATCGCCAGAAGCATTAGCCTTTTGTAAATAGCCCCTGATATATTGCTCTGTGCCTCCAGATGTATTTGGCTTATCTATGTTGGTAGGCACAAAATAGTCACCTTCACCTGATATAATTGCCCCATCCGTAACAGAAGCATTATAATTCGCAAGGAAGGTATATTCATGCCCTGGTTTATCGTAAGATACATTGGCTTTTGATATAACCGCCTTAAAAGTATTTCCGGCAGACGTATATTCAGTTCCAACACGAACAAGATTACTCGCGATAACATTTTTTAGTTTTGATAAAATCATAATAAGATAATATTTCTATCCCTGAATAGCCCCGTTTGCATCAACATAATAGTCATACGCATTAAAAGTCTTTGTTTTGCCCACCAGCGTTGTTACAGGCCATCCGCCATCTGTTTGTACCACCCCAACCATAGATAGTTGTGATTCCATAAGGCCAACAAGCCATCCTCTAAAGTCGCTGTAGCTTTGTTTCTTGGCTGTAAGAATAATATCAATAAGCCTTGTTTGGTCTGCTATAAGGTTTTGTTTTGCAGGCATATCAAGGATATTAATTCCAACCTGAATAATCACAGAGGAACGCAAGGCATCAGTTTTTAATTGGTCTCCACCGTTTAAAATATCTGACCAGTTCGGAACGGTTGTGCCACAAATCATACGTTCAGCCACACCGAGGATAATATCAGATTTCAATTCTGTATCTGTTAAATCATGGGAAGTTATACCAAGCAATGTTCTTACTTCGGTATAATAGCTGGTATCGCTTGTAGTGTCTATTATGTATATTGTATCACTCATAAAAGTTTGCCTTTATTATTTAGCCTTTTTATCCCAAGCTGATCTTGCTACTGTGTAACCGCTATACCCTATCCCAAAAGTTGCCCAGAGAGCATCAGGGACACTTCCTAGCCATGCTTTCATTCCGGTAGCTATTTGAGTAGCCGCCCCTGGATTAAAAGCAGATAAAATTCCCATTGGGATAGAAGCAAGTATCAGTGCATACATAACATATAAAAACGAAGGCCTTGCCCTTGAAGTCCAAGGGTCTGTTGATTTAGCCTCTGCAACTATCGCACTCATCTGTACTTCTACTTCTTTGAGCGCACCTTCTTGATTGAGTTTAGCCATCTGAAGCTTAGCTTTTTCTCTTTCAATAGGGTCTGGAAATATTTTATCCAGTACTTTGCCTGCTACCTGTAGTCCCGCTGTAATTGGGTCAAAACTCATTTTGATTTATCCTCCGTGTATAATTAACAGACCATCGTAATTTCTCGTGTCTAGATGGCACCAACCCACACCTTCTTCTAAACAAGTTATGTATGGGAATTTAGCCTTGTTGGAACGAATATAGTGCCTTGCTTCATCCGCTGTCTTATCTGCGAACTTAGCATCAAAAGCTCTCCCAAATTTGTGCTGACTATATAAAGCACCAATAGGGCAATCAAACGGTCTCAAACCACCCCACTGATTATTGCCGCCCCAATACCAATTGTTTACAAGGGTCTTACCAGCCCATTCCCTAAGAGATTGCAGCGATATTAAAGCTCTGTCGTCAAACCACTGGAACCTGTTGTTGCCGTAATGAATAGTGGCCTCATACACATCTCTTGGGAGCAATTCATAAAGTTCAAAACTCTTTGGTATATACACGATCCTTCACTCCTCCTTACATATTAAAAGCTACTTCTGGAGAATGAGATTGAAGCCTTTACTTCATATAACTCGAAACCCTCTGGCTTCATTTTATTCTAATCTCCATATTTCATTAAATCGGTGCTTAATTCTACAAAGCAACGAGAAAGTTTACTTGATTTCTCTATCGCAACCCTTATTTGCTCTTTATCATCTTTATTTATTTTGGTAATTATCCGTTTTAACTTCTCTGTTTCATCTGCAAGATATTTAATCTCAGCCAGTATGTCTTTCATGCAAGTGTTCCCTAAACCCCCTTGCATGAAGCTTTGCCTTTTTCTTTACCCTCTTCATTGCTTATTAATTTTTCAATCCGTACTGTCAAAGCGGTAAAAGCAGCAGTGTGGTTCTCAAGTACTGATTCAAACCTATCTAATTGTTTACGCCTTGCAATATCCCTTTCATCAATTTTTTGACAATATACAGTAAAAACATCTTTACCTAATTTTGAATCAAGTCTTTTTAAAATATAGTTTGAAACAAACCAAAATGCACCCAGACCAGCTGCTAACCCTGCCAACATATATATTGCATTTGCGAACCCCATTCCAGAAACTCCTTTCAACTCAGCTAATTATTATAGCGCCATTATTATAACCTGTGTAAGCTCACATTCCCGTACTGATTAGTAATATCGTCAGTTCCGTCAGTACAAGTTATCCCCATATAGATTTTATCCGCATCTGCAATGGTTGCAATCGAACCGCCCACAAGATTGCCCTGATCGTTGTTGCTAAATTTACGCTGTCCGATACAGGTTGGGCAAATTGCTAATCCAGCAACACCAACAGTTGTGTTTGCTTTAATAAGCTGAAGCATAATAACTCGAAGTCGTTGCCAGCTCATGTTCGGCTCCTGCTCCATCTTGGAAATACGGCTTATCGTCTGACTTGGGAAAGAATACCCCGAAAGAATCAACAGTCGAAGGCGTAGTAGTTTCTGCCCATAAAGATAGTACCGCTTGGGAAAGTTGCTACTCCTGTATCGCTTAATGTCGAAGCATTAGAAGTATATCCCTGCGCATCCCCTGAAGCACCGCTAAACCTGACTATCTCGTTATCTGTTGAACTAATTTTATCAATCTTATCTTCTATGCTTGCATTGGCATTTGTGATGTTTGATTGAAGCACATCTATACTTGCGTTAGCCCTTGTAATATCGGTCTCGTTGTTTTCAATGCTGGCATTAGCACGAGTTATATCTAAGCTTGCGGCATATCTGGCATCATTATAGCCCTTGTTGCCAACATCATTATCATTGATTGGGTTATCGTTAGCTTCAAGGTCTTGAAATGCACCGTCTTTTGGTTGCCTTTGCCCTATTGTTGTATTCTCTAAAGAACGGCTCCACCCACCCATAACAAAATCTCCTTTTTTACAATTTATTGTGTCCTAAAATTTATTCTTTTGAAATTATTAAATCCACATCTAATACAACAGGGCTTGCATTTGCTTCATTAGCTTTAAACTTAATCCATGTCGTACCAATAAGAGAAACATCAACCCTGTCTCTACTTGCTGTCGCAACACTTGACTTAAATAAAGGGTGTATAGCTGTAGCATTAGCAGGAGTATAAAATGTTTCATCTGGCGTATCGCCAATCTGATATGTTACTGCTACATTCCCGCCACCCGAAGCGTTTAAGTCAGTCCAAAACAATGTTTCAGGGCCACATTTACCAAGAAATATCGGAGTTGCAAGCACAATGCTGGCATTCTTTGCAATCGTTCTATTTGAAAACACTGTTATTTTTTCTGTTAACCCCATAATAAAAACCTCCAGACTCTTATTTATTTTCTACCTATCCAGTGATATCGTAAGTTACTGTTGACATTGGCGTTGCTGACCTACCAATATTGCCTCTATTTGATAATTGTATAGTTGACAAACTCCCAGTTAAAATAAATATGCCATCGGCTTTAACATCAAGAGATGCGTTTGCAGTAGTGCCTCCGCCTATCGTAACATTTATATCATTGTCAGGGGAGATCATTACTGTCTTAGCAGATACCAATCCGGCAGGCATTATGCTAATATCAAGGCTACCATAAGAGATTTTGACATCATTTCGCCCACCTTCAGTAATAGTCGTATCTACAGAAAAGTTCTTGAATCGAGTTTGTACATCACTATCGTACCCTCGGACATGCCCTGATATTTTTGTTTCTTTAGCCATTGTTTATTACCTTTTTTATTAAATCCTCTACAACATGGATATGCTTTTCCATTGTGCATTCAGGAGCAAGTTTATCTACAGCAACCTTACAGGCTGGATACGCTTCCTCAAGCACTTCTGGTTTAATATCTTCTATCCTGTTAAAGGCTACTCCGATACCTGTTTCTTTAACGTACTTAGCTGTCGCTGGAGCACCTAATACTATAATAGGAAGACCGCAAGCCAAATATTCCTGCTCTTTATTGGTTCTTGTCAGGTTTACCTGTTTTTGATCTAATTTTGGATTATTAAAAACGCAAAGTCCCCATTTCTTAAATCGCAATGCTTCCATTAATTTTGGGTAAATCTTAGGCTGGTATGTGAAGCAGCCCAAATTTCCATAAGTATTATAGGCATCTCCATTCCCTGGTATCAAATGCACTTCATTCCCATTGTTAACAAGCTGTTGTATAATAGGGTATAAATGTCTGTATTGAAATTGTTTGGTTTTATAAGGTGGGCTTTCTGCACCGCCTTCATAAACTAATCCACTCCGCTGCTCTATAGGCGGCATTGGCATCCTATGCCATTCATCATTACAATAGTGCTCCAACACGGCTGTTGGCTTATCTCGTAACTGGTCTCTATGTAAATCAACGATAAATTCTTGTACTTCTTCGCTTACCATTAAAAGGCCATCACAATTGGTCATTGCTTTAAATTCATCAAGGGGCAACATACCCTGTCTGATACTATCTAAATCATGGGCATCAAGAATAATCTTGGCGTCAGGCTTGACTTCCCGTATCCAATTCAATGGATAGTTTGGCTCATTCGCATAGATAAAAATATCTGCGTCTATCTCTCTGATAGCATTCTTAAACTGAGTTTCATTGTGGTAAAAAGAAAACGAATCAAAGATGTCTGTCCCATAACTTATTTGATTTGCCACGCCGTGTATAGAATACCTACCAGTTTTTTTAAGAGCTTTAGCAATCTTAATAACCCTGATACATGCATGCCAGCTTGCATAACAAATTTTTATTTTCTTAGTTTCTTCAGCCATATTATTTTATTTACCCTTTCCCCCAAACTATTGCTTTGGTTGGGAATTTAAGAATGTTAATATTATTTAGTTAAGCGTGTTATATATTTTCTATGGAACCCAAAAGTCCTTGCAACCTTACGGAGCATAATGCCTTTATTAAGCATTCTTAACGCTTTTTCACGCTGTCCTTGCGCAAGGATTACGTATTCATCAATCTCCCAATCAGGCTGTTTAAGAGTTTTTAAAGACGGTATTTCTATATCTTCTTCCGCAGGAATATCTTCTTCTTCTTCTTTTTTTTCTTTGCTGTATTTTTTATTCATAATATTATCGCCTCTCTTCTTTTCCTGTTGCTATTTTTATAATCTTCTCAGCTACTTTATCCCATGTGTGGTTCTCTAAAACTTTACGATACCCTGATGCTGCTATTTCTTCTCGCAGCTCAGAATCTTTTATAAGAATATCAATGTTTTCTATCATTTCGTATTCAGCTTCAAACCACAAGACTTCCTTGTTCCTAGTAAAGTAATTTTCAAGTCCTTTGCTATATTCTGTTAAAACGCAGCCCTTATTTGCCATATATCGCATAATACGATCTGAAAAACTATCTTCATTTGAATCTGTATTATTTATTGCCAAAAGGATTCTGCCTTCAGCACACGCTTGATTAAAAGCTTCTCCGCAAACAGAGGCTTCGTAACCTTGCCCGTATTCCTTGACAGAATATCCAGCATCTTCAATGGCAGCTAATGCTACTTCTCTCTTGGTTGTTTTTTGCCCGATAAAAACTACATCATATTTTTTCTCAACATTTTCAAATGGATGAAATTCTTTCGGGTCTATCCCTTGTAAAATGTGGTATATATCTGGCAAGCGGCATTCGCCTTCTGTTAATTCGTTATAAACCGCTTTAGCAGTCACAACGCTAAAATCTGCTGCTCCGGCCATCTTATAATACTCTTTATCGGTTTTCAAATGTGTTGCGGCATCCATCATATACCAGCAAGTTTTCGCATTCCGGCCACAAGCTGTTATTGTTTTGGCTGTAACCCCATTGCATTTACAAAAGATAATTAAATCGTAATTTGCTGAGGACTTTACTATCTCTTGATTTGTTTTCTCCCATCCTATTTTGCTTGCAACTGTTCTGTAATTAAATCCGTCAACATGGTAGCCAGCACTATCAAAGGCTTTGGCGAAGGGTATGTTGGTTCCGCCTGCAACATCAAAAACACCGACCATGCCTATTCTTTTGATTGGAATTATACCGTTGCTGATATTCATTTTTTTAAGCTCGGCAGTAGTTGGGGATGCACACGTTGGTATAATGCCCCCGTTTGGCAATTTACAAAATCTACGTTCTTCACTAATAGCATATTCCCCACGTTTTTTTAAAATTGGTTTTTTAAAAATCAGCATATCAGAAACATTTGCCACAAAGTTAAACCCATTCTTAGTCATATCTTTAATAACGGTTTCGTTAGGCACTAAATGTATGTGTGCGTGAGCATCTGTTTTGCCAACATAAACAAACATTTCGCCATTATTTTTTAAAAGCCTATAACATTCTTTCATTGATTGCTGATAGACTTCTTCTGGCAAATGCTCGTAAAAATCTATACAATGTATATTGTCATAATATCCATCAGGTTTGTTAATATTCTGGCAATCGCCTATCCATATATCTTCTAAGTTAGGCATTAGTTTTTTATAAAAAGGAATTGCGTTTGAAAGTCCGTGATTAAAATCTAAAGCATCAATTTTTACATCTGGATACTTCTGGCTTAATTGATAAAGGGTTTTACCGTTCTGAAAACCTATATCTAAAACTCTTCCATTAATTTCAATACCGTCAAACCAATTCTTCCATCTATCTATATAGCCTTGGGGCCAAGGGTCTGCGTATTTATCTAAAAGTGTTTGCTCAGAAGTAATATTCTTAATCCAATCCTCTGATTTCTTTGAATATGAATCTGGAGAATATTCAAATGTTTCTCCCTTCGCATTTATATATTTGTTAGCATCCATTTTAATTTCTATAGGCTTGTCTAACCCTTTGAATTTAAGGCATTCATCGCAAAGGCAAGCAGGGTCATGCCCGAAGCCATTGGCGCTAAAATCGTGCGATCTGCTTGAGATAATCTTTTCGTTATTTTGCAAAATAGGCATTGAGCCAACGTTATGGATTAAACCGCCTCCGTCAAATCTTTTGCCATACATCTCCCCAAGCAACTGGTTAATATAAACCATCGCTTCTTTATACAGTGTCTCCGGCTGGTCATTGTACATGCCTAATCCGGTTTTCATAAAAACAACATCTGCCTCAAGAGGGTTATCATCAACCATGTGCCTCTGTTCTTCATGTCCATAAATAAAACTTGGGCATCCGCATTGTACACTCAGGTGTGTCGGGCCGCTTTGAGAACTTATCGAACATAGCGCTGAATTTAACATTGCGATTGTAATATCAAGGCTTTGGGATATATCGATATCAGCTAAATCAATAACATCTCCATATTCCTTAGCTATCCCCAAAAGGCAATTGCCATCTTTTGTGCCGCCAATTGCGAAAGTAACTTTATCCCCGAACTGATCGTAAAGCCTTTCAAATAGATTCTCCCAATATGATCTCGGCCAGTTGTTTGAAGGCAAGGGGTTTCTTAAATCTTCACAATGCCGTATCTGGTTATTCACAACGTCTAAGAAGGTTTTTCTATGCACCTCACGAGCGAACACAATCACAACAGGCTTGCCACCATGCTGTTGAATTAACCTCTTGCTTTCTGTAACAGCATTTGCTGATGCCGTTAATTTGTCAAAGAGCACGTGTTTATTATTGCGAAGTATTTTGTTAAAGCCCCTTGGAGGCTTAGTCCAGACAATATTTTGAGATATATATTTACTCTCAAGCTTATCTTTAAAATATTTTATAATCTTCGCATACATCTTTTGTCCGCATAAAGATTCAAAACAATCGCAATCGTACTTTTCTTTCGTAAACCAATCTGGCAAACTCCAAAATTCATCTGCAATCCCGTTTTGGTACAATGAATGCCTACCTTTATAACTCGCCACAATGATTTTACGGTCTTTATATTGTTGCCTGAGCCATCTTACATGTGGCATCCAGTGAGATAATTCCCACCCGAACTCACCTAAAAATGGCCCTGCAAAAACAACTCCGTTTGATTCTATTTTTTGGTCACTCATTTTGTTATTTGTCCCCCCATAATATTTTTTTTGGGTTAGGTTATTTTAAAAGTCAGGCTATGCTCTTGACATAACATCAATATAAATATCAGCTTCCCCACCATCAAGACTTGCGCCATACCAAAGGGATGCCGTTACATAAGCATTTATTAGTGTTGCCGTGGTATATGTTTTGTGCGTAAGAGAACCGGAAAGTGTTCTAATGTACGAACCTTTTTCTCCAGTAGTGCCATCCCATGCCCATCCTATCGGGGTTGCAAGCTGAGTAGCTAAGAAACCAGTTGGCTCACCAGCGTCTCCAACAGCAATACGAAGCAGGTCTGTTGAGGCTCCCCTTTTAAACGATACTCTTGCGTTTCCAACAGCATCATAAATGGTGTCACCAGGGCTTGCTCTAAATAATGGTACAGTATTAAAACGAGATGCTATAGAAAGGTCGGCTGTGGTTATTGTTACTTTCTCAGTGCGCAAAACATTCTTAAGGTTGGTAATCTTATTGTTGCCTAAATCTAATGTGGCCTGAAAAGTAACGGGGTCTGCCAGTATAATTTCATCGGCATTTATGGTATAGTCACCATCAATAGATGCAGTTAAGGTAGTTTTGACATGCGTAGTTTCAGCACCATTATAAGTGGTCGTGTGGTCTGTATGGAAATGTTTTAATCTTTTTGATCTTGTAAGAGTTGGCTTACCGGACATAATAATCTCCCTCCCTTAATAAATTAATTGTTTAAGGAGAGGCTTGTCTCTGTATTTTTGGGCGCTAACAACTAAATATTTTTAAATTTTTATTCTTACTACCCATTTAACAGGAACCTCTCGGTTTTATTTTTTCTTATTCTTAGACCCTTTAGGTCTGCCAGTCTTTTTTTTAGACTTGCCTTTTTTCGTAGCCTTCGGTTTCTTTGGCTTTATAACCTTTGGCTTTTTTTTAGCCTTTTCAGGCTCTTTGGCTTCATCTGCCTCATCACCTAAAAGCTTATTAATCTTATCTTGATTAATCTGAGCCGCTGTCTTATTTTTTGGCTCTACGTTTTCTTCCTCTTTCTTTTCTACTTCGATATTATCAATTTCAACAAGAGAACATATCCTTGTTTCTACCAAGATAGATTTCTTTTCAAGCCAGAATCTAATAGCCTCTGGTGCCTCTTTATAGGGCCATTGCTGCCCTTGTTCATATCCAGCAAGTGAAATATTTATTTTTATAAATCGTTGTTTCATTATCATTACTCCTGATATTTAGGGTAGTAAGGTTGTTATAACCATAGTGAAAGTTAAAGTATCCCTTTCACTATGATTATGTAAACATTTAGAATACCTCTAAAGTTGCGAATCCGCCTGGCCCCCATACGATGGGGCCGCATCTCGAAAATGTGCCTGCTGTAATACCCCAATTAGGTTTCTTTACAAACTCCTGAGAATAAACATGAACACCAGGGGAAAGTGTATCTTCAGGACTCGTCTGACATGGCAAAGACGCAAATCTCTGCAAGTCTGTACGAGTTGTTTTAAATATCAGCTTATCATCATTCACAAATCTTTTGCTATAAACGATGAAATCACCAGTCTGCATTGAAACATCTGAAAGATCAGACGCAGCAAAGGTAAGTGTGTTAGTAGTCTTGTTTGTGATAGTAACAAGCCTCTGTATGCCATTGGCGGTATGGAACATAACTTTCAAGCTAACTGTTCCGTCAGCCCCAGGTAGCGGAGAATCATTATCCACGACAACGGTAGTAGAACTATTTTTAACTGTCGGAGTTTTAATAACCATACGCTCTGCATAAGTCCTGTCATCTACGACAAACTTAACATTACCACTTACAACCTTATTAAGAGTTGTTGCTGCTGCTTCGGTAGCCAACATAGTTCTTGACAGCTCAGGATTTTTCTCAATCCATGAGGTTGTTTCATCGGCATCTATCAATCTTTGTGCTGCCAATGTTGACATCCATATTTCAGTTACCTGTACACCCAATGTTTGGGCTAAATATAGAATCATTTGGTTAATATCTTTAATTGGTGTTGCAGATGCGGCTGTAGCCCATGTGCCACCAGTTGTCCATCCGCCATAAGAAACAGTACCAGCGGAGACAGCAGATAAACGATAATGAGGCTCAAGGATATAATCCGTTGAGCTTGGGCCAGGATAGTAATAGTCAATTCCATCACCAAAAATATGGAAATTTCCTGCGCCAATTAAAGCACCACAGAAAGCCTCTTTAAATGTTTCAAATCTGTGTTTCTGATGTGCCATAGCATTTCTCATCATGCCCTCACCCCAAAGATTCGGGGTTGTACCATCAGCTTTATAAGGAGCCGTTGGGTTTTTTACTTGCACAAGGTCTTTGCTATCAAATCGAGAATACTCTCCAAAATACCCTGCGGAGAAACTTTTGTAAAAGCCACCAGGAATACCAACTGGCATCGGGTCTGCCCCAAGAGTTGTTGGAGGGGTCATGCCCCAGAAGTTATGCTGAAAATATGCAATCGCTTCGTCAGTAGTATATGCTTCGTCAGGGAAAAATGCCTGTTGCGCTTTATTTATATCAGGATACATAGGCGCAATAACGTCATAAATACCCTTGATTACGTTAGGACTAAAAATCCTATTTGCAATGTAGTGAGAACTTCCTTCCATTTTACTTCACCTCCTTTAAATTAACCTCTATAAATACTCTCAAAATTAAAACGAGTGTAATTTGTAAATTCCCCGCATATTGTTAACGCAGGGCTTGAATCAACAGTGTTGAGATACCTTTTACCGTTGACATAATTAGAATCTACCCTTCCATCGTAAGAATATACGGCAGATTCAACCAGATAACCACCTTCTCCTACGGTACCAGTAGTGGAATCCAAGAAATTAAATTCCTGCTCCATTATAACAATTGTGTCAGATTCCTGGTACGCTTCGATAGCATCCGCAGCAGTAGTATTCGGAGCAACTAATACCAGTATATCGCCAGTACCAAGAACACCTTCTGCCGGAGTATCAGCGGGAGTATCAGTTAAGGTTACTTTGACATACCCAGTTCCGTTAGTTCCGCTGTCTTTTGCTCCAACAGATGCAATTGTAAGACTGTTTGTGCCAAGTATCATTGTTGATAAATCACCGCCACTCAATCCATTAAAATACAAATCGTTTGATGCAAATGCTGATACATCCAGAATTGCTACTTCATCGCCAGCTCTAAAATAATCAGCCCAAATATTATCAATATCAAGAACTAATTTAGAACCACTCTGATCTCTAATAGGAATTTCTGGTATATAAGGCATATACTTCCAAGGGTTAGAAGTCTTATCGCTTGGCGCCCACAGACTAAATGCCGGAATCTTGCCACGGTTATATTTGTTGTCAACTGTAATAGAAATACGATTAACTTTCCCGTTGTCCATAAAAGGATTTATTACTGCGCTTTCGCCGCCCAATCGGACGGCACCTCTTGATGTCATACCCATTTAAAATCACCTCCTAAATATTTTTTTCTATCTGATTGGAATTACATTCCCTTTGCCAATTGATTGACCAACGGCGTAATCCTCCTGTTCGATTGTTTGTTTGTCTTTCTTTGCATCTGCATGAAGTTCG
>Ga0207996_1000786_pt1 | contig 25572 bp, 26 predicted proteins | sample AntAceMetag02UKG_FD_184773 | JGI IMG/M metagenome (GOLD analysis project Ga0207996, IMG submission 184773) | Saline lake microbial communities from Ace Lake, Antarctica - Antarctic Ace Lake Metagenome 02UKG (SPAdes) (version 2) | ecosystem: Environmental > Aquatic > Non-marine Saline and...
AAGAAAAAAACATTTACCAGGGAGATATTGTATTAGATTTTGATTGTTTCAGAAATTAATTTTTGCAAGATGGATAGATATTGTTCGTTGGGCGATTGTGAGGTGTCTCCGCGAAGCGGTTCAGTTCTATATATAACATTTATTTTTTTAATGTACACCCCCAAAGCATAAAAAATTGTTGTTATAATGGTTTATAATGATATTGTGGTACTAAAAACAAAGAAGGAGAGATAAAATGACAGATCTTATGAATATCCATTCAGCGGCACAGGAGGAAATCAAAAAATATTTTTCTCTCAATCCGGTAAAACTAAAACACCCTTTTCCGGAAAGGCCTATTCGGACCCTGGGTCTGATGAATATAAATGGTGAAGTTTTTGAAAGCGACAAACTTTTAAGGCTGGTTTTCATCCGTCCGGAACTCCCCTTTTACTTTGCGGTTCGCTCGATGTTTATCCGGCCGCGGGTAGAGTTTGATCTTCCGGTTTTTGCCGGTGAGATCATGCGTACAGGAAGTAAAAAAATGCTCATCGTTGATATTCACAGAACCGGAAAGACCCACCATGATGATTCGGCACTTTTTGAGAAAATGATAAAGATCAGAGATAAGTATCCGGATCTTACAAAATATACCAAAAACCAGAATGAAGATATTCAGCAGGTCTTTTCCGAAGCATCCTGCCAGGTCGTTATTCCGCCGGAACTGGATGGCCAGGCGGAAAGTATTTTTAAAGAATACTTAAATCTTTTCTGTGAAATGGTAAAAGAAGCACAGCCTGTTTCCGGAGAAGAACGTAAGAAAACAGAAGCCGTTTTTGAAGACTATTTAAAAACCCTGGTTGATCATGATCCGGGTGTGGGTATCTGGAAAGTTCTTTTCGGTGCAAAGGGCGGGATTGAAAGATCCATGGATATGCATTTTGCCAGGTAATAAAACAGCAGTTGTCTGCAAGAAAAATATCATGCCATAGCTGAATGAAAAAAATGACAACAATTGCGCCGGAATAATCAGAAGAAGATTTTTTGTCATATTCAGTTAAGAGGTAGTCAACAAAAGCCGGGTTAAAACACCCGGTTTTTGTTTGCTTTCATGTGAAAGCAGGTCTCTTAACATCTCTCCGGCAGAATCGATGAACCCGTTGCCGGGCGGCTGAAGCGGCTGTTTTTTCCTGTTGCAAATTTCCTTCGGCAGTATACTTTCCAGACTCTTTTTAAGAATATGTTTTTCGGAAAGTTCCTGTATCTTATAATGGTGGGGAATTCTGAAACAGAAATCCACCCGTTCGTGGTCAAGAAAAAGAGGACGGTTTTCAACCGAATTTGCCATGCTCATTTTGTCTGACAGCGGAAGGGTCAGGTTTAAAAGGCGCATTTTTGTTTCAAGGTACTGGGCCTGATCAAGAAGCGGTCTTTGTGAAAGTCTTTCAAGATCAAAAAAGAAAGGGTTGTCCGGCGGACGTTCTCCTTTTTCTTCATAGGCCAGGAGTACGACTTCGGTATCTGTTTTTGTTTTAAAAACATGTCTCCGGGACAAAAGCTCTTTTCTAAAATCTCGGTAGTTATATATTTCACCGTTATATACGATGCATCGGGAATTGTCTTTATTGTAGATCGGCTGCTCGCCGGCTGAAAGGTCGATGATGCTTAAGCGGCGGGATGCAAGGTGAACATGATCATCCCGGTGAAAGCCCACCTCATCCGAGCCCCGGTGTTCAATGGCAAGGGATATCTTTTCGATAATGTCCCTGTCCCCGGGCATTCCGCGCTTATTGAATATTCCGGCAATTCCGCACAGGGTTTAGTTTGTTAAATAAGTTGGTTTTATAATAAAGCTGTATGACTTGTTTTCCTTCTCGGAACAATTTTGAAAGAAGTATAGGTTAAAGAAAAAGGAGAGTCAAGAAAAGGGGAAATTTCTGCAATAAAAAAAGCCCTGCAAATGTTTCTGCAGGGCTTTTTTGTTGTTTATTAAAAACGGACTACATGGGAATATTACCATGTTTTTTAGCCGGTCTTGTTTCTCTTTTGTTTTTGATCGCATCCAGAGACCGGATCAGAATTTTCCGGGTATCTTTGGGCAGAATAACATCATCAACGTATCCGCGTGCAGCTGCAATATATGGATTTGCAAACAGATCTTCATATTCTGCAATTTTTTCTTTTCTTTTTGCTTTAGGATCTTCCGCGCCTTTTATTTCTCTGGCGTGAATGATATTTGCAGCACCGGCGGCGCCCATAACAGCGATTTCCGCATTTGGCCAGGCATATACAAAATCAGCGCCAAGATGTTTACTGCACATGGCGATGTAAGATCCGCCGTAGGCTTTTCGGGTGATCAGGGTCATCTTGGGTACGGTTGCTTCAGAGTAGCACCAAAGAAGTTTTGCGCCATGACGGATAATACCGTTGTATTCCTGGTCTGTTCCCGGAAGATATCCCGGAACATCCATGAGGGTAAGCATGGGAATGTTAAAGGCATCACAAAAACGGATAAAACGGGTGGCCTTATCAGAAGCATTTACATCTAGTGCGCCGCCTAAAAACGAGGGCTGGTTTGCGATTATTCCGATGACGTTTCCGTTAAGGCGGGCAAAACAAACGACCATGTTCAATGCATAATGTTCATGCGGTTCAAAAAAAGTACCATTGTCTACAATAGACCGGATGACATCCTTGATATCATAAGGCTGGTTCGGATTGTCCGGAATAAGGGTTTCAAGTTCTGTGTTTTCTCTTTCAGGGTCATCGCCGGTTTCTGCATAAGGCGCATCTTCCATATTGTTAGACGGCAGATAACTTAAAAGTTCTTTGATCATATCAAGAGCGTGCTCGTCGGTTTCTGCTGCAAACTGTGCCACACCGCTTTTGGTGTTGTGCATGACAGCACCGCCGAGTTCTTCGTGGGTGACTTCTTCTCCGGTTACCGCTTTAATTACCTGGGGGCCGGTGATGTACATGTAGCTGGTGTTTTTTACCATGAAGATAAAGTCTGTCATTGCAGGAGAATATACGGCACCGCCGGCTGTCGGTCCCATGATGCAGGTGATCTGAGGGATAACGCCGGAAGCGGCGGAATTTCTGTAAAAGATCTCTCCAAAACCAAAAAGGGCATCGATGCCTTCCTGGATACGGGCTCCGCCGGAATCGTTCAGACCCACACAGGGAGCGCCTGCTTTCATGGCAAGGTCCATGACCTTGGTTATTTTTTTCGCATGCATCTCACCCAGAGAACCGCCGCGTGCGGTAAAGTCCTGGGAAAAAACATATACGGTCCTTCCGTTTACTTTTCCAAAGCCGGTAACAACACCGTCGGCCGGAATCTCTGTTGTCGGCATATTAAAAGAACTGCAGCGATGTTTTACGAACATGTCCACTTCCTGGAATGTTCCGGGGTCAAAGAAATAGTCTATTCTTTCGCGGGCTGTCTTCTGGCCTCTTTTATGCTGCTTACCCACGCCCTTTTCTCCGCCCTGTTCTTCTATTTTTTCTTTTCTTTTCTTTAGTTCTTCGATTTTGTCGCTTATGAGTCCCATTACGATCTCCTTCTATAGGTCTATTTCGGCATTTATTTTCATTAATCAGTATAACCCTATAATTTTTAAATATTTGTTCTTTTTTGTCAAGAAAAACCAGAAAAACAGGAAAATATACGAGATTCTGTTTTTGACAGAGTTGAGACCGAAGATGCTTCTTGCAATCTTATCTGGAATGGCTTAACATTTTCGGATAGCTTTAAAATGGTTTTGCTGTAGATTCGAATACTAAAAAATAAGCAAAGATTAAGGAGAAAAAATTAATGATTATGCTGATTGTGCTCAGTAACATCCGGTTAGGTTTTTGCATACGTTAAATTTTAATTTTTAAGGGGTAAAAAAAATTAAGAAAACACAAATTTTTACTTGACATTAGAAATACGCTATGAACGCTCGGCGTTCGTAAGTACTTAATTTTACGGAGGAAATTTCTTATGCCCCGTTCATTGCACCCCTGGAAAAAACTTAAAGCAACTACATTTTACAAGCTGTATAAACCGGCCCAAAACATTTTAGCCGGTATGCCGGAGCTCAAAGCACGGGGAGACAGACCCTTACAACTGGAATTTGAACACCAGTTAAAAGCACTCATTTTTTTTCATCTCGAAGAACATACTTCAGCACAGCATAGCTGTCTTGGTGATTTGATCGCTATCGACGGTTCGCTTATTGATGTTGTTCTCTCAATGTACTGGGCCGATTACAGAAATGGTTCTAAAAAAGCCAAAGCCCATCTTGGTTTTGATATTAATCGTTCTATTCCGAAAAAAATATCCCTCACTGACGGCAAGGGAGATGAACGCAGTTTTGTCAGTCGTATTCTTTCTTCCGGTCAAACCGGTGTTATGGATCGCGGCTACCAGTGCCATGCTGATTTCGATCGTTTACAGGAAGAAAATAAATTTAATGTGTGCCGTATCAAAGCCAGCACTAATAAAACATGCCTAAAACAAAACGCCACCTGAAAGTTTATCATCTCATTGCACGAAGTCCTTATGGCTTAAGGATTCAAATGCTTGCCGGGCTTATTACTTATTTACTTTTTGCGATTTATTGTCATGAAAACTACAACGAAAAAGTTTCTATAAAACGGGTTAGAGAATTGTGTATTATGATTGAAAATGAAGTCCGCGATTCCGAAAAGGTGCTGCCTGATGGTATTTATTGTAATAAACAGTACTGCTCGGAATCATAAGCAAAAACCTAACCGGAAGTTACTGATTTCGGATGAAACAATAATTATTTAATTGATAAAAATGATAAAAAACATTCATACGCCTGTTTTTGAAGCAAAAGATCTTTCAAAAAGCTTTGATGGAAAGAAGGTTCTTGATATAGACCGTATTGTGTTTGAAAAGGGAAAGATATACTGTCTTTACGGTTCAAACGGTTCCGGCAAAACAACCCTTTTTGAGATCCTGATGAACATCCAGAAACCCGACACCGGAAAGATCTTTTTTAAGGGAAAAGAAGTTTTCCCCGGGCAGGAGGGTCTTTCCGGGCTGAGGTCAAGAACCACCCTGATACACCAGAGCCCGCTTCTTTTTGATACGACCGTTGAAAAAAATGTGGATTACGGTCTTCGTCTTAGAAATCTTCCGAAAGAGGAAAGAAAAAACAGGGTCAGCGAATGTTTAAAATTTGTGGGACTTGACGGTTTTCAAAAGCACAAAGCCCGAAAACTTTCAGGCGGTGAAGTGCAGCGGGTGGCCATTGCCAGAGCGCTTTCAATCGATCCGGAAGTGATATTCCTGGATGAGTTTTCCGCAAATATAGATTCCCGGCACAGGGAGATGGTTGAGAAAATAATTTCAGATATCAACGGCCGCTTTCAAACCACTATCATCTTTACCACCCACTACATGGATCAGGCCTACCGCCTTTCTGATAATGTGATACATCTATATCAGGGAAAGGTTGTCGAGTCTGAAGCAAAGAACCTGTTCCATGGTTTCGTTGAAAAAAAAGAAAATGAAATCTTTTTTTTCAACGAAAAGATAAAGATTTCAATTAAAGGTACAAAAGAGGGACCGGCAAATGTTCTGATACCGGTGACAGCGATAACCGTTTCAAAAGAGCCGCTTGTTTCCAGCATGAGAAACTGTCTTAAGGGAAGTGTGAGTCAAATTATTGATAATAATGATTCGATCGTACTCAAAGTTCTTGCGGGTGAGCTGTTTGAGGCTGTTATTACCCGAAAGTCTTTTGATGAAATGGGGCTGGGCCCCGGCACAGAGGTGTATCTTAACTTTAAGGCAACATCGGTAGAGGTCTTATAATATGGATAATTTTACAAATTCACTTCAAAAATCAATTTTTTTAATGGTTGTAATCTTTTTGTTTGCAGCATGTTTTACAACACCTGTTTTTGCAGCTGATGGACCTTTCTTAACAGCATGATGAAACCGTTGTTTCGTCCGGAAGCTTGTGTGCAGGAGAAGTCTGGGATTTTGGCCATAGAGCCGCCGGACTACCTTGTTATCTTTAGGCCATTTTTAATCTAGTTTTAGATTTTCGAACTGTGATGAGTCTTCACTCTGTTTGCAGCCATGAACTAATTTTCTTGGCTGCCTTATTGTCTGTTTAGAGGGCGCCGACCATTGTCCTTCGGACGAACTGAGAATTTCTCCGTCATCTGTGCCTATAAAATCTGGAGGCAGCAAGACATTTACTGCGGAAGAGGGAACACCACCTTTCAGATTCAGTTTTAAAGATGATAATTCGAATAATTCCGGTGCAACACTGACACCTAACCCTGATGGCCTTACGGCAGTTTACACCGCCGGTGCAAAAGTAGATTTAACAGATGTTATTCGAGTGACAGACAATGACTTAAGTACAGCTGACGCAACTATCAAAGTTGCAGAAAACCTGGACCCGGACCCGTTTTCTATTGGACCGGACGGCGATACCCTGGTGCATCCTTCTGGGTTTTCAATAGAGATTCCCAAAGGTGCCCTTGACACAAACACTACCTGTATAATTACTTTTGTTGAAACACCGGAAGCGTTCCCAGCCCGTCTGGACAATGCTTCACAGGCTTTTAATGTTGAACTTGGAGAAGATCTTCTATTACCCGTAAAAAGAATCTTTGAAAATATTGACAGTGCTGAAGACGGTGCTCTGGGTATCTATGTTTTAGAAGGCGGAGACTGGGCTTTTGCCGGCGGGATGCAGGTCGGAACCACGGTCTATTCCTATGTTAAGGATATTAAGGTGTTGTCCCTGCTTAGGGTTGGGACGGCGCAGAAATTGCACAAGCCATTATCTTTTGAAAAATATTTTGGTGAGTCTTGGACAAGCGCTACCGTTGCACAATATAAACATGATGATAAAAACAAGGATGTTCCGATCAGCAAGGCATATTCCTGGCCGGTAAATGTTGAAGAAACAGTTTTTTCCTCAGGGTAAATAGCAGTTCTGTATTGAAACGTATGATGAAACAGGCGGGATCTGGTATAATGATTTGAAATGTTTCTTTGGCCCAGTATATGATTGTGTTTTAAGGGAAAATCAAACGGCTTCACCCGTTAACTTCCACCCGGGTTTATTTTCTGATTCGGGCAGATGTCCTCCTTGTGAAAATATGACAGAATAGTTTTGAAAAACCTGTCATTCCGAAATTTACCATAAAGCTGTGCCGGCAATGCAACAAGATTTAATTCTGGAGCGCTCAGCTACAAGGTGGTTAACAGTTTTATCCGTGCCTCTCTGTGGTAGTGCTTTTTCCAGACCGCCGGAAGGTCTTTCCAGGGGAGTGCCCGGGTAAAGTCCCGGGAATTATTGGTCTGGTGGGGGTCCTTTTGGCATTGGTTGACAAAGGTCTTGTTTTCTTTTAACCAGGTGCCGTGAAGTTTTTTTGCAGTTGCGGTTAATTTTTTGCTGTCCATAAAAATATCCTAATTTTCATCATTATCATCATAAATAAACTTTTCTTCTTCTTCCCACTGCTTCAGCTTCAAACGGCTTCGCCGTTTTTTTAGAAAATATCCAAAAACAAAGATGATGCTTGCGGCAAACCATAAAAATCCGGTACTGGTGATAATGGGAATCCAGTTAAAGCGGAGTCGCAGGTACCGGTGCCACAGGTCTTCCATTTCCCGCCAGTCAAGATGGTAGGTTCTTTTTATGGCTAGGTTAAAATTTTTATGGTTGCCGTATATGGCAAGAAATTTTTTAAAATTCTGATTTCCAAACTTTCCTTTTAGAAAAGAGATGAAATAGAAACTCTGGGCATATGCGATTCTTGCCCTTTTTTCTTCATAGGGAAAATGGTTTGTAATATCCTTCATCGGCATGATCGATCCGGTCAGAACAGCCCCCGTCATGGTGGTCATGTTTGAGAGGTTCCAATCTCCCGCCATTATCATTGCAAGGCCCTCATCAAGCCACCGGGGCACTTTTTCTTTTCCCCTGAAAGCCTGGCCAAGCAGGATATGGTTGAGTTCATGTCTAAACACAGGAGCAAGGCCGGTGTTCTTTTTTTTAAGAAGGATGATCCGGTTTTGTGAGGGAAAGGCAACGCCAACCGCCCAGTCCGAAACACGGGTTTTTGGGGGCTGAAATTTTTTAAACTCTTTTTTGTTTGCGGCGATAAAGATGTCTATTTTTTCTTTAGGCTCAAAACCGGTAAGCTCTTTTATTTTAAGCACGGCAGAATCAGCATTTTTAATAAGAGAAAAGACTGCTGCCGACTCTTTTTCATAATAAAAATTGAAAAAAACGGTTTCGTTTTTTTGCAAAGCCCACGCAGAGGTGACCAGAAACAGGACAAGGAGAGAAGTTGTAAAAGTTGTTTTTTTGAGTGCTTTCATAAAGACTTATTTTCTTTAAGTTAAAAGCAGTTATGGTATACTTTTCAAACTTTATTAAAATAAAAAAAATTATTGTTACTTGATTCGCATTGGCGAATTACGCTTTTCCATGCTCCATAAAAGCTTTATTAACAAACCATATATAAAGGTTTTCCTAAAATGAGCAAAAATAAAAAACTCTATCTGATCGACGTAAGTGCTTATTTTTACAGGGCGTTTTATGCCCTGCCGCCGTTGACCACCTCAAACGGTCTTCCAACCAACGCCATATACGGGTTTACGACCATGCTCCAAAAACTGATCAAAGACGAAGCCCCGGAATATCTGGCGGCTATTCTTGACTGTCCTGAGCCGACCTTCAGACATGAAGCTTATCAAGAATATAAGGCAAACCGGGACGAGATGCCAGATAATTTATCACAGCAGATTCCGCATATTAAAGAGGTTATCAGGGCGTTTAATATTCCTATGCTTGAAAAGCCGGGGTTTGAGGCGGACGATATTATGGGAACTCTGGCAAAGCAGGCGGAAACAGATGGTGCGGATGTTATGATCGTTTCCGGCGACAAGGATATGTGTCAGATGGTGAGCAGTAACGTCAAGTTACTGGATACCATGAAAAATAAAATCACGGATATTGACGGGGTTAAAAAGAAATTTGGTGTTTCTCCGGAAAAGGTGATCGATGCTCTCGGCCTGATGGGTGATTCATCTGATAATGTGCCCGGTGTTCCGGGAATCGGGCCCAAAACAGCACAGAGCCTGATTAATGAATACGGCAGTATGGAAGAGATCTACGAAAACCTGGAAGATATTTCCAAAAAGAAAGTAAAGCAGAACCTGGAAGAAAACCGGGAACAGGCATTTTTGTCAAAGCAGCTGGTCACCATTGATACGAATGTCGAACTTGAAAAAAGATGGCAGGAGCTGGAATGTTCTCTTCCAGACACCGATGCTTTAAGGGAACTTTTTAAAAAGTTTGAGTTTACCCGCCTGATAAAAGAGTTCACGGTTAAGAAAAAGGAAAATAAAAATTATTGCTGGATAACAGATCTTGAGGAAATAAAAAAGCGCTTTGCAGAACTTGAAAAACAGGGAAGTTTTACCCTGGACTTTGAAACCACCTCAGAGTTTCCCATGAAGGCGGAAATCGTGGGTATCTCCTTTGCCTATACGGATCATGAAGCCTACTATATCCCGGTTGCCCATGAAGGTGTTGAAGGTCAGCCGGACCGGGACACTATCCTTGAAGCGCTAAAGCCGATGCTGGAAGATGAGACCATCAAAAAGACCGGTCATAACCTGAAATATGAATACATCATTTTTAAACGGCATGGAATCCATCTTCGCGGCATGCAGTGTGATACCATGGTTGCTTCTTATGTGCTTAATCCGTCAAAGTACCGTCACAGTCTGGACAATGTGGCTCTGGACTATCTTGATCACCGGATGATCTCTTTTAAAGATGTTGCGGGAACCGGGAAAAAAGCCGTTACTTTTGATAAGGTTGGGATAGAGAAAGCTTCAGAATATGCCTGTGAAGACTCGGACGTGACTTCGATCCTTTCAAAAATACTGCAGCCTCAGCTAAAAGAAGAGGGTGCAGATGCTCTTTATGATTCAATAGAACTGCCGCTGGTTGAAGTTCTGGCAAAAATGGAGATCCATGGGGTTAAGCTTGATATGGCGTTTTTGCAGGCGCTGTCAGAGGAGTTCGGCGGTAAGCTGGAGATCCTTCAAAAGAAGATATATAAAGAGGCCGGTCAGGAGTTTAACATCAACTCAACCAAACAGCTGGGAGAGATACTTTTTGAAAAACTGCTGCTTCCGGTTCAGAAAAAAACAAAGACCGGATATTCAACCGATGTTTCAACCTTAACGGAGCTTTCCCGTATCCATCCGCTTCCGGGAGAGGTCCTTTCCTACCGGAGTCTGGCAAAACTGAAGTCAACGTTTATCGACAACATGCCTGCGCTGGTCAATGAAAAAACCGGCCGGATCCACACTTCCTTTAACCAGACCATGACCGCAACCGGGCGTTTAAGCAGCAGCGATCCGAACCTTCAGAACATTCCCATTCGTACAGAAGAAGGCCGGCGTATCCGGGAATCCTTTATTACCGAACCGGGATGGCAGATGCTGTCTGCTGATTATTCTCAGATCGAGCTGCGGCTGCTGGCGCACCTTTCAGAGGATGAGAATCTGGTCGATGCATTTATTAAAGACGAAGACATACACGCAAGGACCGCGGCTGAAGTCTGGGACCTTGATCCGGAGGAGGTCACCGGTGATATCCGGCGGGAAGCAAAAGTGATCAACTTTGGGATTATCTACGGAATGAGCGCTTTTGGTCTGAGCAAAGAACTGGAGATCTCCCCCAAACAGGCACAGGAATATATTGACAGCTACTTTCTCCAGTACGGGCAGGTGAGAAGCTATCTGGACGGGGTGCTTGAGAACGCCCGTAAAAACGAATATGTGTCAACCCTGATGAACAGACGGCGCTATCTTCCGGAGATTAACGCAAAGAACGGGGCCGTGAGAAAATTTGCCGAACGTACAGCCATTAACGCGCCCATCCAGGGGACTGCAGCTGATCTGATAAAGATCGCCATGATCAACATTGATAAAGAGATGGAAACAAAGAAACTTAAATCAAAAATGATCATGCAGGTACATGACGAACTGGTTTTTGAAGTGCCGGAAGACGAAATAGAAACTTTAGCTTCTCTGGTTAAAACCGGAATGGAATCTGTTCTTGCGCTGAAAGTTCCCTTAAAGGTTGATATGTGCTGGGGGAAAAACTGGCGGGAGGCGCATTAAAACGGTGAACCGTGAGAGGTGAAGAGTGAAAGGTTCTCCGCTGTCCTTTTGGTGTTTAACGAAGAAGAATCTCCTTAATGACCGGAAATAAAACGCGTTTTGTTCTGGTACCTATAGACTTTCTGGTTTTCTTTGGGAAATAAAACCGACCCCATTTTATATGCAAGTGTTTGACAAACATTGAATCATTTAGTAGTTCTGAAAACCCCGAATTTTTTAAAGCATGTTACGCGATAAAGAAGGTTCGGTCATAGTTATGACAAAACAAAGAAAGGCAAAAAGAAAAAAGGTCGTGCTGATGAAGCTCTTGATTATATTGGCAGGCTGTACAGGAGAGAACAAAGCGCCCGGGATCAGCAACTAAGCTATGATCAGGTGAAACAGTTGCGGCAGAAAAAAGCAAAACCGATTCTTGATGAATTTGGCAAATGGCTTGAAGAACAAGTGCTTAAAACACCACCGAGCGGACTCTTGGGTAAGACTATTTCCTATGCATTGGGTCAATGGAACAGGCTACCGACGGCGAAAACAAAAAAAGATCAAAAGGCGTTACTGCCGCAATATGCGGATAGAACAAAAATCGGTTCGCCCTCATAAAAAATTATACCTCAAAAAAGCCCGGCTGTGAAAGCTTCTCACATTCTGGGCTTTTTACTTTTAAGAGGGATGCAGTTTATGGATCGCTTACAAAGAAATAACCTTATGTCTAGACCTGGAAAACCCGCGGGACAAAAATATTTATGAGGCTATAAAAACTTTTGGGGAAAACCACGAAATCATGGATGAATCGGAAGCACTGAAGGCCTTAATGCATTATATGCGTTTTTTTGGTGCGGATGAATTGAAACTGATCGAAAGAGCAAGGGAAGCTTCCAAAGGTAAGCGTGTTTTGTATTAAGCCGCTGATCGTAAGAAGTGGCCGGCTTTATTTTTTTTTCTGATATTCATAAACTGCCCGGTTGTGTTCACGGAGCGTTTTTGAAAACTGGTGGGTGCCATTGTTTTTTGAAACAAAGTAAAGATAATCTGTTTCTGCCGGGTTAAGCACTGCTTTTATTGATCCCAGGCCCGGATTGCAGATCGGGCCTTTTGGCAGACCAAAGATCCGGTAGGTATTGTAGGGGGTTACTTTTTTTAGATGTTTTGTTCTCAGACGGGTATTAAAATTCGGGTCTTCCAGCTTTATGCCGTAGATGACGGTGGGGTCGCATTCCAGACGCATTCCTTTTTTTAACCGGTTTAAAAAAACCGCAGAGATGAGCGGTTTTTCTACTTTTCGGGCGGTTTCTTTTTCGACGAGGGAGGCAAGGATAAGGACTTTTCTCATGGACAGGCCTTTTTGGGCCGCTCTTTTCTTGATTTCTTTATTTACAATATTGTTATGCCGTATAACCATTCTTCTTAAGATGGTTTCCGGAACCGTTTCTCTGCTGAAATGGTACGTGTCCGGGAACAGGAAGCCTTCAAGGCTTTCTTCTTTTATCCCCAAAGACTTTATAAATTCCGCGCTCATCATTTTTTCAAGCGTTCCGGCAGCGGAACCCAGTCCGGCTTTTTCCATTATTTTTGCGATATCAAAAATATTTTTTCCTTCCGGTATGGTAACCGAATAAATGATCACAGCTCCCCGGGTCAGTTTGTCGAGGACCTCAAGGGGAGACATGGGCATGGTCATGCAGTATTCACCCGTCTTTATTTTATGCTCCGCGTTTTTTAGTTTTGCAAGAAAGCTAAACCGTATGCTTTTTCTGATGATATTGTTTTCTGAAAGAATAGCGGAGACCTTTTTAAAACTGCTTCCTTGCGGTATGTTTATGATAATATCAACGGGTGTGCTGCTGTAAGAGGTAACGCAGTAGGAATAGAAGTTAAGAATAAAAAGAGCCGAAATAACCAGACAAACAACAATAATGGAAAAAAATATTTTTTTCATAACGGATAAACAGGGCCAGAGAAAGCCGGGAAGCCCTGGCTTTTAACAGGACTTTCCGGCTATTTTATATCTTTCGGTTTAAAGAATATTAAAGCATGTTTCTACCACTCTTCATCTGGATAATATCCCAGATACTCATCATAAAGGTCTGTGCGGCGGTCTGTGTGCGGATTGTTGAACTCAGACCAATGGCGATAACGTGCGCCCATAACATTGATTTCCGCCATGACGATTTCTGATTTGTCCGGATCGCCGGGGCCGGCCACAAATCCGCCGCCGGGGTCTGTGATGCAGCTGTTGCCGATATAGACACAGCCTCTTTCCTCACCGACACGGTCAGCACAAATACTGTATACGGCGTTCATCAGAGACATCTGTGAAGCAGAGGTTGCCGCAGTTGGTTTTTCTTTTGTCTGAAGCGGATCGACCACAACCCAGTTGGTGGAGTCACAGATGATGTCCGCACCCTGTGCTGCAAGGATCGAGGTGACTTCAGGAAACCATACATCGTAACAGATTCGGCAGCCGATCTTTCCAAAAGGAAGAGAAAAAACCGGAAAACCAAGATTACCCGGTTCAAACCACATTTTTTCTTCGTTCCAGAGATGAGTTTTTCTGTAGGTTCCGATGTAGCCTTCAGGACCGACCACAACAACACTGTTATAAAGGAGGTTGCCTTCTCTTTCAGTGATTCCTGCACAGATGTAAGCATCATGTTTCTGAGCTGCTTTGATCCATTCCTGTGTGGTTGGGCCGTCCGGAACTTCTTCTGAAAGTGCAAAAGCTTCTTCTCTTGAGTTAAAGATGTAGCCGGTATTGCAGAGTTCAGGCAGAACCATGAGCTTGGCACCTTTTTCTCCAGCCTCATCGATTATTTTAAGAGTTGCTGCAACGTTATGATCCTTGTCTCCGATATGCGGCTCCATCTGAAGGGCTGCTACCTTAACGAGACTTTCCTTGCCGGGTTCTCTTTCTCCGGGATAGGGCGGTACGGGTATTTGCTGGAACTTTGACATGATGTTCTCCTTCTTCTGTGTATTAAATATTTAATGGTTATTGTCTTCCTTCGGGGTTTAAAACCTTCGCATTCACCGCAGCGCGGGATCTGTGATAGGCGAAGGTTAATTACTCCTGCATGTTTTAACGTTCCAGAGAGGACTCTATCTCCCCGGAAGAATTTTTTGTTTGTTTTCTTTAGCCCGTATAAGCGGGATACTGAATCCACCGGATTTTAGGCGCTGGTCGTTCAATTTATGTTCCAATTAATAAATTTTGCCATAGAGAGGGTGCCTTCGTCAATAAATTCATGAAAACAAAGGTGTTTTATTGAACAAAGAGCTATCCCGTCAAGTTTTTTAAAATAATCCCTTTTTCCTTAAATTCTTTTGTTTTTTCGTTAATCAGGGTTTTTAACTGTTCAGGAAAAAGGTCTGAAATAAGGGTGATAAAAGGTAAGGTGTAGTCTGCCAGAGCCGATTTTTTAAGCAGCCCGCTGCTTTCCGGGAAAATGGAGATAAAGAAAATAAGAAAACAGGAGAGCACATAGGCTTTTGCGGTTCCCACAACAGCACCGGCTGCCCGGTCAAGAAAGCATAGCTGGATTGATTTTAACAGTTTATAAATAAGCCATCCGGCCAGGTTGACCAGAAGGTATATCCCCAGAAAGAGAACAATAAAAGCGACAATATTCTGGGCCCACTTCTCTTTCAGGATAACATTAAGATAGGGTGATGCCTCAATATAATACTGACAGGAGTAGAATCCGGCGAGGAATAATGCCAGAAGAGAAAAGATTTCACGCACTGCACCGCGGATAATGCTTTTAATCAGAAAAAACAGGAGAATAATGATTATTATCAAGTCGATAACATTCAGAGGCATAGAAGATGCTCTTAATGAAACAAGTAATTAATGTTCTTTGATATTCTGAAAAAACCTGTTCCCCGGTTGAAAGGATCCTGTAAAAATTTTCTTTTGCAGTTTTCGCAAAGAATAAAGGCAACTTCCTGAAAAACATCGTCTCCGAGTTCTTCCACGGAAGCATAAAGGCTTTCCGGTGTTTCTTCTTCTGGAGAAAAAGTGTTGTTTTCAGAATAGACAATGCTGTCAAAATCAGCAACAATCTGAATATGCACAGTATGTCTTGCACTTCCTTCTGGTAGATATTCGCCGCAGCGGTCACAAAGTTGGTCTGCCATTAACTTCTTTCTTCAAATTTACAGATTATAAATTTCTTTACCCAGCATCCGTATAAAGTGCTGTTTTAAAACTTCCTGTGCTTCATCTATATTGTCAACCCCAAGGATCACAATTGCCTGATCGCTTTCTCTTCCAAGGAAGGGATAGAGATAGTGAATGTTGATGCCCGCATTCCTTAATGGTTTTACAACAGCTGTCAGTCCACCCGGGTGATCCGGGGTTTCAACTGCGAGCACATCTGTTTCATAGACAGAAAAGTCATGTCCCTTAAGGATGTTCAGGGCTTTTGTGGGGTCGTCCACAACAAACCTGACCGTGCTCACGTCGGAGGTGTCTGCGACAGAAATTGCGCGGACGTTAACACCTTCTTTCCCGAGGATCTCGCTCATGTCAGAGAGCATTCCGGGTGTGTTTTTCAAAACAATAGAGATCTGTTTTATGAACATTATTTATTCCTCCAGAAAATTAAAGCCGGTTTGAAATGCTTTTGTGTTTATTTTTAATAAACGGGCTTTGCCTGCCCCGAGAATTTCAGGGAGATTTTTTATCAGCCGGTCAAAGGAAATAAGATTGCTGATACGGATAAAGGCTCCCAGCATAATCATGTTGGCGACCTTGACATTGCCGAGATCTGTGGCCAGTTTTGTGATTGGTATACCCAGCGTCTCAATGTCACCGCGGGCAGAGGTTGCTTCAACAAGAGAAGAGTTGAAAAGCAAAAACCCTCCCGAGGTCAACAGGTTTTGAAATCTGAAAAAAGAGGGCTGATTTAGAGCCACTACGAATTCAGGTTCAGAAGCAATCGGGGAGGCAATCTCATCATCTGAAATCGTCACAGTGCAGTTTGCGGTTCCGCCCCTTACCTCTGCGCCATATGACGGCAGATACGTGACGTGTTTTCCTTCAAGCATTGCGGCTCTTGCCAGGGTCTGTCCTGTAGAAAGGACGCCCTGTCCTCCGAAACCGGAAAAGATTGTTTTTATCAGCATTTTGCCTCTTTTATTATTCCGAGCGGAAATGCTTTTGACATCACCTCGTCAATCCATTTGCAGGAGGCGATGGGATCCATTCTCCAGTTTGTCGGACAGGGTGAAAGAATTTCAACAAGGGTGAATCCAAGATTTTTCTTTTGTATTTCAAAAGCTTTTTGAATCGCCTTTTTTGTTTTTATGATATTTGCGGGTGTGTTTACTGCAACACGTTCGAGATAGACTGTATTCTCTAGTCCTGAAAGCAGTTCGCACACCTTTATCGGCGGACCCTCGGTCTTTCTGTTTCTTCCGGCAGGCGAGGTGGTTGTTTTTTGTCCGACAAGTGTTGTGGGCGCCATTTGGCCTCCGGTCATTCCGTAAACCGCGTTGTTTACAAAAATAACAGATATGTTTTCACCTCTATTTGCGGCGTGGATCGCTTCAGCGGTTCCGATGGCGGCAAGGTCACCGTCACCCTGATAGGAAAAAACAAGATTTTTTGGCAGTACGCGCTTAACGCCTGTTGCAACCGCGGTCGCCCGACCGTGGGGTGCCTCTACCATGTCAATGTCAAGATAGTTGTATGCCAGCACCGCACATCCTGCCGGCGGAACGCAAATGGATTTTTCTCTAAGATTCATTTCATCGATAAGTTCTGCGATGAGCCGGTGTATGATACTGTGCCCGCATCCCGGGCAATAGTGCATGGGCACTTTTCTTAGAGATTTCGGCCTTGAGTAAACCTTTTTCATCTTTTTTGTTTCCTTTTTGACTGATAGTAGTGCCGGGCAATGCTTCGGGCCAACTCTGCCGGGGCGGGTACAATACCGCCGGGTCTTCCGTAAAAATGAATTGGACGAGAGCCCTCAAGGGCAAGCCGTACATCTTCTATCATTTGGCCGGCGCTCATTTCAAACACGAAAAAGTCTTTTGTCTGTTTTGAGGCGTCCTGAATCGCTTTTGTGGGAAAAGGCCAAAGTGTGATCGGACGGATAAGCCCAACCTTTAAATTTTTATCTTCCTGACGCAGGCGTTTAATCGCGCCTTTTGCAATGCGGGCTGCTGTTCCATATGCAATGACAGCCATATCCGCGTCTTCCATCAGATAGCTTTCAAAGCGTGTTTCCTTTAGTGCGATGCGCTGATATTTCCGCATCAGTTTCCAGTTGTGGGCTTCCATCTCTTTGGTGTCAAGAATTAGAGATTTTATCAGTCTGCCGGACCGTCCTTTTGCACCGGTTAACGCATATTTTCTTTCAGGAAGTTTTTTCTTTTTTTTCGGGATGATGACCGGTTCCATTATCTGTCCGAGCATGCCATCACCCATTACCAGAACCGGTGTTCTGTAATTATCGGCAACATCAAAAGCGGTATAGGTCATATCCGCCATTTCCTGTACAGAGGCCGGTGCAAAAACAACGGTACGGTAATCACCGTGACCGCCTCCCCGGGTTGCCTGAAAATAGTCGGATTGGGCCGGTGCAATATTACCCAGGCCGGGTCCGCCGCGGACGATATTTACGATAACAGCAGGAAGTTCTGATCCGGCCAGAAAGGAGATACACTCCTGTTTAAGGCTGATGCCGGGGCTGCTTGAAGATGTCATTGCCCGTGCGCCGGCAACGCTTGCACCTAGAACCATGTTTATGGCGGCCAGTTCACTTTCTGCCTGGATAAAAACCCCATCCTTGACTTCTGCGAGACGGCCTGACATGTATTCGGGCAGTTCATTCTGCGGTGTTATGGGATAACCGAAATAACAGGTACATCCTGCCTGAATCGCCGCTTCTCCAATAGCATGTGTTCCATACATGAGCTGTTTAGTCACGATACACCTCGATCGCTGCTTCCGGACAAACAAGCGCGCAGGTTGCACATCCGGTACAGTTCTTATCATTTTTAAATTCTGCAACGACATAGCCTTTTGCATTAAGTTTTTCTGAAAGCACAATCGCACCTTTTGGACAATACTCAATACAAAATCTACAGCTTTTGCAAAACTGTGAATCTATTTTTATTTTACCTTTTTTCATAACTCGAGTTTCTGAAGTTCTTCTTTTACGATTCGGCTGATGGTTCCGCCATCTGCTTTGCCCGATAGCTGTTTGGCAAGAGCCCCCATTACTTTTCCCATTTCTTTCGGACTTTTAACGCCGAGTTCTGAAATGGTTTTTACAGCAGCCGCTCTTATCTTTTCTTCGGAAAGCTGTTCCGGAAGATATTCTTTTATAATGGCGATTTCCTGTTCCTCTTTTTCCGCGAGTTCTTCTCTTTCTGCTTTTCGGTAATGCTCTATGGAGTCTTTTCTTTTTCTAACCATGCTTTGAAAGATTTGGGTGGCGGCCTCGTCTTTAACCGGCTCTCCCTTTTCCTTTTCTTTTTTCTGGAACTCTGCCAGAGCCATTCTAAGGGTGGAAAGCCTTAATACGGCTTTTTCCTTCATTGCTTTTTTGATATCCTGGCTTAATCTATCCTTCATGCTTCTTTTTTCTTTTTAATAGCGGCCGCAAGTTTATTTTCATTCGCCAGAATTCTTGTCTGTTTTTTGAGCTTTGCGATCTTTTTTCTTAAAACAGCTGCTTTTTTATTGTCTTTTTCTGTTAAGGCCTTCTCTTTTTCTTCTTTTAACGTTCTGATCTCTTTTTTGTGTTGTGAAATATGAACAACATCTTTCTTTTTTTCCTTCTCAACAGGTTCTCCCCGTGCTTCCAAGATCGCCCTTATCAGTTCTTCTTTTTTCATACCCACAGCGCCAACTATTTGCGGGTATTCGTGGGCAAGCTCTCTTAGTTTTACGACAGTTAATTTTTCAAGTTCCGGCCTGCTGCTCATATTTATTCCTCCACCCGTGATTAAGTTTTCTTTTATCAAATATTCAAAACGACCATTTAAAACCTTTTTCAATAAAAAGTCAAGAAAAAACAACAAGTCAGGGAAAGTTAGCGCCTTATTTCAGGCATTTAAAAAACGCTTTTAAAGGCGTTTTTGTTTAAGAAAAATAAATGAAACAATTACAAGGCGGCAATAGTTTTCTTTTAAAATATGGGGTATAATTAAAATAATAATACCGGAGAAAAATATTTTTTCCTTAAAACGGATTAAAAAGCAAGTGGACATTATGCTGTTTGTCTATATAAGATATAATTAAACGGTTAAATAGAAAAACAACCATGAAATTAATATAAAGGATAAGAGGTAAAAATGAGCCGTATTCCAAGGACTTTTATTGAGGAAACCACACCGGCAATTGCCAGGATGCGTTCAAAAAAACTGAGAGTTGCTATTCTTCATTCCGGCGGACCGGCCCCCGGCGGAAACAGGGTTCTTGCGGGGGCCGCAAAACAGTTTCTTGACAGGGGAATTCAGGCCATTGGTTTTATAAACGGTTATGAGTTTTTAAATGAGACGTCCATAGAGAACATAGAGAAAAATGTTCATTATATTGAAATCGATAAAAAAATTACTTCACAGGCTATTGATACCAGCGGTTTTATACTAAGGACAGCCCGGGCAAATCCAGGCGGAAACATTAAAAAACCCGAAGATCTTGATGATGCGGAAAAAACAAAAACACTGATGAATGTGCTGGAGATATTTGAGTATTTACGGATAGGTGCGCTGATATCAATCGGGGGTGATGATACCCTGAAAACAGCAAATTATATTTATGAGCTTGCCCGAAGAAAATACAAAAAAAACAAAGATATTCTTTTTCAGGGGGCTGTTATCCATGTTCCCAAGACTATTGATAATGATTATTATGGTATCCCCTGGACCTTTGGCTTCTTTACCGCGGCAGAAGCAGCCGGCAGAATTGTGCGCGGTCTGTATGATGATGCAAAGGCGACTAACTGTTACCATGTTGTTGAGCTGATGGGAAGAAAGGCCGGCTGGTATACCGCTGCGGCCAGTATTTTTGCCCGAGGTACCCGGGCGATAATCCCTGAAGATTTTGAAGGGGAGGGTTCTTTCAGTTTGAAAAATGTTGCCCAGCATCTTATGGATGATGTTGTTTTAAAGCGGGAGAAAGAAGGAAAAGAATACGGTATTTTCTGTATAGCAGAAGGTCTGGCAGATAAGCTGCCGGAGGAAGAAAAAGAAAGAATGGAAAAAGACCGGTTTGGCAATATACGGCTTGCAGAGGCGAAAATAGGAGATCAGCTGGCAAAAGAACTTGAAAAACTTTACAAAAAAAGGACCGGTCGGAAAAAGAGTTTTAAAACTCAGCTTACCGGATATGAGACCCGTCAAAACCCCGCTTCTTTATATGATGCGCTTTTAACCTCACAGCTTGGCGTCGGTGCTTACCGCTTGTTTGAAAACGGACGTTTGGGGGAAATGGTTACCGTGCGTGATGATCTTGAGATCGACGGCATTCCTTTTGCCGAGCTGATCGACCCGGAAACACTTACAGTGCGTAACCGGAACATTGATCTAAACGGCGATTTTTATCATCTGCTCCGGTCATTGGAAGAGAACTTTTCAAGATAGTAAAACGCATTCTTTTTTGAAGCCGTATTTATCCCTCGATGAACAATCATAGAACGTTGACTATAAATTTTTCTCAACTTCGCAATCAAATCAAGCCTGTCTTCCAATTTGTTGTACAAAACAAAAGCTGCAGATTCTGTAATTGTAGCAATAACTTTTTTCGTGTCATTAGGAGATAGTAACGCTTCTAAAGCGATACAGCAAAAAAGAAACTTTTGGGTAATATCTATTTGGGACTGAGCTTTGCCAAACCAAAACAAGCATGACTTTATTCGTTCAACCATTTCAGACTTTTTGTTGTTACCGAAAAGTATAGTCTTATATTTTTTAAAATCTGGTAACTGCTCAGACCATTTTTTTACACGCAAATCATTTTTTACGGGACTAACGATTTCAAATCTAATATAACCTCTTGTCATGGATGAAAACATTACATGTCAAGGCAGAATCATCAAGATATCAGGCTGCTTTCGCACTCTGCAAGGCGCTAAACAGTTTGCCCGAATTCGAAGCTATATCTCCACTGCAAGAAAACAAGCATGGAATATCTTGGATGCCATTACCCGTGCCGTTGCCGGGCAGCCCTACATCCCCTCCATATCTCAGTAGTTTGTTGACCTGAGCGGTTACCTTTTTTCTTACAAAAAAAGTCGCATCAGCTCATGGATAAATTTTTGATTCTCCTGCGGGCTAAATTTTACATGAATAGTATAAATATACATATATTGTATGTCAAGATAAATGCATCACAACATATTGTGTGTTTTTGTTGATTTTAAACAGGATACAACCGGGGAAAATTAGACTACTTTTTTTTGGGAAAAAAGTTTTTTATATGGTTTTCAGCATTTAACACCTTAAGCGCTTTTATTAAAAGGCTCCTGTTTGAAGAATTTCTATACTGTAAAAGAGCACGCTGGCTTTTTCTCTCATTTAAGGTTTTTGGAACATAAAGACTTTTTCCGGTGAACGGGTGCTGTTCTGTGTAGTACATGCATGATGCCATGGTCATGGGAAGCGGAATAAAGTCCTGTACCTGTTCCGGGTGCATTCTTCTTTTCAAAAGATTAAGCGCAAAGCCCAGGGCATCACGCAGACCGGAACCCGGAAAGGCTGAAATAAAATAGTTTGCAAGATGGCATTTTTTATTAAGCTTACTGTTTACTCTTGAAAATTTCCCAAGAAACCGGTCATAGGTTTTGCTTGAAGGTTTGTTCATCAGTTCCAGGATATTATCGAACATATGTTCCGGCGCAACCTTCATTTGTCCGCTGACATGATATCTGCAGATTTCTTCAAGGTATTTATCCGCATCCGTATCGCACAAAAGATCATGACGAAAACCGCTTGCAATAAAGAGGTTGTTTACTTCGGGTATTTTTCTTATCTTTCTGTAGAGACGGATACTCTCATCATATCCGGTTTTAAAGTTTTTGCATTTTACCGGGAAAAGGCAACTCTTTTTTTCACAGCCGCCTTTTTCTTTCCAGCGCTTGCAACTGGACAGGTACATATTTGCGGTGGGCCCGCCAATATCCGTTATGGTTCCTTTAAAATCGGATCTTTTTGAAAGCGTTTCTGCTTCTTTAAAAAGCGAGTTTGGACTCCTGCTCTGAACCACCCTTCCCTGGTGAAAATAAAGAGAGCAGAAACTGCATTCGCCGCTGCAGCCGCGATGCGATATCATTGAAAATCTCACCGTCTCAATACCTTTTACATTTCCCTGCTTTTTATAAACAGGATGTGAATCTCTGGCGTAAGGAAGTGTATAAATCTTATCCAGTTCTTTTGGTTCAAGGGGAAAGGGCGGCGGAAAAACAACCACAAATCTGTTTCCGTGTTTCTGGATAAGCGTATGTGCTGTAAACGGATTCTGGTTTTCATGGGTCAACTTAAACGCGGAGGTAAATTTAATTTTATCTTCCTTCAGTTCCTCAAAACCTGAAACAGAGACGGTGTCTTTAAAGGTCTTTAGCTCTTTTCTGATAACGGCCGTTCCCCTGATATCATCCAGTGAACCAACAGACGCCCCTTTTTTTAAACGGTTGGCGATCTCAATGATCTGGGTTTCACCCATACCGTAGACCAGAATGTCTGCCCGGGCATCCAGCAGGAGAGAGCGTCTCACACTGTTACTCCAGTAATCATAATGGGCAAGTCTTCTCATGCTGGCTTCCAGGCCGCCGATTACAATGGGGACATCACCAAAAGCCTCCCTGACTCTGTTTGCGTATACAATTGTTGCCCGGTCCGGCCTTCCCTGACCGTCTTTAACCGGTGAATAGTCATCCTCTTTTCGGGGTTTTTTATTGGCGGTGTAATTTGCAACCATTGAATCAACATTTCCGGCAGTAATGCCGAAAAAAAGCTTCGGTTTTCCAAGCTTTTTAAAAGCTTCTGAGTCTTTCCAGTCAGGCTGGGAAATAATACCCACTTTAAAATGCGCTTTTTCAAGTATTCTGCCGATAACAGCTGTGCCGTATGATGGATGATCAATATAAGCATCTCCGGTTATGATGATTACATCAAGATCCTTCCAACCCCTTTTTTTAATATCTTCTTTTGAAATGGGTAAAAACTTATTCATAAATATACTTTTCTCTTATCTCTGCTCAATCCAAGAGGCATTAACATTTCTTTCAAGCAGATAATTATCAAATAAAAATGGATTCTCAGCCTTAAATATGATATTTAGATTACAAATTAAACCTTTTATAGCACTCTAATGACCAAACCCAAAGATAATAAATTCGGTGTTATTTATGTCCTCCACGGAGGCTTTACCAGATATACCCCGCAGCATATCTGGGACTCTGCAATACAAATGTTTTCATATGACCCCAACCACCCCGTTTATGACATGGTGATCTGGAACTCTGACTTCTGGCCCATGATTGCAGAGTCAGAATTTTCAGTAAAGTTCTGCAGGAAATATCAGTTTGAATATGGGCGCATCGGCGGACACGACCCGTTTCCGGCGCAAAGCGAAAACCAGCTGGCACAGATGCAGGCCGAGCTGGATAAAAACAGCGCTGGAATTGAATTTGAAGTCGACTATGCCTGCTGGATGAGCGGAGACAAAGTAAATCATTATCCCTGGCCCCGTTTTATTTATAACCCACCAACCGGCAAAAAAGACAGGGTCACCTACTGCGGCGAGCAGGAAGAAGATGGACCCTGGCAGGGATGTGACCCTGAACGGTATAATGTGGACGGTCCGGCTGAACGGCTCCTGAAAAAGGGTGTATCCCGCATCCTTATGATAGACCTGACCGTTGGCGGAGCACGTTTCTATAAGACTTATGATGTGGTACAGATGACAAAACGCGTGCTTGAAAAGTGGAATAAAGATAACGGCACCGCCATTCCGCTTTCCTGGATAAATGATCCCGCAGACTTTATGGAAAGAACCTATCCCGAAGATGAAGAATGGACGCCCATGCTGGGGCCGCCTGAAAAGCCGGTGGTTCTTGATATTACCAAATCACCCAACCCGGTTATCCTTGACCCTGATCTTGCCCTGCTGCATGTAGAAGGGCTGGAAAAGGGTATGTCTGAAACTGTTTCTGATGTTGACACAGGGATAATGATCTTTAACCACGGTCTGTTTGACCCTAACCGGCGTTTTTTTGATCCTAAGATTGATGACACCAATCTGCTGAACGATAACATAAAAAAAATACTGCTTGAGCGTCACCCGGAAATAAAAACGGAGAATATCATCGGAGCCTACGGCGGTGTAAAACAGATAAACCCGGAAAACAACATCCTTGAAAGAACACGGGAAATGCGCGGTGAAGACATTGCACATTCCTATATGTATAACACAGCCAGCGACCTGCCGGACAACGAATGGGGATATCGCTACTGGGATGGCCTGGAACACCTTAAGAACCAGGGTGTAAAACATATTGTGATCGGTTTTTCACAGGTTGTATCAGATTCCGTTCTCACTCTGATTGAAATGCCCAATCAGATCGGAAAAGAGATCGGAACAAAGACCTGGGCAAAATATTCACAGGGCGATTTTGAAAGCTATCCGGGAATCGGACATCCCTTTGCAGACTACTGGGGAAACTGGGTCGACACTGACGGCCTGAATACAAAGTACACGCTAAAAATGGGCGGCGAAAACGAACTGCCCTACCCGCCGCCGCGCCAAACACCGCTTGATGAAAAACGGGAGGACATGGACCCATCTCTTTCCTTTGACCTGAGTGATTTCGGACAGCTGGGTTACGATCCGGCCAAAGGAAAACCGGATCCCGAACAGCCTGTTCAAAACCAGTACACCGGTACCTGGGACGGCTACATCACACCGGGAAAGGACATCCGGCTGGCAAGGCTTCTGGCAAAGCATGTCCTGAGAGTCTCTGAAAAACTTCTATAAAACCCGTTTTCTTTCCCGCGTTATACCGGTTGATACAGATCCCCGACCCGTCGCTCCGCGGGAAAGGCAAGGGTTTGCCCCCCCTGTTGAAATACTGCGCTACACCCGAAGGAAACAATAAACAGGTTTTTAAACGGAGAGCTGCAAAAACCAGGGGCCGTTAAAATTATAATTTTGAAAACATTCACCGGGTAATCCTTAAAACAGCAGCATTGCTGATCTCCTAATTTCTGTTTTGATCCTGCAACACTATTTCTGACCATAAAATATATGTCTGGGTGTTTTACCCTATCCTAAGCTGAGCGATTTTCAGCCTAAAAAAAAACCCTCAGAGTGAAAGAGTTTTGCTATTATTGAGTTTCCACAAACAGTAACAACAAAACAACTTTTCACTCATAGGGTTAAAGTTATGAAATGC
>Ga0207996_1000787_pt1 | contig 25556 bp, 22 predicted proteins | sample AntAceMetag02UKG_FD_184773 | JGI IMG/M metagenome (GOLD analysis project Ga0207996, IMG submission 184773) | Saline lake microbial communities from Ace Lake, Antarctica - Antarctic Ace Lake Metagenome 02UKG (SPAdes) (version 2) | ecosystem: Environmental > Aquatic > Non-marine Saline and...
GTCGCTGCCTGGAACGATGACAGAAACAACCGCCAAACCAACGTGGATTGGCAATTTAAGACAAATGATGCCCGTATTAAGCTAAAGCGACTTTATCCGAAACTTTAAATTGTATGGTGTACTAGGGGAATCAGCGATCAGTTGCTCTGTTGTGTTGATCTGCTCATCTTGTAACAGCCGTTCTCTTTTGCTGTCTCATTTTTATTGTCACAGAAGAGCAATCTTGCCCATATCTATAATGTTGGTGAAGAGCTGAAGGTGGAATAAAACAAAGTGGATAATTTACAACACCATTTTGATGTAACTTCAATTTTTCGAAGTGAACACTTTTTCAAACTGTCTTTTTCTTTTTTCGCTTACCACTATATGAAATTGCATTACTCTCCGACTCCACCTTAAGTTTCACATAATTTTGAAAGTGCTCCAGCTGTAATATCCCCTCCTCTATTGCCTTTACAATCGCACATCCAGGCTCATTGCTGTGTCTACAATTCGAGAAACGACAGCCCATCGATAATTCATGGATATCTTCGAAGTTATCATTCATTCCATCGCTGACCCCGAGAAGCCCGACTTCTCTCATTCCTGGCGTATCAATTAGCATTGCCCCCTGTTCCAGAACAATAAGCTGACGACGCACAGTCGTGTGCCGGCCTTCCCCGGAATCACTTACTGCTCTTGTTTCTAAGCTGTCATTCCCGGTAAGTTTGTTAATCAAGGTAGACTTTCCGACTCCTGAAGAGCCTACGATACAGTATGTCTTGCCAGAGCCCATAACTTCTTTAATCTGATCCAAACCTGATCCGGTTACATTACTGATGGCAATAATTTTGGTGCTGATCCCTGCCCGACGGATTTCAGCTATAAGTTGTTCCAGTTCATCTCCACTGACCAGATCTGTTTTACTCAGTATGAGCAGGGGTTCAACACGACCTTCTTTTGCCATCACCAGATAGCGTTCAAGTCTGCTCACATTAAAGTCGAAATGGCAGGATTGAACAATAAAGGCCACATCAATATTAGCCGCAATCATTTGCAATTCTATCCTCTTACCGGCAAATTTTCGCTGCAGAAAAGATCTTCTTGGAAGCATCGCATGAATGGTCGCAGCGGTTCCATCATCCCGATAACGAAGACAAACCCAGTCACCGACACAGGGCATATCACAGGTCGATTCGGTGGTGTGCAGAAAACGACCTGTTGCTCTGGCGAGCACTTCGCCGTCCCCGTTTCTGACGGTATACCAGCCACGATCAACCGCCGTTACCCGAGCAATCCGTTGACCAGATCCACAGAGTTTCCCAGCCTGATCTGAAAACCAGGGATCCAATCCCAGTGCACTCAATTCCATGGAAGTGCTTCCCATTTTTCCATACCACCTTCCCCTGAATCTCTTAAATAAAAACCCCTGTGCTACAGCAATAAACAGGCTGTCTGTCTATGCCCAGTCAACTCATCCGAAATCACTCCAGACAAATAAAATGACGAAAATCTGACACGAAAGCACGCTTATGTCACAGCAGACATCTCTTTTGGGCAGAGCTGTCACGCCCTGCTGAGCAGCTCAGCTATAATTCTCTGGATTTTCCTTCAGAGGCGCGATATGCTTTATTAGTTGCAGTATGTCCCTAGTACTCTAATCCAGTTTTTTACACTTTGTAATATCGTTGCCCCTGACAAAAAAGGTATTTCGATGAAGAAAAATCTCCATCTCGGATTTATCGTTATTTGCAGCCTGATAATCCTGAGTAGTATTTTCCTTTCACTGCACTCTAGAAAAGGAGGCAGAGTTCTCCATGAAATCATCACTGATATTACACCCGGCGCCATCGCCATGGTCGAAATGTCCAGTTACGCCACTGAAATAGGCCATTATGCCCTACATTACGCCATCACAAAAGATAATGATACTGAAACAATCAAGCGTTTACAAACAGCAATAGATTCGCTGCAGGGGCAGGGAGAAATCCACCTCATTCATGAAAAACATATCAGTTTGGAAGAACAAAAAGCCGCCGAGGAGCTGATCAAAAAAATAACTGCGTTGAGTGATTCAGTTGAATTTCTTTATCAATCGAAAGGCGATATGGGTACCATTCTGGAGCATGAGTCAAAAGTTGTTCATCCTGCCATCGAGGACCTTAATGCACTTCTTCTCTCTCATAAAAACATCCATTTGGAAGAATTGAATGCTGCCCACACATTGATTCTGTCAAAAAAGAATACCCTGAATACGGTTATTCTCTACTCGAGTATGATTCTGCTGCTTATTATCATCCTCATCTGGTGGATGACCATCAGGATTCATAACCGATTTACCAGGAAGCAGGAAGTACAACAAAAACAAATCGAACTGGATTTTCTCGAAAAGAAACAGATTGCAGAGAAACTTCACCAGGCCAAAAAGATGGAATCCATTGGTCTGATGGCAGGAGGAGTGGCCCACGACCTCAATAATATTCTTTCAGGTGTTACCGGTTATTCGGAATTAATCCTCTACGACCTTCCTCAAGACAGTAAGCTAAGAAATCCTATCGAGGCTATTCAGGACTCAGGTTCCAGGGCTGCAGCCGTAGTTGCTGATCTCCTCACTGTCGCCAGGGGTGTCGCCACTACGAGAACACCCCACAGCCTGAACTCACTAGCACAGGAATATCTGAGCTCCCCCGAGTATGATACACTACAATCTCTGCACCAACAGATAACATACCGGAATCAACTCACTGCTGTTCATTCCTCTATTCTTTGCTCTTCCGTTCACGTAAAGAAATGCCTCATGAATCTGGTAACAAATGCCTGCGAAGCCATTGAGGCGACTGGTACAGTCAGTATTTTCACGAAAAACACGATAATCGATGACGGCAGCGCAAGCAGGTATCATATACAACCTGGTGAATATGTAGTGCTCAGCGTATGCGACAATGGTCCGGGTATTAAAGATAAGGATCTGGAACGTATCTTCGAACCATTTTACACCAAAAAGATCATGGGAAGAAGCGGCACCGGCCTTGGCCTGACCGTGGTCTGGAATTCCATGAAAGACCATGATGGCAGAGTATCGGTGAAAAACAGTACGGAGGGAACCTGTTTTGAGCTTTTCTTTCCCGTAACGACAGAAGAGGAACGGCCAAATATCGCCAACGATACTCTGAGCGATCTCAGGGGGAAGGGGGAATCTATTTTACTTGTGGATGATGAACTGCAGTTGCGGGAAATTGGTACTCAGATGTTACAAACCCTTGGCTACAATGTAGCTTCTGTTTCCTCGGGCGAGTTTGCCTTAGCCTATAGCAGGAAGAACAAGATTGACCTTCTTGTACTCGACATGCTTATGCAACCTGGCATGAATGGCCGTCAAACATTTGAGGAGATCAGACAGATCCATCCTGGCCAGAAAGCCATTATTGCCAGTGGTTTCTCTGAGAATGATGATGTAAAGGCAGCCTTCAAACTTGGAGTAAGCGGATTTGTCAAAAAACCGTACTCAATGATGCAACTTGGTCAAGCAGTGAAAAATGCATTGAACAGTTAACAGTAAACTTCCTTAAAAAACATCAATGACCGACGCTCTCCCCCCATATTTCCTGGAGACGTCTGTCACGGCCACAATTCCACCGATAAATCTTATAGCGAACCGGATTCTTTTTGTAATAATCCTGATGGTTACTTTCATTTCCGTGCAAAGGATAAAATTGTAATTGCTGCACAATGGGGGTGACGACTTTTTGATCGGGAAATTTTCCTGCCACCCGTTCCCTGGACTGTTCGGCCAACTGCCTTTCTTTATCATTTGCTACGAAGATAGTTGTTACATAACTTGGCCCTTTATCACAAAACTGCCCCCTTGCGTCAAAAGGATCGACATGCAGCCAGTAATACTCCAGTAACTCTTCGAAGCTTACTTTTTCAGGATCGTACGAGACTTCGACAGCTTCAACATGACCAGTATGATTGCCGTTGTAGGTTGGATCTTTCAAAGTTCCTCCTGTAAACCCTGAAATCACATCGGTTACTCCCTCCAGCTTTTCAAAATCTGCTTCCATGCACCAAAAACAGCCCCCTGCCAATACTATCCTATCGGCTATAGCATTTGGGGCATAAAACAGCAGGCTGCTTACTACAAAAAATAGAATTGTATTTTTCATGATTTTACTCTCTGCAATAGTCTTGACGTAACACCAGAAAGCTATCAGCTCCAGCACTTATCGCCAACGAACTGGTGAGGATATTTCGCCAACACCGGGCCAGACAGATGCTAAGCTGAGAGTCGGGAAATCATCACTGGTTATGGATCTGGCTCATTAAAAGAAGCTATCTCTGCATCATAGACGCCACTTCAATCATGCGCCTGCCAAGATTTTCTGAAGTGGTAATGCCTGCTACATCCCCTTCATAGCCATCGGGATGGCTTCCCCAGGCAGCACCGCCAAAATGATCGCCATCGCCCACGATAATCATATCATGGATCATCATAGCCGCATGGACACCCTGAATAGTTAATTCCTGGCCGCCGTTTCTTGAACCACCCACTGCTATTGCACCACCAAGTGTATTCTTAAACATAAAACCGTTGCGCCTGAAAAGAACCGTACGGTCAAGAAATGCCTTGGCCTGGCTGGACATGGAACCCATATATACGGGAGTGGCCACGATGATTCCCACGACCTCAGGATCGGCCAGTTTGGCAATCAATGGTTGAAAGTCGTCCTCCTGGCTACACAGCACCCCTTTATTGCACTTTCCGCAGGCGATACAGCCATGAATGTTCATCGGGGCCAGATCTATCAGTTCCACTTCAAGGCGCTTTCCCAATTCGTCAGCAGCACGCCTGGAGGCATTGAGACAGCGATCCAGCAGGAAATGAGTGGATTTCTTTGCTCTGGCACTTGCCGATATTCCTATAATTTTCATAATGATGTCCTTTTTCTATAATCACAATTCGTTATCACTCTATTCAGCTTAATCCAAAGAATACAATCTACAATGATATTTACCTGCGCCCTAAACAAAAGAGCCTTCCCGGATAAAAAAGAACACATGCTTTACATGTTGAGACACATATGCCATAAAGAAACATGAACTGGCTGCTCCTTATCTATCAAATCCCCGCAAAACCAACCTATTCCCCGACAAAGCAATGATTTCGCCTTTTAAAATTCTGTGCGCCATTGGTTTACTGGCGGTTTTCAGCTCAACCATTTCCAAGAATCCATCATTGCCGCTTCTTGTAACACACCTCGGTGGTGATCAGATAGCCGTTGGCGTGATTGCCGGTATTTCTGCATTTACCGGGATTCTCTTTAGTTTTCCGGCGGGATATCTCTCCGACAGGATTGGCCGCCATCGTATGCTTCTTCTTTCCGGCCTGGTGTTTGCCACTGCTCCTTTTCTGTATCTCATGGCTTCGGGTATCTGGCAGATTGGCGTTATTCGTTTTTACCATGGTCTTGCCACCGCCATTTTTGGGCCTGTGGCCATGGCCTATGTTGCTGATCTGTATCAGGGATCCCGTGGTGAGAAAATGGGATGGTTTTCCACAGCCACCCTCCTTGGACGATTTTCAGCCCCTGCGCTGGGCGGGGTTATACTTGCCTTTTATGCCAGTGGAAATGTATTGGGATATACGGCTTTGTATATTGTTTGTGGCCTTGCAGGGCTGGTTGCGCTGCTTGCCATGTTTTTCCTCCCTGACCATGGAAAAAACAAACCGGTAAACAAGTCGCCGAAAGCTCCTCCAAACTTGCGCCAAGGAGTAAAAGAACTCCTCTCAAATCGTGGAATAATGATCACCTGTGCAGTGGAAGCAGCCATTCTCTTCGCCTATGGGATTTTCGAGACATTCCTTCCCCTGCGCGGAATCAATGTTGGGCTGAGTGCCTGGGAAATCGGTCTCTGTATCTCATCACAAATCATTACCATTGCCATATCAAAGCCGGTCCTTGGACGTTTTTCTGATCGTCATGGCCGACCGCCACAGATTATATGGGGAGCTTTTCTTGCCGGAACCTGCATGGTTGTCCTGGCCTTTTCATTTTCATTTCCAGCGTTGATTATCTCTTCCATTTTTCTTGGTTTATCCATCTCCGTCGTTACTTCGGCAAGCGCTGCCCATATTGCCGATCTCAGCAAAAAAGGGGAGCCATGGTGCTGCCATGGGAATGCTTGGCTCCATTATGGATATTGGCCATACCACAGGTCCCGTGGTGGGAGGTCTACTGGCTGTTTCTTTTGGATTGACTGCTTCTTTTCTGAGCGGCTGTGTGGTGCTTATGCTTAGCGCTTTTTGCTTTATGGTTTTGCAGCAAAAGCAAACAACATCCCCACTATAAACAATCGTAGTGTGAAAATATCATATTTCAAGACTTGGCCCCGTCGTGTTGCTGTCATACTTACGGAGGATCTTTCTGCAAAAACCGTTGCCAGTCGAGCTGTTCAAAACTGTTATGAAGCATATGGTCATCTTCATAGCTTAAAATCTGCAATCGGGAGAAGGTTTTTGTGGCAAGGGGAAGTACTAAATCAGGCGGGGTCACTATGTCCTGACTGCCAATAATAAGACGTGCAGGGGTGGATATCCGCTCTTGCGGGGGCGAGAATTCCGGGAAATTCAGGGCCGGAGCCAGTAAAACAAGAGAGTGGCATCTCTCCGGGTGAAGTATGGCAAAACAGGTGGCCATAAGACCGCCAAAACTTGATCCGATCAGGATGAGATTGTCACAACCTTCACACAGAGTCTCCAAGGCATTAAGCCGTGTTACCAGATCACCCTGAAAATCGGGGACGTGCACCTCCGGAAAATGTTTTGCAAACCACTGCCCCTTGGTGCCTCTGCTTGAAGAATCCAGTCCGTGAAGAAAAAATATTTCCAAAATCTCCCCCTGCCCCTATTCATTTCATGCAGGACCTCAAAAAGATGGGACATCCGTTTCGAGAAACTACAAAAATGTTTTGGTCTGCGTCAAAAAGTAGTTTACCCTATATGAAGAATTCGCGTAACTATTCACCATGCTATTGAACGGAACAATATGTATCCGGAATCGGGGGACACGATCCCAATTCAAAAGACAAAGACGAATTGGGTCATGTCCCCAGTTTCCTACCAGCGTATTCGTTATGCAATTCCGACTCAAACTCAATTTCGGTGAATAGTTACCAAACAACTTACTATTACGGTTAATAAATATGCCACTTTTTCTTGTCACCAACGACGATGGAATTCACAGCCCCGGCCTCGACGCCCTCGTTCAGGCACTCAGCAGCCTGGCAGAGTGTGTGGTCATCGCACCCGACAGAGACAACTCGGCCGTCTCTCACTCACTTACCTTGAACCGTCCCCTGCGAGTCACCAAGCTTAAAGACGGATTTTACACTCTCGATGGCACGCCCACCGATTGTGTGGCTATTGGCCTGAATAAAATCGTCAAGCAAAAGCCGGATCTGCTGGTTTCAGGCATTAACCCCGGCCCTAATCTCGGCGATGACATATCCTATTCAGGTACAGTTTCGGCCGCCGTGGAAGGTACTATGTATGGAATCCCTTCACTTGCTGTTTCACTCGCAGGAGATGCGCCCTACGACTTTAGCAGGGCAGCCCGTTTTGCCGCAAAGTTGGCAAAACTGATTCTGAAACGAGGCCTGCCCCGGGATACTCTTCTCAATGCCAATGTCCCGGGAAGCGATTCAATCAAGGGGATAAAAGTCACCCGTCAGGGAAGACGTCTTTGGGATAACGCAATTCAGGAGACACTGGATCCATGGAGCCGAAAGCATTACTGGATCGGTGGTGGAACGCCCTCTCCCGCCCAGGGTGAAGACACCGATGTTCACGCCGTAAACAACGGGTATATTTCCGTCACCCCTATCCATCTGGACCTGACCAATCACCAGGGTATTGATCATCTGAAGAATGAGTGGAACCTGGAAGAATGATTGTGATATATGAGGATTCACGGCACTGGCTTCCGGAAAATCATCCACTTCATCCCCAGGCACAAAAGCAGAGTGTTAAGGATGCGGCTTCACTCCGTTATAGATTTCTCCTAAAAAGTTACAGATCTGTATAGGGTCGCTGAGGAACTTTTTTCCAGTGGACAGACTCTGTTGGGCATCGTCTGGCATCTTGCCTTCCTCATCCAAAACAAGAACAGGACTGCCCTGGTTTTCCAGGCCAAGATGCTTGACTATCTCATTCCTGGGTCTTTTAAAATCAACCGTAATTATTTGTATTTCATTGCGGATCTCTGGTGAGTAGAACAAAAAACCCTCAACCACTCCACAGTCAGGGCAATAGTAGGGGCCTTCCCCTTCTCCTTCAAACCAGGGAACCAGCATAAAAAGTGTATGTTTAGCCATTCATTTTTCCTCTTTCGGATATTTTTTCATTTTACTGTTCAGACTTCTCTCACTGAATTCCCGAAGACGAGTCCTCGGTTCACTTTGCGCTATACGTTTTAGTGAAGCATGTTTATTGTACCAGGAGACGGAATCGGGGGACACGAGCCCAATTCAAAAGACAAAAGCGAATTGGATCATATCTCCAGTTTCGTACCAGCGTATTCGTTGTGCAATTCCGACTCAAACTCAATTTCGGTTACAAACAAAACATGGTTTATCAAAAGCAGAGTGCCCTTCTCAGCACGACAAAAACCTGGGACGGAAAGGCAGCTTCGGATTCTGAAAAGATGGAGGTCAGGTTTTCTTTAATGGGGCTGAAACTCGAAGTCGAGGTGCGGGGACCCTTCCATGGCGACCCTGCGCCCTCCGCGTCTGCCGGAGAACTTGACGGGCTCTGGTGCTATGAAGTAGCAGAGCTGTTTTTACTGGGAGACAGCGGCCACTACCTTGAGATCGAACTTGGCCCCCATGACCACTATCTCATCCTCCATCTCAGCGGAATCCGCCAGATCAGCAAGAGCATTGCCCCAATCCACTATGTGGCCACTATCAGCGGTTCCCGATGGCATGGAAATTTGACCCTGCTCCTGGACCAGTCAATCCTCCCATTCAGCCATGTGAATGCCTATGCCATCCATGGTCAAGGAATAAAGCGTCGCTATCTTGCAGCTTTTCCGGTACCTGGGGCGAAACCTGACTTCCATCAGCCCCGGTATTTTTCCCGGCTTGATGAGTGCTGAAGCTGCATCAGTCTATCCTCCCTCCACCACTACCCTCTGGAGGATGCCTCAATCACGTTCTCGATTTCACGCCAAACGGAACGGTAGGCAGAAGATGCCGGAGATTTTGGTGCCTGTACCAGCACCGGTTGTCTGAAGACCCCCATCTTCTCCACGTCGGCCAGAAAAGGAATGGATTGCCGTAGTACCCTTTTCCGTCCAGAAAAACGTTTCATCATATCCTGGTGCATCCTCTTCCTCTTCTCAACCATGGAAAAGAAGACGTGGAGTTTTTTCTTATCAATCCCAGTCTGGCTGAAGAAATCGAGGAGTTTTTCAAAGGAGAGCAGAGAAAGAGTTGTGGGAATAAATGGAATTAACAGGATATCCGCTGCGGCAAAAATATTTTCTGAAAGCAGGGTGATGTTTGGCGGGCAATCAAGAAAAATATTTTCATATTCTTCTGTGAGCGGTTTGAGAATCCTACTGATACGCCGGGTGGACTTTTTAAAATTATCCAAAGCCAGATCCAGATTTCGGTAACTGAAATCTGCAGGCAGCATATCCAATTCAGGATAATCAGTACCCTTGATATTGCTTAAAAGATCTGTTCCTCCTTTAAGGAGACTTTCGGTACAGAATTTTTTTCTAGCTTTAACCTTAAAATAGTAACTGGCAGATCCTTGAGGATCCATGTCGCAGAGGAGGGTCTTTTTTCCACTGGCTGCTGAGAGGTAGGCCAGATTTACGCTGGTTGCAGTTTTTCCAACACCACCTTTGATATTATACACGGCAATTATAGCCATTCTTTTCCTCGCTTGCTTCAGGATTTAGTACAGTAAAACATTCGTTACGATTCAGTGGGGCACGATATCACCCTCACTTCTGAGCTGTAACTGTCCAGAAGTGCCTCATATTCGTCCATTATAGCCTGCGCAGCATATGAAGTTATATGTAAGCAGGCTAGAATGGACGAAGATGGGGTGCTTCTGAAGTTACAAATATTCTTATTTACCGAAAATCTCATTATATAAGGACAGGTTGTCGCTGCAGGAGAAACGGGCAAAGGTTTCTTCAAAATGAGTCCGTAGCTCCTGGTGCTGCCGGGACAGATCGCTCATCAATCCACCGATGGAGGCAGCAAGCCGCATAGATTTCCTGCTACCTGGTCTGACATGAGTAAGATAGTTGGCCAACATGTCCTGCTGCACGGAGAGATCATTAAAATCCCCCAGATTGTTCTGCAGTTTTTTCAACTGCCGAATAAACTGTTGCACTCGTTGTTGGTCGTAGAGAGAAATAAAAAATTCAAGACTGTAGCGCAGTTTTTTGCACTCAATACGCAGACGATGCAGCTCACAGTCAGGGGTTCCTGGCTGTATTTTTCTGCCGTCATCTAATACCATTTGAAAACGCTTATGTACAATCTTCCCGGCCAATGTGGCGATGGAGATCCCCACATTTTTCCCAGCAGGATATGTATCATTGGATTCAAGCGCCTGGCCCCACTCAGTAAGGACTTTTATAAAGTGTGGCCTGCGCAGTGCATGGGTTAAACGTCTCTGTTCCTCTTTGCGTTTTGCCGCAATATCTTCAAAAAAATAGCCGAGCCCCTCCTGGAGATATACAGGGAGCCTCGCCTTATAGGCTTCCTCACTCAGCAAGTACACATCAAGATCACGCACCGGCCCTGTCATCTGACCTATGTCTCGAAACTCCTTTTTGAAGCGCCTCGACACCTCAGGGCTGAGTACGTTTTTGATAAGAGCTAAACCGGAACGGGTCCTTCGCACAGCCACGCGCAGGTCATGGAGAAACTCGGTGTCTGTATCGTCAAGTATCCCCTGTGTATTGACGTGTATATCTGCCAGAAGTGAACTGTATATACAGCGTAGTGCTTCACGGCTGCTCATCAGGGGATCAAGGGGAACATTGTAGGCGGAACGGTAGTCCAGAGGAGTTCGGCCACTGCCTTCCAGAAGATGGTGGAAGGTGTCCACCGGTCCGTTTTGCTCGATACCACCGACATCTCGAATACAGGAAGCCACCTGCTTGAATTTTTTTGTGTACCCGCGCACCTCCCTTTGGTGAACAGTCAGGAGCTGCTTGTCGTTGTGGCAACTGTTTGACTGCTGGATTTCAAGTATGCAGACAATCTTTTTATCATTATTGAGAATCTGCAGCTCAACGGATAGCAGATCTTCTGTAGCGAGTTCAATCAAAGCCCGGATATCAAGGGGGCCCTGCAGGGCATCGCGCAATGGTGAATCCGGAAACTGCCAGAATGTAGCATAACTTTTTCGACGGCTGGTAAGACTCTTTAGAGTTCTTCCCTTCAAATTTTGCAAAATCCATTGTGATCCTTCATGGAACAGCAGCTTTTTTTTTCGATAGAGCCGCCAGTCCATGGTATCAAACCATTTTCGCCTGGTTTTCTTCGCCAAACCTTGATTCATGGCAAAGGTCTGGACAAGGGATGTTTGAAATTTCTCAAATGTACAAGGAGGTGGAAGAATCCAATCCTGTCTCTGCAACGGGAGCATAATCATTTCCTTTACAGCAGGTGAACGTTTGGTGCCACTAGCATGGGTTCGCCATTGGCAATCTTGGCAGTTCCTACGAAGATATTTCCATCTTCAGTAAAGGAAGTCAATGCTTGTGAAAAAAAGAGGTGTTGAGCCTGATCATATCACTTTATGTAATTCAGTTCAAAAATTCCCCTTTTGGAAGTTGACATAAGCTATCACCTGAACTAATTCATGATATATGGAAATTCACTACAGGCTCCCCACTATTAACATCCATGAGGACTCGCGCATTTAGTCTTTTCGCCGAGTGATCCAGCAAAAAATGAAAGAACTTCCATCCACCTATGCCGGTCGAATTCTCACAGGTCTCTATAGCCGGGCCCTACAGGAAAGGACATCTTCTGTTATCCAGGCATCCCAGGCCTTTGATAGTTACAGCTTTCCAGTGATGCCCTATATCACCGCCTGGAACCAGGAAGACAACACCATCTGGTATGAATTTGTGGGCCGGCAGCTTATGGATCTGCTGGACACCACCCCTGCTAATATGTCCAAAGCGTTCAGAGACGCCATTCAGGATCAGCGCATATTCCACTATACCGGTCTGGAGCAATCAGAAATCGAAGAAGAGGTCATAACGCGGCGTCAACTCGATGACAAACGTCATAATCTACGAGAAACTGTCCAGAAAAACAAGAAGGTCGAAGCTGTATACCAGGTTGCCCTGCCCTCCGGCAATACCATATGGCTTAAGGATCGGGGCAAGGTGGAACTCTTTCCCGATGACAACATTACCTTGACTCTGGGGTGCCTCACCGATGTGACAAAGGAAATGGAACAGAAATTATTTCTGGAACAGATCGGGTATTTTGACGACCTCACAGGCCTTCCCAAAAGGAATATACTGGAAAAACTCTTTGAAATTCGAACAGGTGAAAGACAAAGGGGCTATATCAAAGAATTCTCTGTTCTCATGATAGATATTGATAATTTTAAATCCGTAAATGACACCTATGGCCACCAGGCCGGGGATTTTGTCCTCAAAGAGATGGCATCCCTCATAAGCTCATTAAAACGAAAGGAAGAAACTATCGGCCGCTATGGCGGAGAAGAATTTTACGGAATATGCCGGGGCCCCCTGCAAAGCGGTATGGAATTAGCGGAACGAATACGCCGCAATATCGAAAATCACGTATTTGCTCACAACGGTACAGATATTTGCATCACCATATCCGCAGGAATTGCTTCCACCGAGGATATGGATCGGAGCTCTAAGGATACGCTACTTGCCCTTGCTGACAAACGATTGTATCAGGCGAAACACCAGGGAAGAAATAGAGTAATCGGGAAAGAATAGGAGTGCCTTTAAATCTGTTTCCGCTTTACTCCCAGGCAGTACGGACTATCCAGCTGGTACACACACACCTTACGACTTCGCGGAAACTCCCTTTTGGCAATGGCTTTGAGCTGTTTTGTCAGATCAGCCTTTGCCACCTGATAGGTATTTTCCTCATAGCCTCGCTCCTGTATAGAAAGTGTGTCCTCGTCGATTTTGATGATGGTGATACCGCGATTGCGCTTGTAGGTTAATATCTCCACCCCCTGTGGCGGTTCGAGTTTGTCGACAATCTGCCCCACCCGTTTTATTGCAGATTGAATATTAATCAGAGCCATTACGGGAATCCTCTCTCATCACCTCAGGAGTTAATCTGTCCAATTCGCCGGAAGTATTCTTCCCGGCATCCATTTTCGATATCGAGGAGGTTTTGAAAGGCCAGGTTAAAATCATCTTCTGCCACAGTAAACAGACCGTGCCCCCAGACAATGGCTCCCCTTTTTTCTCTCACAGCTGGAGGGAGGGTGTTGCAGAGACCGGTTGGGCCGGTTCCCACCTCGCCGGGCACTATGGGAATGTCCCCGATGGCTCGCTCCCGGGAACATTTGACATGGCATTTTCCACGGTTTTCGCAGTCTGTCTCATCACAATCCATGGAGAGAATAACAGAGAATTTCGGGTGACCGTGGAGAATTGCGCGGTTGGCAGTATTCAAAAAAATCTCATTATGGGCAACAAGCTCACTGGAGGCAGTGATTCCGGCACAGGATGAACCGTCCAGAGGACAGGGATCGATACATCCGCCTAGTTCGTCAAGGGAGCTGCCGGTCTGACTGATAAACACGGTATCCTTGAAGCGGTAAGAGATATTTCCGAAGTAGGAATCCACAAGCCCGTATTTGACAGTCTGTTCCCCTGCCTGAATCAGGGCTGCATACACCTGGTCTTCACTGCTGAACGGTCCTGCATGGAGGAGTGGCGGCTCTGTCATTGCTTCTGGCAGAAAGAAGACGGCTTTTTCAAAAGCGGCTCGCTGTGTTTCATCAACAGTTCCCTTTTTACTGTCAGCAAGAAACCTGGAAAAAAAGAGAACAAAGCCTGCAAAACAGACTGAGCTGAAGGTCACAAAAGCCTGCTCCGGGCTGACGGTGCCAAATGTGGTGACATGGAGTGTTTGACCGTCGGATGTTATAACTGATTTACGTTTCAGCAATCTGCTAAGAATAAATTCTGCTGTAAAGGAGTGGATAACGGGCAGATCATGGAGAAATGTTCTGGTTTCACAATCTTCAGGAGTAATGGACTCGGGATACCTGACGGCCAGGTATTTGAGGATTGTTCGGTAGGGTTCAGCCGGTTCTGCATGGATAAGGGAATTGACGTCCATCTTATCCATGACCTGCAGAAGAGTGGGAATAGCAGGATCGTCCCTGTTCCAGGCAATATCCTCATCAAGCCCGCAGACAAGAGAGTTCTCGGCAAGCCCTGCCTCCTGCAGCTTAGTTGTATATTTCCTGATCAGCGCTTCCATACGAGACCGAGTTCCTCACTTTTTTCCTCTGTGGGCTGTCCATTTTCATCCAACCCCCGGATACGATAATAGGCTGCACGGGCCTTCACAAACTCAGAACGGTCAAGTGGTGCAATTTCAATACCATGGCCACTGCTTCCAGGTTCCTTGAAAAACCGCTCTGGCAGATCGTCGTCGTCCATGTTGAACCCATTGAGTGAGTTCATTATTCGCTCCTGATAATAGATGCGCTCTCCTGCTTTCAACAACTCCTGGGCAGTTGTCACTATACCGGTCACAGCCGTGTAGGCCCTGGCAAACTCTTCAAGGCCTGCACCAAAGAAGATGAATTTGCAAGCGGTGAGGGAATCCACAACCGCGTTCTGATCTTCAGCAATCTTAATGATCCGCGCCTTACCACTATATGAAAACCGATCTGTGGCAACGGGTTTACGAAGTATTTCGTGACTAATGGGATAAGCCCGAAGGTGGCAGCCACCTCTAGTCGATACGGCATAGGCAAGTGACATGCCATATGCCCCGCGGGGATCGTAGGCAGGCAGCTCAAGCCCCTTGACGCTCATGGATGCCTCGATACGGTTATGACTTGCGGCATAGGCAGCAGAGCCTTTCCCAAGCTCCCGGCCAAGGACTGTTGAGGCCGTTCCAATCTGCTCCAGAAGACTCAGTAATTCACCAGAGATATCCTTAACACCGGCAATCTCGCAGTAACAGGAAAGGGTTGCACCGGTTGAAATGGTATCCATTCCGAAGTGGTTACACAGGCGGTTTGCCTCCATGACCAGCTCCATATCCGTATTCCCGATCAGGGCGGTAAAATGGGACATGGTCTCAAACTCAGGCATTGCCTCCCCTTCCCGCCTGCTTTTCCGGGCTATTTTTTTGCAGCGGATATGACAGCCCATACATCCGTATTTACCAGGGTCATACTTTTTCTTATAGGCAAAAGCGTTCAGTTCACTGGCTCGACCAAAGTGGGTTTTCCGAAAGTTGTTGGTGGGCATCATCCGCCTGGAATCCATCAGATCGTATATTGAACCGGTTCCAAAACAGGATAAGCCGTGCGGCCCCATAAGAATCGGTGAAGCTGAAGTAAGGCGGATAATTTCTTCCCGCGCCGCCAGCAGTTCCTCTTTATCGGCTACCTCTACCTTGCCGGTCCCATGAACTGTCAGATATTTGAGATTTTTTCCCCCAAAACAGAGACCGATCCCCATCCGCCCTGCACTGTGATGCTTGTCCACCATAAGAGAGGAAAAGGCAACACCGTTTTCAGCGGCCGGACCGATGGCTGCCACCGACCGGCTACCATCACTGAACTGTTCAAAGAGCTCTGAGCTTGTTTTTCCATGCAGAGAAGCAGCATCAACGATCCGAATAGAGTCATTTTCAATAACTATGCCACAGGGGGTCGCAGACTGCCCTCGGATAATGATGCCGTCCCAGCCAGCCCGTTTGAGTTGGAACCCGAGCCGTCCTCCAACCGATGTATCAGCCACTGTTCCGGTTAAAGGTGAACGGGACATAACCGTGGTTCGGCCCGATGTGGGAGCTGCAGTGCCAACCAGCGGGCCGGTGAGAATGCAGACAGGCATGGCCGGATGGTCCCAGGAAAGGGTCATATGAGGGCGTAAAAAGTATCCCGCAAGCCCCTTGCCGCCAATAAAACTCCGGTATATTTCAGGGTCTGGAGTTAGTATATCAATTGCCCCGGTGGAAAGATCAATAAGGGCAATTTTTCCGCACCAGCCGCTAAGAGAAGTGGTCATAACTATTTTAAATAAAGGATTTTAGTATTGGTAGCTAAGAAATGCATAACGAATATGCTGGTAGGAAACTGGGGACATGACCTAATTCGTCTTTGTTTTTTGAATTGGGATCGTGTCCCCCGATTCCGATAAATATTGTGTCGTTCAATTGCATGGTGAATAGTTACTTAACTTTTTTGTTAACGTACTTCCTTCAATGAACCGGTTGCATATTTATGGATTAAGCTTCCTATCAAGGTCTGGTAAGGTAATCCTTCTTTTGCAGCCTGTAACTTGATGGATTCAAGGTCATTCTCTGAGATGCGAATATTGATATTCTTATTCTTTCGCATTGTTACCTGGGCAACAACAACCAACAAACCCGAAACCGGACCTTTTTCCATTCTCCCGGACTCGTACTTGTCTAATATTTCCTGCTCATAAGCATCAAGATTATTTTTTGTTTTTTTCTCAGTCATTTTCCTCACCTCGCAATCGTTTCTGTTCTTGCGACTTGGGATGATTGTTTTCAGGAAATAATGCTCCCCATCAATAACATATGGCACCAAATGAGCATAATTACGAATTATAACGATCAAAGTTCGCTGATTGAGGTATTTTCCCTTATTCCAGTGCGGTGCATCATTGACAGCATAACCGTCAGCGATGGCTTGGACAACTTCATCAAAGGATATCCCTCGTTCCTTGATGAGTTGACGATTTTTTTCAGGATTCCATTTAAACTTACACATACTTCATGACAATGTGTACACATTGTCAATATGGGCAGTTACCAATAGAGGCTGTTGATTACTGTAATGATCAACAGCCCGGCCTTGGATATGAGTTCGCTGCAAACATAAGCACCATTATGAATAAGGAGGATTCTCTATCAACTCCGAGCGCTGATATAATTCTTGTTATCGCTGTCATGTATACGAAACGTGATCGTATTTATTGAAAAAAAGGTTGGGGCAGTAGTTTTTTTCAAACTAGAATAGAGCAAAATCAGTACATTCCTGACAGCCACGCCACAAGTTTATCACGAATGTAATCAGCAGACAGACGTTCCTGCTCAAGGCGGGAGGCCAGAAACCTGCCGGAGATCAAATCGTGATACAGTTTTTCCTCTTCAGGTGTAAGCGATGGCGGACAACTTTTTACCGGCTGAGGCTCCATAACCATCCGCTGTTCGTGATCAAGTACGGTCTGGACATCCATCATCAGGGGCTCTACCAGCACACCCTTCCTCCTTACATCGCTAAGAATTGACAACCCCCAGGTATCAATATCCCCCCAATAGGCAACCCGTTTGTTATGTAGCCACCCCGCATCCATCCAGCCGATATTCCTACCCCCTCCGACAACGGCTACGGTATTTTCCAGCTCGGGAAGTGCCAGCCCCGACTGCACATTTTCCACTACCAAAATGTTAGACCCGGGGAGCTCATAGCGACGGAGAGAGAAACTATCCATTTTCAGGAGGGGAATGTTGCCAAGTTGTTTGGTAGTCGTCGGACACAGGGGCCTTATGGTTAACCAGTCTTTCGGAACCGGTTGACATTGCAGCCACGAGACAAGACCGCCGCACCCGGCAACGTCACCCTTATGCAGTGTGTTGAGGATCTCCTCCACCAGCACCAGATGACTTTCAAGAAACTTGGTGTCGACACCAACCAGCGGAAGCGCCCTCAGATAAAGTCCCTTCCCCATACCGGGCAGCATTTGCGGAATCATTACGGCAAGCAGTTCGGCCTCATAGTGGTTGAGCCTTTCAACGGACTCCAACCGTTTAACCAGTGCAGTGTAGAGGTTGTGATCTATCTGCAGGAGTGGCATCATATTGTTCTCCCACTGTTTACTGCGGGAAAGGGCACTAGCACCTAAAAATAGGATCAGGTCACTGATGGACGAAAGGACAACAAAGCTTGGAATACGCTGTTCAGCCAGATTACGGAACGATTTACTGGTCCACTGAATAAAATCTTGGTACGGATAGCTTTTCCACTCTGCGATAAACTTGCTGAAATGGGTCATATCCCTCAGGGCAGCTGAACCGGAGGGAGGTTTCAGACCCAATCGAATGGGAAACGGTTTTACCCCTGTCAGCCTTGCCTTCAAGGTGGCTGTTTTTGTCCACTCACGCCTGCCAATGATCTCTTTTGCCTGATGCGGGAGGATACCCCATGCTCCTGGTGATTCTGTATTCATAATCCTGTCATGCCGACATGGGAGATCGTGGTGTTTCGCTAAAACTGACTCCCAGGCGGGTGGCCTCTTCACCCATGCTCTCTTCCCGTTCTTCTGCAAGTTTACGATCTATTTCAGACCAGGTAACCTCACAGAGACGACTGTCGTGCTTTTCTGGATCACGTTCAGCGATCAGCAGGGAACGGGCCGATTCCCTGGCCAGGTTCAGGTTTTTATAGGGAGTGATCATGTTAATATGAATATGTAGTTCCCTGAATACACGGAGTACTCGCCTGGACACAGCCTCGGCGGTATTGGAAAAGGCCTCATCAAGAAAAACCGTACAGTAGACAGGTCGGTCACAACCGTCCGGCGTCAGCACATAGGCCAGGCTCGCCGCAACAATGGTACCGGCAAAAGATTCTTTTTCACCACCGGATTTACCACTGGACGACTCCAGAACATCACGAACCTCACCAGTTTCACTGTCCAGCTCTTCGGCATAAAACGACATCTGGAACCGGGGGTCAAGAAGCCGTAAACTCTCAAGCGTTCCAGCCGTTGCTGGTGAACTCGCCTTATTGAGCGTCTCAATCACCTGGGCAAGCTGGTGGAAACGGGATTCATGGTCGTCACTGGTCACTTGGCTGAGTACCTTTCGCAACTGCCGTTCAAAGGAAATAACGTGGGGGAATTTCTCTTTTTTCGAACCAAGCCTCAAATAGCTACCAGCTTTGAACTCAGTCCGCTCAAGAACTTTATTTATGACATCGGTACGTTCCAGAACGTCTTCACGTTCCGATTCCAGCTTGGTCTTGATCCGAGCCAGTGACTGGGTGGTGTGTTTATTGAGCCGACTGGTAAACTGCTCCACCAGGTTCGGCAATCCCTCCTCCTCCAGTTGCTTGAGGTGGTGGAGATAATCGGGCAAGCTTACGATATCGCATGCCCATTCCACCGTATGAACCTGCCATTTTTCGTTCCCTTTAAAGGAGGACATAATACCGATGACAGATTTTTCAGCGCTGTTTTTCCTGTTGCGGCTCTTTTCCAGCAGGCGGTCCAGTTTTTTATCAAGATCTGCTATTATTTCTCCCATCCGCTCAAGATCACTCCCACCCAACTCTCCGACACGCGCCTCAAGCTGTTTTCGTACTGCGGCGGACAAACCGGCTGCTGCCATTGACCGGGCCAGCTTGTGGTGTTTTTCCGCCTCCCTCAAAGAAGTGTTCAGACCTCCCTTGTCCAATGCAAGTTCCTGCTGTCGCTCTCGGATTTTTGCCAAATCCGCCTTGGCCTCCTCCCAGCGCTCCCTTGCCTTATCCAGATCACCTCCTGAGCTGAGTAGCCCTTCAAGGTCCTTCTCCAGACCTCTTGTCCTCTCTTGCCAGTAGGGTGCGTTGATATCATCCCAACCATAGTTCAGAATCTTTTTCCATTGCTCTTTCCGCTCGCTGCTTGCATCAAGTGTTTTTCTGGCATTCCCTTCTTCCTTCTGCTTCTTCGTCAGGGCCTTTTCGAGCCTTTTCCTGTCATATTCAAGAAGAGCCAGTCGGGACTTGTTGGAGAATCCCAGGGACCAGTGGCGCCTGGCATCCACTTTGTGCAGGTCCTTCTTTTCAAAACGACCTTTGTTCATATGGACAAGCCCCTGCTGCGTCATGGAAAAGGGTGTCCTGTCCAGCTCTTCGATGGTGGTAACGCACTGAAGTTCAAAACGGAACAGATGGTGTTTGAGCCATTCCTGATAAGGATGATCGCGCCAGACCAGTTTCTTCAAGTATCCGTTGTCCTTGAACTGAGGCAGCAAATCCCGACGAACACGGGACATATCCACAACCTGTACCCGAACATGGAGACCGGTATGGCGAGCATTCAGCCAGCGGGTCACCATGGAGTATTTTTCGTGGGGAACAGCCAGCGTCATCCGCAGACCGCCAAGGGCTCGTTCGATGGCACCCTGCCACTGCTTTTCTTCGTCATGCACGTCAATTAGCTCACCGATAAAGACACACCTGTCCTTTTGCAGATCAAGGGAACTCACCAGCTCATCACGGAGTTTCTGGTACCGGACAGGAATGTTGGAATCGGGCCGCAGCCTGATCTCTTCAATCTCTTCACCAGTATCCTTCAGAAGTTCCTGAACATGGTTGAACTGAGCACGGATTTCGGCAAACTGATCCTGACAGTCTTTTATAAGGTTTTCAGTATCGACAAGACCGCTCTCTGCACTGATCCGATTCTGATTGAATATTGTCTCTTCCAATTGCGGATTGAGTGCAAGAGTGTTTGCTGTCTCCTGGTATGCAGACGAGTCTCGGATCACTTTCTGCAACTGCTGCTTGCAGTGCTTAATCTCCTTCAGCAGTGACTCGATCCTGTCCCCGCCGAAGTGGAGATATTCTTCATGTCTGCGCTCAACAAGAGTGGCTCTATCCGATCCCTCTTTTGCAGCCTGTTTCACCAGGTATTCCAGTTTTTCCAGTTCACCCTGGATCGCTTCGATGCGTTCATTCCATAGCTGCACGGAAACTTCACCGATATAGACAGGCAGCCCTGCTCTCTCCGCTGAAAGTGTGGTTAGCTTTTCCGTACTCTTTTTTATTGCAACGTCGAGTTTCGGCAACCGTTCCAAATGTTCTTTCTGCGCCCTTGCATCAACCAGTTGGGAGTGAATGGCCACCAGATCATCAAACTCCGCAACCGCCTTTCTGGCATCCTCCTTCACCCGACTCGGCTCCAGGACCAGATCCCTGATCAATTTGGTCAGGTCATCAATTTTTTTCAATCCCAAAGCGCGGGAAAGGAGGAAAGGGGCATTTTTGTTATCCATTTGGAGGAGCCGACGATAGAGCTCCTGGTAGTTGGAAAAATTGTCGTCGCAGCAGGTGATGGCCGGATCATCCCGCAGCCACTGCTTTAGGCCGCGCACATTCCCCTGCCCAAAGCCATCGAGGAGTTCCTTCAGCCTGAGATCTCTCCTGGCAACGATATAAAGCCGTTTGACATCGGCAAGATTATTAGTCGACTGGGTCGTCCAAAACAAAGCGGCCAGAGTAATGGCTGAGCTGTCATCACCACGATAGCAGGCTCTGAGCCCGGTGAGTACAGCTGACTCCCGTTTGCTCCTTACCCGGGTTCCGGCTCCGTCGTGGCTTGAACCAAAGCTGCCCCGCATGTAAGACAACAGGGTGCGATCGCTACGGTCCCCCTGGGCTGCAGCGACATTGAACGTCGCCTTGCCCGCAGGAAGCAGCAGAGCCATAAGGCCGTCAACAAGGGTGGATTTACCCGAGCCATTATCACCGGTGATAAGGGTTCCTCCGGGATCTATCTTCGCAGTATGCAGCTCGTTAAATGATCCCCAGTTGAAAACAGAGAGCTCGGCCAACCGAATCTGGCCAACCTCGGATGGGAAATCCGCATGCATCTCGATCTCGTTTTTACCGGCCTTCCGGGTTGATTGTTTTCTCTTAGGCTGTCCCTTACTCATCATCTTCGCCACTCATGGACTGGCCCAAGTCATTGACTGTTGAAATGTTATTTTCCTCAGCCAGCCGCTTGTATTCACCGAGCATCTGCTCGAGAAATTCCGCGTTGACCACATAACGAATCACCGGAGTGATCTCATAACGGTCTTTACTCCCTCTGATTTTTTTGAGAATTTTTTTATTGACCATCCGTTCCAGAGCCGGCCCAAGTTTGCGCCGATCCGATTTGGAGCTGTTGGTCAATGGCAGAAAGGGGGAAAGATCCGAGGCGACACGCTCCTGGTCGATGACAATCAGCTGTTCACCGGCAGTTTCCCGATCCTGATAATGTTTACGCAGAACCAGCAGCAACAGGGTATCATACAGTGAGAGTGTTCTCCTGGTGATAAGGGACACCACCTCAGTCTCCGCAAAATCTTCCAACTCAGCCTCTTCTTCTTTCTGCATGACAGAGACAAAAGCCACACCGGTTTTTTCATCCAGTACCAGTTTCAGATAAACCTCTGCAAGATGGCGACGAATATCGTTCTGATGCCTGCAGAGAGAGCCAAAGAGTTTGGATTTAAGAGAGGCAAGCAGCACCCCCTGCCGAAGGAGATACACCAGGCTGCGGCGTGCCTCAGGTGCCATGGTGGAATTATCCTCCTGTGGAGAAACGGGGATAGGGGGAGAAGGAGCTTCTGAAGATGGCTGTTCATTGAAGCTGCTGCCTTGTGGTGTCACATAGGTATCCAGATCATCGGCAAGACTGACTGTTGACGGTGAAGCGTTATTGTGGGACGACTGCTTTATGCGCATGCGGTCAAAGAGCTCACTGCTTCCCCCTTGTCTCACGTCCATTGCGGTATGGACATCTCGTTCTTTTTTCATATCAAGGTCACCTCACAGCGTCAATGCATTAAGATCCTGTGGGAAGAGTATAGCACTAAGGAGAAATACGGGTATAGTTACCTCCAGAGGCTCGCCCTGTCTGTCGCGAATAACAAGTGGCTCCTTATCCGCAAGTAGCGGTGCTCCCACAGCCTTGGCCACACGAATACAGGCAATCAGTTCCTCAAGCCCTGCGTCAATAGGTTGTTTTTCGGCAATGGAAGCGATAGACATTGGCCCATGCTTATTCAGGACACTGAGCATCCGATCGGCCACCTGTCTGACCCGCACATCATCAAGTCCCTGCAGCATCTGCAGACTTGGTTCCTTTGAGTTGACCTGTTCTTCAATGCCTGAGCCGTCCAGTTGTTCCTCAGGTGCTCTCAGGCGCATGGTGTCAGGAGAGCTTATTTCCGGTGTCCCCACTGGTAGATCCACCCCTGCAGCTGTCTGTAAATTGCACTCAGAGCGACCAAATCCCACCGCCAGCCGTTCAAGGCGGCTGAGCAGCTGGCCAACAGCCCTATTTTCCTGAGCGGAACCACTTTCAATATACGCGCGCAAACTCTCTTCTGTCCGCCCTCGAATATTGAGAACCCGGCCGCTTTCCCGGCTCAGTTCCCGCATGAGCTGACCAAGGTACTGCTGCTGACGACGACCAAGCTGATTAGCCACCGGGTGAGCCAGGATTTCTCTCAATTGTTCCCTGAACTCCTGTGACCTGTCCTGATCGCAAAGGAGTTGAAAAAAACTTTCAAAAGCACTCCCGGCGTCGGTCTGAGCCAGCCAATCTTCCTTTTCCATCACCGAGAGCAGGATGTCACCTTTAAGCCTGTTACCCTCGATGATCTGGATGCGAAGTTCTTGGTCAAGGCGGCGAATTTCATCCTCTACCCGACGGAAATCACCGGTCAGAACCGAGGCCAGCTGATAGACCTCCCGTATCCTCTCACGCTGCTCGGCTACGCTCAGTTCGGTGACGACTCCGCCCTGCAGCGAGTCTATCTCCCGCTGAATTTCGGATCTCTTCTGTTTCAGAAGACGAACCCTTTCATCGATATTGGGACTGAGCGCCACGACAAAATCCCGCACCGATTCCTGAACAATCCGCAGATGGGACGCTGTTGTGGTAGCGGAGGGATCATCCAGTCCCTGGCAAAACCGCAGTGCGACTTCACAGGCATCCGTCTTTGTTAAAATGTCATCCATCTCCCGCAACCACCCTGCCCGGATCCATTGGTTCAGATAAGTCCCGGCTCCGGTCTCGGTCTCCCAGATACCAAGATTACGGCAGCGATTTAGTTCTGCGTCAAGGGACACCCTTGCTCGGCTGAAAGAGATCTCACTCTCTTCTGCAAACAGATCAGCGAGAAATGCTACAATCTGTGGTGCGTTGACCGCCCGCAACAGCCGCCAGGTTGCGCTCTCTTGATAAAGACGACGATATTTTGCCTGTAACGTTTGAAAACTCAAGAATACTCCTGTTCCGCAGTTAAGATAACTGTTAGCAGGCAGCCGTTTGCATTGCAAATACGTTTACCTGCTGAACTTCTCCCTTGTTTTCCGGCTGATAAATTCAGCCCTTGATTGACCGTCAACAGGGCGATTATTACTCTTGCACCACCCAACCAGCCCTTCAACGTCTATGAGGATTTTTCCAGGGTGAACTCCCGCTCCGGTCAGATGCTCCATGCCTTTACGTACCACCTCCAGCCACTCATCATAAGTTGCATAAAACCCTGGAACACTTTACTTTTTCCCAGCTGGCCGACCTGGCCGACCTGGACGTGTATCTCGTCCTGTTATTTTTTCGACTATCGAATAAAACTGTGCCGACCCAAAAGGCCGACCTGTTCTATTTTTCTCTTCCAGTACCGTATCCAAATCAGAGTCCACGGTCAAAAAAGCCTCCCAATCGGTTACTTCAGCAAGTAATGGACTCTTTTGCACAAGTGCATCATGATCAACATGACCACAATAAAACCCTGCACTTGATCAGGGATATTCCCAAGCCCGGCTGACTATTTTGGCCTTAACTGGATTTCTTTCAATATACCGAACCGCAGCGAGCAGATATTGATCAGTACTTACGGGACATGAAGAGAAACGCCCCTAAAACAGAAAGCCCCGAACACCTTCCCGAAAATTAATCATACGTGTATAGAGGCGGTGAGCTTCACCAATCGCCCTGGCAAGACTATCTGAATGTTCCGGGATGGCCAAAAGATGAACATGATTCGACATAAGGCAGTAGGAGAGGAATTTGACACCAAAACGATCTCCCTGTTCCCGGAGAAGCATGAGGTATTTCTCCTGATCATCCTTCTGAAGAAAAATATCCATGGAGCGTACCCCTTTTTGTACTACATGATGGGGGTATCCTGGAACAACGATTCGTTTCATTCTTGCCATAATGACAACAGTAAGCCATGACGTACGCTAAAGTCAACACGAAATAGTATCGTGTCCCTAGATTTTCCACTAGATTTCCCATCGTATTGGTAACCATGATTTGCATGGCAGCTGAGAACTCTTTATCAGGATTACCATGATACACTCTGAAATCCAAGCAAGGAGTCGCTGCTTAAAGAATGGGGATTCAAAAATTTCATGTATCTTTTTGGTTCATCCGGTTAATGAGTACCCCTGACGGTGCAGGTGGTAGAGCCGGAGTTTAAAATAATCCATATCTCTGAAGCCGTAAGCCTGGCGTTTTAGAGTTTTTATTTTATTGACGGTTCCTTCAACT
>Ga0207996_1000790_pt1 | contig 25518 bp, 19 predicted proteins | sample AntAceMetag02UKG_FD_184773 | JGI IMG/M metagenome (GOLD analysis project Ga0207996, IMG submission 184773) | Saline lake microbial communities from Ace Lake, Antarctica - Antarctic Ace Lake Metagenome 02UKG (SPAdes) (version 2) | ecosystem: Environmental > Aquatic > Non-marine Saline and...
GGTTAATCAAGCTGGAAAGGAGGTGGCAGCGAGCTTGAATTGTCGCGGCGTTTCTACATATAAAGTAAAAACGCAAAAAAAGTTAAAAAGATCAACTTTTTGTAACTAAACTATAACGAGAGTTGGGGAGATACATGGGATTCAAGATTGGCAGAGATTGTGTATGGTGTTACTATTACACCAGGTGGCCAGTCTTCATTTATGACAGAAGGAGGAAGGTCAATCTTCTATTGTCCGAGCAGAGCCAAGACTAGTTCTTCTGGAGGCTCTAATTGCAAAGTAAGGAGCTATTCTATGAATATGCATCTCATTAATACTAGTCCAACCTACTGCAAGTATAACAAAATAAATCAGACCAAATTGGCTGAAATTTTATTAGTTATAGATGTTGGGTACAATACTGAGCTTACCAATAAGAATTCTAGCACTGTAGGAAATAGGCATGCGTATTATTGGTGTTCCGGAGCAGGTGGTCCCACGGCAATGGGAGAAGGGTCTTGCGATTGTAACCAACCCAGGGCCAACGCAGGTTTTCCTCATAATGATATGTCAAATGTCCTGTTTTGCGATTTTCACGTAGGCCAGGTTCCATGGCAAGGTGAACCAGGAGCTGCTAATGCTGGCATTGGTTTTCTAATGTGGTAAAGGAATAACAAAAAAGGAGGATAAGTAAATGGAAAAAAGAAAAAGAAGTATAAACTTAGCAGCTGTTTTAATTGCAGTTCTTATGATAGGACTTTATTGCGTTTCAGCTATTGCAGAAGATCTTCGGGTGGGAGTATACAGCGGAATGGGACAAAAAGGGATTATTGAGGGATTAGCCAAAGCTGAGGGTGTTAATGCAAAACTATTAAAGGATTTTTCTGCTGCCTCATTGAGCAAATGCGATGTAATAATCTGGCCCTGGGGCAGACTAGCCCTCTCTGACAGAACCCGTCCATGGCGGATGCTTCTTACTGAATATGTGAAAGCCGGAGGCGGTTTGATCCTCACACATGATGCAGTTGGCGGAGCAGGCGAGAGACGCGGGGATATGAGTGAACATCCGCTTTTCGGCGATATCGCTCGTTGCCCCGGGTACGCAAAGAGAAAAGATAAGACAGTGTTAATTAAAGTGTCCGGTGTTGATCATTCTCTTGCAAAAGCGCTGCCGGATAAGATTACTCATGCCTATTACGATCATATGGCTCTTATGACAGGAATTAATGGCACAACTATAATGGCAGACGAGGACGGAGACCCTGTAGTGGTTGCCGGCAGGATCGGCAAGGGATATGTTGTCATGATGGGCAATCTCCCGGGATACAAGGGTACGAAAAAACGAATGTCTAGCGGACTCAGCAAAGTAGCAGACGAAGGATCTGCTGCGCTCACAGGAGACGAACTGGCACTGATGGCGGGAGCAGTCAGATGGGCTGGCAAACTATTTCAGAATGATCCTATCCCGCCGGCCAAGCTGGAGGCATTTTTGAAAACGGCTGTGGAGGAGGCAGTAACCGGGACAGACCAGGTTGAAGAAGAGGCTATTAATGTTTTCTCCAGCGCCATACTCAGCGGCCATCTGGATCAGAACATCTGGGATTACGCCAAGAAAGGCAAGGGACCGTGGTTCGGCGGCGCGGCAGCCGGTCCGCCGTACAACATGCATCTATCGACAACGAAGGCCAACACGCCCATCACCTCACAAGGCTTTGAGAAAAGCCCGGTAAAAGGACGATTTCTTTTCACGGGAGAAGTGATACTTTCGAGAATGTACGCAGGTGTTCTTGAATGGCGCATTATTGATGAAACCGCCAACAAAGACATCCAGGATGGCTACGGAATCCGGCTGGTTTACGGCGGCATAGACAGAGGCACTAATATTCCAGGCTATGCGTTTCGCGAGGACAGTAAGAAGCGGACCATTAAGATCGGCAACGCGCGCCACGCTATTATTAAAATAACAAGAGGCAAGGTGACTGAGCTGGCAGCAGTGGAAGCCCCGGGAAAACTCACCTCGCCCGGGAAAGGCGAAAAACGTGTGCCGATACGTTTTGAGCGGACAGCTGACGGCGTAATGCTCCTTTCAATAGGCGGGCTGGTGGCGGTCAGGGTTACAGATAATGCGTACAACACCTTTACGAAACTGCGGGCCGTCATGACCACGAACCGGGGTCGTCTCGGGTTCGACAATCCAAAACTAATCGGGTATTTTGCCAAAGGAAAGGAAATATGCGTACCAACACCCTGGATTGTCCCTGAACCTAAGGAGATGACAAAGACAGGTGAAACTTTCATTCTTATAGACGGTGCTCAGTTTGTAGTTGCGGATAAGAAAAAGATCAATACCTATCTCCTAAATGAATGGATTATCCCTGAGATTGAGGGGCGACATGGCATCAGGATGAAAGCGGTTACAATAGAGGAGATGGATAAATCAAAACCCGTTATCTATCTGGGAGAAGGTAATGACCCTGCCTTTACAAGGATATTTGACAAAGAGTTAAAGGCTATAAGCAAAGAAAATCCGGGTCCTGCCTCCGGGGAAGGCTACGTGATCAAGGCTAACGCAAAGAAGGTTTACGCGGCAGGGGCAGGAGTACGTGGCACGTTCTATGCTCTACAGAGCCTTGTTCAGCTTATTGCGCACGACAGCAAAAGCGTCAGGCTTCGCTGTGCAAATATCAAGGACTGGCCGGATATCCAGCTGAGAGGCCCGATGTCCAGCCTGCGGGGCAGGCTGACCCATCAGAATGAGACCAGGATGGAACGCGCCCTGAGGATTCTGCGACTTCTCGCCCGGTACAAGGTCAATGCCATCATGTTGGGTGGACTCTATTGCGATTTCCCGTCCTACGATTTGCGTTACGTTGACTTCTGGAGTTTCAAGGACCTTATAGCGGTTTACAGGCTCTGTGAAAAGCACCATATCGAGGTGATTCCGTCCGGCTTCTCGCTCTGTCACACTGGCCTGCATCAGGGTCCGTTCCGCCTGGCGCGCACAGACCCGAAGCTCTGGAAGTGGATGGTTGATAACCAGGTTCTCGCCAGCATGGACAAGTATAGACGAGGTGTCAACTCTTTCAATGCCATGAGCCCGCAGGCGTTGGAGATGTGCAGGAACCTCAACCAGGATTACATCGACATAAGTCCCGACAGCAGGTTCTTTATATCCTGGTTCGATGAGATCAACCCGCCCATTCACACCTACGCGCCCAAGGGCACGGAGGACGATCTGCTCGAGGATTGGATTCTCAAGATCCATCAGCACCTGAAGAAAAACGGTAAGCGTATGATGATGTTCCCAAGCTACCTGACCGAGGTGGCAAAGTTCCCCGGCTCATCCGCATCACTGGGTAGAACCGGCTGTGAAGGCATGCCAGTACACGATGTGATCGACCGGATCCCAAAGGATATCATTATGGTGGACTGGTACTACGGCACCAGTCCGGACAGGGCAATCTACCAGTACATGAAGGACAAGGGCTTCGACGTGATCGCCATGCCGGGTGCTAACTACGGGTATCCCTATGAAAGCGTCTACTATGCCGCGGTAGAAGGCAAGAAAGCGGGCATTATGGGTATCTTTCAGCATGGGTTTGGATTCGGTGGGCACACCAATCCAACATACACCAACTATGCCCTGCCCTGGATCTACGGCTGGGCTGTGCCGGACAAAATGAAACCCGGATGGGCTTGGCAGGAACACTGGCAGGATGTATTTGCCGGTCCACTGCCATCGCATACAGGAAAAGTCATGCCTGTAGATATCTCTGCCGCATGTAACGAGAGCAGGGTAGATGATAAGGAAGACGATGGTATTGGCTGGCTTGACTATGGGAAATTCTCCGATCTGCGCAAACTACCTGCAGGAGAGCTTTCCTATCGCCAGTATTGTTTCAATATCGTTGACGAAGCAAAGACCAATGGCAAGAGCGTTATCGTCGTATCAAAGCACAAGGGAGGGAAAGACTTCGCTGAAAGCAAGATTACCGGCATCCCCGTGGGAAGCAGGGCAAAATCACTCGTCTTTTTGCATACGGGAACCTCTCTGGGCAAGATCTGGCCCGGTCGCGAAGGAGGCGTTTTCTGCCTGTACCGTGTCCTATACGAGGACGGGAGAGGTGTAAACCTTCCGGTCAAGTACGGTCATCAGATTGGTCCATGGATATATACAACGGATGTTGGCAATCCTAGGCTCAACTGCATCTACAATGATGGGTATCTCTCCTCGTGCCGGCTGGTAAAGACCGGGCGAACGGCCCTGGGTGAAAAGACAGGACTTTACGCCTATGAATGGATAAATCCCTATCCTAAGAAAAAAATAGCATCGATTGATATGGAAGTGAACACTGACCGCGATATACGCGTTGCGCTTGTAGCGCTGAGCGTTGTTAAATGAGAAAGAAACAGAAGAAGAAAAGGGGGTGGTAAGTTTTAGATAAGTTGTTGCAAAGAAAAAAGCTTAACAAAGTGTTAAAAAATAGGAGGTATAAAATGAAAGTGTTTTTAAATGTATTGATGGGATTAGTAGTATGTGTGTTTATTAGTGGTCATGCGCAGGCAGAGCTGGTCGGTTACTGGAGTTTTGATGATGTAGATGGGAAAATAATCAAGGATTCATCCGGCTCAGGCAACGACGGAACTCTAATGGGAACAGCAAAAGTGGTAAAGGACGGCAAATCCGGCTCAGCGCTTTTCCTGGATGGCAAGAGTTATGTGGAAGTGCCGTCGCACGCTTCTTTGGAAAATCAGGAATTTACTATATCTTTCTGGATGAAAACAGAGGACTGCACAGCAAAATACAATGGCGGGATTAGTAAAGGAACGATTTTTGGGAGTAAATCTAGTTACGACTATCAGCTTGCTTTTCACAAGGGAGGGGCTACTTTGACAATTTCAAACTATATTAATGGCAACTGGAAAGGCGCGACCTGCCCGATTCCTGACAATAACTGGCATCTATGGACAGGAGTTGTTAGCCCAAAGAATGTGAAATTGTATGTAGACACAATTCTGATTCCAACCGGAAATCGAGGAAGAGGTTGGGGAAAGAAATACGCCAATGAGTTAATTATGGATTACAGCAAACACCATGACCTTTATATAGGAGGAAACCGTCTTTGGCTAAAAGGGCTTATGGATGAAGTCCGCATCTACAATACAGCATTAACAGGCAAAGAGATCGAGCAGTATTATACGAGTATAAAGTCAAAGAGTGTCTTATTCTAAGTATGTGTTTACCGTTATCAGTTTGCGTATTTCAGTAAAAGACAAAAAAGGAGAGAAGCAAATGAAGAAAAGAAAAAGAAGTGTAAGCTTAGCAGTTATTTTAATTGCAGTCTTTACAACATGTTTTTATTGCGTCTCAGCTATTGCTGAAGATCTTCGAGTTGGCGTTTACAGCGGTATCGGACAGAAGGGTATCCTTCAGAGCCTTGCCGACATAGAGGACATTGCCTCGAAGCCGCTGGAGAACTTCTCCGCGTTCAACTTGAGCCACTGCGACGTGGTGGTATGGCCGCACGGCCGACTGGCGGCAAGTGATAGAGCACGGCTGTGGCGAGTACTGCTTACCGAGTACGTTAAGGCCGGTGGAGGATTGATTCTCACACATGATGCTGCCGGCGGAGCGGGCAAGAAACGCGGCGACCTGGGCGAGAATCCGCTATTCGGCGATATCGCACGGTCTCCCGGATACCCCGCAAGAAAGGAGAAACGAATCTTTAAGAAAGCTCCCGGCACGAAGCATCCGTTGGCAAAGGCGCTGCCAGACCAACTCATCCACGATTACTACGACCATATGGCGCTTATGCTCGGTCCCGACGGCACGACGGTCATGGTCGACGAAGACGGAGATCCTGTAGTTATCGCTGGTCAGTTTGGCAAGGGGCGCGTGGTTGTTATGGGCAACCTTGCCGGCTACAAAGGCGTCAAGAAATGGGACAAGACAACAAAGACCTACAACACTTCCCATGCGAACTCCCCGCTGGCGAGCGGTGAGCTTGCGATGATGCTCGCATCGCTAAAATGGACAGGCGAAACGTTTCACGTCAAGCCAATACTACCGATCGAACTGGAGACGACGCTTGATGCGACCGAAGCACGCGCAATGCAGGCAGGCAGCGTAAAGACACAACCAATTGCTGTCTTGTCGGACCTGGTGCCTGGCAATCGTCTGGTGCAAGAGATATGGGATTACGCAAAAACCGGACCCGGCGCCAACAAGTGGGGCACATGGTTCGGCGGCGCGGCTTCTGGACCGCCGTACAACATGCATCTGTCGACCTGCGCGGCCAACCAGCCGCTCACATCAAAGCAGTTTGAGAAAAGCCCGGTCCAGGGAAGATTCCTGTTCGTCGGCGAAGCAATCCTGTCGGGAATGTACGCAGGTATTCTCGAATGGCGACTTGTGGACGACTCGAACAACGGCTACGGCATTCGCCTGGTTTACAGCGGACTGGAAGAAAAGAGGGCAGGATACGCATTTCGCAAGGACAGTAAGGAACGCAACGTCAAAATCGGAGACGCTCGCCACGCGATATTCAAGGTCACAAACGGCAAGACAACTGACCTTGCTACCCCCGAAAGTGCCACAGGTCGGCTAACATCCGCCAAGGATCCCAAAGAGAAGCGAGTGCCGATCCGGTTCGAGAGAACAGAACAAGGCACGTTGGTTTTGTCGATCGATGGCATGGTCGTCGCCCGCACCAAAGACAACACGTACGACAGCTTCACAAAGCTGAGTGCCGTCATGACCACACCCGGCGGACGACTCGGCTTCGATAACCCAAAGCTGACCGGATATTTCGCCGATACCGGAGTGCGAAAATTTGCTCCACGTCCATGGATAGTGCCTGAGCCCAAAGAGATGAAGAAAAGCAAAGAGACTTTTACGCTTGTTAATGGGGCTCAATTCGTAGTCTCGGACAGAGAGAAGATCGACAGGTATCTGCTTGACGAATGGATCATCCCTGAAATCGAGGGGTACTATGGGATCAAGATGAAGGCAGTAACAATAGATAATGTGGACAAGTCGAAGCCGGCAATCTATCTCGGCAAATCATCTAATCCTGCATTTAGAAAGGTGTTTGACGCGAAGCTTAAGAAGATCAGTAAGAAGGACCTAGGTCCCGAAGGCTATGCGATACTCATCACAAGTAAGAAAGCACAGGCTGCAGGCGCAACAGAGCGTGGCACGTTCTGGGCACTGCAGAGCTTAGTACAATTAATTGAACGTACTGGTGGCAAGATTTACCTCCGGGGCGTGCGAGTAAAAGATTGGCCTGACTTCAAGCTGCGAGGTGGGTTAACCTACCTGAGCAAGCCGCAGGTCGAGCCGATGATTCAGGGCGCTCACCGCATGATCCGTTTCATGTCAAGGATGAAGTTCAACGCCTGGCCCGTAGGCAGTGATCGTATGAACTTTCCTTCATACAAACTCGCCGGCTACGGTTGCAGGTGGAGCTTCGATCAGATGATCGAGCTGTTCAAGTATGCTGAAAGACACAACATTGAAGTGATCCCGATGACGCCCAGTCTCAGCCACTGCGGCTGGAAGGTGTCCACGTATCTTGGGCGCACCAATCCGAAGCTGTGGCAACGCATGCTCGATAAGAAGGTCTTGATCGAGCCGCTAGGCAGATATAGCCGCAACTCGCTGAACCCACTCAGCCCTCTGGCGTTCAAAATGGTCAAAGCGACGACCGAGGACATTCTTGATGCCTGGCCGCAGACGCGAATCGCCTTTGCGCCCACGCAGGATGAGATCTCACCGCCGCTGAACACACATGCGCCAGAGCAAACCAACGAAGACCTGCTCGTCGAATGGATCATCAAGCACCACAAGGTGTTCAAAGACCGCGGCGTGCGAATGATGATGTACGGCAGTTACCTGATGGAGGCCGGCAAGTACGGCGCATCAAGCGCTGCGTCTAACGATTCATACTCCAAGATCATCACGCACGAAGCTATCGACCGGATTCCCAAAGATATCATTCTCGTTGATTGGTACTACGGCACCAAGCCCGGCCGGCCGGCATACAAGTATCTCCGCGATAAGGGGTTTGATGTCGTCGCCATGCCGGGCTCAAACTACGGCTACGCCCACGAAAGCGTCTACCACGCCGCAGTCGAGGGCAAGAAAGCCGGACTGTTGGGGATCATCCGTCACGGCCATCCGCTCGAGCTGTATCAGAATCCGCGCTACGCCTATTCGTTGCCATGGATCTACGGCTGGACCGTACCGGACAAGATGATACCCGACTGGAACTGGCAGGAAGATTGGCAGGAACTGTACCAGGGTCCGCAACCATCGCATACAGGAATCATTGAGCCCGTGGATATCAGCCATGCCTGCAATGACAGCCGCATGGATGACAAGGCTGACGACGGTAAAGGTTGGCTTGACTACGGCAAGGTCGGCGACCTGCGCGAATTGCCGGCGGGTGAACTTGTATACAAACGATATCGATTCCAGATCATCGATGAAGCAGCCAACAGCGGCAAGAGCGTTGTCATAACCACCGCGAAAAAAGGCTCGAAGGACGACCCCGCTCGCAAGGCAACTATCGACATCAACAGGAAGGCAAAATCGCTCGTCTTTTTGCACGCCAGCAGTTCGATGGGCGGTGCCATGGGCTGGCGTAAACCCGGCTTATATCGTGTCAACTACGCCGATGGCAGATCTGCCACCGTGCAGCTCATCTACGGTCATAACATCGGTCCGTGGATATTTTCCGCCGAGCCCGGCAGGCGCAACAACAACTTCTTCAAGGACGGGCACCTCAGTTGGACACGCCTCGCCCATCAGGGCAGAACGGCTATCGGTGACAAGACAGGCCTGTATTCGTATGAGTGGATCAATCCATATCCGGACAAAAAGATCACATCCGTAGATATGAAACTGACTACAGACTATGACGTTCGTGTCGCGCTTGTAGCTCTGAGCGCTGTAAAGGAGAAATAGAAATGAAACGCATATCTATTAGTTGTTTGATTGTCATTGCATTTATTCTTGTCAGCTCGTGTTGCACAACAGCGTGGTCCGGCGAGTTAAAGGTTGGCGTTTGCAGCAAAGTACATAATGAATTCCTGACTGTTTTATCCTCGCAGGCACAAATCAAGGCGCAACTTATAGAGAAGCTTTCAGCAAAGTCCTTAAGCAAATTTGACGTTGTTACGTGGACATTGGGACGCCTTTCCAGCAATAAAGAGGAACGCAGGCTCCTGCGTAAATATGTCAAAGCAGGCGGTGGGCTGATACTTACTCGCGATCCGGAATATGCCTTTAGCAATGCAATGAAAGACAATCCTCCGTTCCCCGAAGTGGCAGGTCTCCTTCCGCGCATATGGAGGTATGACAGAAGTGTCCTGTATAGAGTAGTGGATCCAGACCATCTATTGGGAAAGGTTCTGCCAGGGCAAGTGGAGATGCAGACATACGACCACTTAATACTCGATCCCGGTCCGAACGGGACAATCCTTATGCTCAGTGAGGATGCAGACACGGTCATGGTGGCCGGCAATATCGACAAGGGGCGAGTGGTGATTATCGGCTATTCTCCGGGATACAAAAAAACGAGTGAGAAGTCCGCATGCTCGCCGGAGGAATGTCTTATTCTAAACATGTGTATTCGATGGGCTGGTAGATACCCGCTTTCAGCAGGTGTGTCAGCGAAATAATTAGGGTAAATTTTATGAACCAAAAGCTTAAGGCAGGCATTGCAAGGACGGACATAACCCCGCCAGTAGGATATCAGCATCAAGGATATCCGGATCTTAGAAAAAGCTGCGTAGGAGTGCATGATGAGCTTTTTGCAAAGGTGCTATTTTTGGAAAAGGGCAAAGATAAACTTGCAATAGTTACAGGAGATGTGCTTGGTTTTTCAAAGAATATTGTTGATGATATAAAATCAAGGATCAAGAGTGAAATCGGACTAAATAGAGAGGATATTATAATTTCTGCTTCTCATACCCACTATGGACCAATAATCGTCGATTTTATATATGATAAAAATCCCGATGCTTCGTATTTATCGCGGCTAAAAGCAAAGATAGTTGGAGCAGTGTGCGAAGCTTCGGGAAATATGCATAAAGTGATTTTGAGTTTTGGAAAAGGAAAAACTAATATTGGGATAATAAATAGAATAGGCAAAGATTCTAGCAGCAAAGGGAAAAACTATCCGATTACTCCGAATCCAGGGGGTAGAATTGACGACGATTTGAATATTTTAAAAGTTGATGTTGAAACGCAGGAAGAACCTCTGGCATTACTTGTGAATTATGCCTGTCATCCAGTAAGCTTTCCTGGGCTTGCTTTTCAGTTTTCTGCGGATTATCCGGGACAAATGCAGCATGAAATAGAGAGATTTTATAATAATAAAACAATGGCAATGTTTGCAAATGGTGCATGCGGAGATATTAATCCTGATATTATAGATCATAATAAAACAAAATTTCTGGCAGGAACAAAAGAAGACACCAAAAGACTTGGAACTCTGCTCGCATTGAAAGCCTTAGAACTTACATATAATACACATAAAATTAAAAAGATATTCTTTAAAAAGAACATTAAAACTCTGAAATTTCCATTTGATGTAGTAAGTGAAACAGAATTGAAAAGAATAGGAGCAAATCTCTCAAAGACAGATAAAAAGATGGAGACAGCAAAGCAAAACATACTTAAATTATGGGTAAAAACTAATTTAAAGGCAATTAAAAATAATACAGTTAGAAAATATGTTGGAGCTGATCTGCAATACATAAACATAAGTGATAAATTGGTTATTGCCTGTCTGCCGGGTGAACCGTTGGTAGAAATAGGATTGAACATAAAAAAGATATTTAAGGAGAAAGGCGTATTCGTTTTTGGATATTCAAATGATTACGTTGGCTATATACCAACTGCTGAAAGTCTGAAAAAAGGATGTTACGAAGCCATTCGTTCGCCCAGAACATGGGGATATCCTGGAACTTTTAAAAAGGAAGTTGAAGGTATGATATATGAATATTTCAGGAGACAAAACAAATTATAAGGAGAATGCCGCAATGTCAAGATGTATAGGAAAAGAAGAATTAAAACTGCTTGAAAAGGTTATATACAGCGAAAAATTATGGAAAGAAGAAGGAACATTTGTAAGAAAGTTTGAGAGGGAATTCGGAGAACATATTGGAACAAAATATGTTATAGCGGTAAATTCAGGAAGCACTGCTTTGGAAGCAGCAGTAGCAGCATGTGATATTGGACCCGGCGATGAAGTTATATGTACGCCTTATTCATTTATTGCTTCATCAATGTGTGTATTAAGACTGAATGGGGTTCCTGTTTTTGCAGATATTGATCCAAGAACTTTATGCCTCGATCCTGATGAAATTGCAAAGAAAATCACAAAAAGAACAAAGGCAATTATTATTGTGCATATATATGGACAACCTGCTCAAATGGATAAAATTATGAAACTGGCAAAAAAACATAAGCTTTATGTAATAGAAGATGCCTGCCAGGCGTATGATTCATTATACAAAGGCAAAAAAGTTGGAACAATCGGAGATATAGGGGTTTTTAGCCTTCAGCAGGCAAAACAGATAACCGCTGGCGAGGGCGGAATTGTAGTAACAAACAATGAGGAACTCTTTAGAAAAGCCAGTATGTTTTCCAATATAGGAATGATCTGGGATTGGGAACCGCCTGAAAAAGGCATGGTCCATTTCACTGTAGGTGGAAATTACAGAATGGGAGAATTGCAGGGAGCTGTTGCATTAGCGCAGTTAAGAAAACTTAATAGATTTAATAAAAAGAGACAACGATTTCTTGATGCTATAGAAAGCGGACTTAAAGATGTAAAAGGCATAGAATTAGCTTATAGATACAAAGGAACGAAGCCCAATTATTATTTCTATCCTTTTCGTTATAGGAAAAATGAATTAGGAATCAGCAGAACTGAATTTCTTAAAAGGTGTGCTAAAAAGCTAAGAGGAAAGATAAAAGATGGTGTCAGCGGTGATACTATTTGCATAAGCTATATACAGCCTGTATTTAGAGAAAAGGGGCTCTGCCCAAGATTAGAGCATTTTGCAGAAAAGCCGGATCTTCTTACCATCCGTATGCATCAAAGCAGAAGTGTAAGAGAGATCAAGACTATTGTTGATGCAATAAAGAAAGTTGTAAGCGAGAGGGAGATTGCTCTATGAAAATAGGTGTTTGGCTGCACGATTATTTTTATCGGAAGCATTGCGGAAAACCGATGTATGGAAAAGAAGAAAAGGGATGGTTTTTTCTTAATATGGAAGAGGTCTGTCGTGTTACCCCTGCGATATTTGAAGACTTAAGAAGATTAGGCGCAGAATGCGTAGAAATGGGTGGTAGCTTAGCCAGATTGAAAGCAATGATTCCTGTGCTTCGAGACAGGGGTGAGATAGAGATGATTCTTCATAGTGAAGGAGATCCATCCCCAGATAAATGCGATTCGGAAAATATTCATACTAGAAAAGCTGCAACAGAGAACATTAAAAGGAATATTGATATTGCTGTGGAGATAAAAGTTAGCACCATTGTCCTGCACTTATCCAAATACACCGCTTTCGCGGTGGAAGCTCTCCAAGACTGCTGTCAATATGCGGAGAAGAGAAAAGTAACCCTTGCTATAGAAAATTGCGGATATGGGAAAAAAGGGATAACCAGTATTGTAAAGTTGATGCAGGAGGTAAATTCTGAGAGCGTGGAATATACTTTTGACACAGGACATGCCAATATTAATGGTTCTCACTTGGAATGCGCTAAGTTATTAGGAGAAAAAATAGCTCATATTCACTGGCATGATAATAATGGTAAAGAAGACCAGCATCTGGGACCTGGGATGGGCAATATTGATTTTAATTCATTGATGCGGTTCTTGCTGAAAATTGATGCCAAAAGAGAGAAAGAGATTACGCTTACTTTGGAATGTGATAAACCAATAGTTAATTACGAAGAAGAACTTAAAAAAGTAAAAAACTTAAGGGAAAATATTCTTAATCAATGAATCAAATATTAGACGCACATATTCACTCCGTCTTTTCTGACGGAAAATTAGAGATAAAGGAAATAGCAAAAATTGCTAAACAAAAGGGTTATAAAATTGGAATATCTGACCATGCTGGAACTGCTGGGACTATGTCCCCTTTAAACAATGAAGTTAAAATAACTAACTATCTATCCTTCCTGAATAATTACAATGTTTATAAAAGTTTAGAACTTAACATCAACGAAGAATTCCCTCTCTCCAAAAAGATTTTAGACTCGCTGGATTATCGTATTGGAGGAGTCCATTTTGAGGGAGAAACTCTTGTAGGAATTACCGGTATCACAACCGCTGATCCGGAAAGCTTTATTAAGAAGATTATTTCTCTCATCTTAAAGGCAATTGAAGAAGAAAAAATAGATATTCTCTCTCATCCTACTTGCTTGCCGAATAGTATTAAGAAAAATGCAATGGAATTCTTTAATGAAAAAAGAGCAACAAGAATAATTGAAGCTGCTATTGAACACAATGTAGCTTTAGAGATCAATAATCTTTTTGAAGTTCCTCATCAGACATTTTTACAAAAAGCGCTTGAGATGGGAGCAACTTTTTCCTTCGGTAGTGATGGACATAGAAAAGAAGCGGTATGTGATTTAAGCTATCCTTTAAAAATGGCAGAAAAACTGGGAATTCCCGATAAACAGATTTTCAAGTTAAAGGAAAGGTAAGAAAATGGCAAAAGTACTTGGTTATGGAATTATAGGATGCGGGTATGTTTGTGAAAGGCACATCAATGCGATAAAGAGCCTTAATGGCGCAGAACTAATTGCGCTTAGTGATATTCAAGAAGAGAGAGCAAAAGAGACGGCATCCAGGTTTAAGGTAGGAAAATACTTTGCGGATTACAATCAATTACTGAATCTTGAAGAAATAGATGTTGTAATAATATTGTTACCGGATTATTTACATAAAGAAGTTGCGCTTAAAGCTGCTCAAGCAGGCAAGCATGTATGTTTAGAAAAACCAATTGCGAGAACATTAAAAGAAGCGAATGAAATAATAGGTGTTTGTAAGAATAATAATGTGAAGTTGTTCATAGCTCAATCAATGAGATTTCACCCTTCCTGGCAGAAGGCAAAACAGCTGATTGAATCAGGTTACCTTGGGAATGTTTTTAAAATAAAGGCGAAAAATTGCGGTTATTGTGATTTCTCTCATGGTGCAATAGATTGGAAATGGAGATTTAATCCTCAACTGGGATCCGGGGTGTTAGGAGATATAGGGGTTCATTATGCAGATAGTTTCAGATATCTTTTGGACGCAGATCCAATCTCTGTTTATGCAGAAATGGAAACAGTGCGCAAAGAAGAAGTCAAGATGGCGGATAATGCGCTTTTATTATTGCGTTTTGGAAATAATGCAATTGCAGAAATAGAAGTCAGCTTAAGCCAGAGAGAAGCTTCATGGGAGGAGAGAATAGAAGTTTATGGAAGAGATGGAAGCCTGTCTTTCAGCACTTCCGGGAAAAAGATGGAAATTTATTCGATTAAAATTGGTAAAGAACCTGACGGGATGGCAAAAGTCGAAAATCTGGATCCAGTTGATTTTACTGAAATTTGGGGTAGGCTGCATCTTCAATTTCTAGAAAGCATAAAAGAGAACAGCATTTCTCCTGTGACAGGCAAAGACGGATATAAGGCTTTGGAGGTAATCTTTGCTGCGTATAAATCAGTTGAAGAAAAAAGAGCAATCTCATTGCCTTTATAAAAAAATGAAAAAAGGAGTTTAAATCATGAACATTAAGGAGCAGATAAAACAGATGTCTTTGGAACAAAAAATAGGACAGATGTTTATGGCGCGTCAATTTAGAGGTCCCTTCGGCAAAGAAACTCTTAAACTGGTTAAAGAAGGGAAGTTGGGCGGAATACATATAGGCCCAATTCATGATCCGAATCAGATGGCTAGAATACAAAAAATGTCTCCAATTCCACTGCCTTTACTAATGGCGTCTGATATGGAATGGGGATACATTACAAATTTGCCTTGCGCAATGGCATTAGGAGCTGTGGGTTCCGAAAAAATGGCTTATCAATGGGCTAAGATTGCCGCTCTGGAAGCACGAAGCATGGGTATTAATTTTGTATTCGGTCCGGTACTTGACATAGCGATGGTTCCAGAAAGTCTTTATGTTAACCTGCGTTCTTTTGGGGTAGATCCAAATGAGATAGTCAGGTTAGGAACAGCAGTAGTAAGAGGATATCAGGAAAACGGGCTTATTGTCTCAGCCAAGCATTATCCTGGTTTCGGTCGGTCTCCAGTAGATTCTCATATAGAGATGTGTGTTCTTAATTGTACCGAAAGAGAATTTAAAGAGAAAGAAATCTTCGTTTACCAAAAAATTATAGAGCAGGTTAATTTGACAGGAGTAATGTCAGGGCATATCTTAGTTCCTTCTATTGACAAAAAACGTTTGGCAACTGTTTCAAAAAAACTTGTTAATTGCCTAAGAAGCATCGGATACGATGGGCTTATTATTACAGATTCTTTGGCAATGAAAGGACTAAAGAGCCAGATAAAAACGGAATCTCTCTTTTTTGAAGCATTGAGAGCAGGAAATGATATGATACTTGGAGATTACAGTCTTTCTCCCGAGCTTCAATATGGCTACATGTTAAAAGCAGTAAAAAAAGGGGCTTTGACAGAAAAGCAAATAGATAAATCAGTGACGAGAATATTGACTGCAAAGCAGTATGTCATGAATAATCAATCTAAGGAGAAGGTAGATTTTAAAAAACACAAAAAGTTTGTTCTCCAGTTAAATCGCAAAGCAATTAGTAAAATACAAAACTCCGGCAGAATGGAGAAGCTGGGCAATGGAGAAGGCACGCTTTTCTTAATTACACACGAAGATATACAAATACATTTTAAAGGCAAAGTAAAACTGAAAAAAGCGGAAACACATTTGGTTAAACTTCTTAAGAAAAAGTTTTCAAAGGCTAAATTTATAATTATTCCTATTGATCCTAATGCTATTGAAATTGAACACACACTTGATAAGTGTTTGAAGCACAAAAAAATTGTAGTTGTTGCTTACGCATTAATTACATCTTACAAAGGAACAGCAGACTTACCTAAGCCTTTTGCATCATTAATTGGAGGATTAAAGGAAAGAATAAAAATATTTGTTTTGATAGGCAATCCTTATGCAGCCAGAGCTTTGCCTTCTCTTCCTTGTTTCATTTTTCCTTATGCAGAGGGCTATGTAGATGAGGCAATAGTGGAAGTTTTGGCAGGTGAGCTTAAACCACAGGGAAGGCTTCCTATTTCATTGGAATTCAGAGGTTATTAAAAATGCTCAATTTTGAGAAAGAAGTTGGATTTATCTGGGATATAGATGGTGTTGTTATGGATAGTCCCCATGAAGAAGCATGGCGAACTATTGCCCAAAAGCCCGAATGGGGAGTTGAAAAATTTAACAGCAGATTTTATTTAACTGATGTGGCTAGCCATCCTCGATATGAAGGAGGGGATATCATACTAACCAAAAAAGGAGTATATGATAGGCTTGGAGCCAAAACGGAAAAAGAGAAAAAAGAAGTGTTGGAAAAATTTTGCATGCAAAAGAACGGACTAATCAAGAATTTGATTCAAAAAGGTCAGTTTGTTACCTTTTATAGTTCCGTTGATTTAATTTTAGAAGCAAAAATCAAAGGAGTGAAACAAGCTGCAGCGTCTGCATCTAAAAATGCTGTAAGCATGCTTAGAAAAATAAATTTAAAGGATATTCCTAAGTTTAGCGCGTCGCGATATAGATCTTTATTAGGAACTGGTAATTTATATTCTCTTTTTGATATAGATGCATGTGGTTTAGATTTAGGTGGGAAAAAAGAGAGTATTAAGTTTGCTTCCCAAAAATTGAGACAAATGTCTCAAGATAGAATAAAAAGCTATATCGTTTTTGAAGATGCACCAGCAGGAATAAGGGCAGCTAAGGATTGCGGGATGTTTAGCGTAGGAATAGTCAGAATAGGGACTAAAGAAGACCTCTGGAAAGCTGGAGCTGATTTAGTAGTTAATGACTTGCGTGAACTCCCATATAAAGAACTTAAAAAAAATTTCTAAAATATATTATTTTAATTTATGAGAAGAATTTCAATGTTAAAAAAACAGGAGATTTTAATGAATAGTTTAAAGGAGGCGCTCATGGTCGTGACGTATCGAAGAAGAATCATTTTGCTGATTCTGTGGTTTCTCACTGTTACCCCGTCCGTTTATTCCGCGACCATTACCGTCGGCCCGAGTGGAGATGATGGATACACAGAGACTAGCGAAAAAAGCATCCAGATAGCTATTAAAGCGCTCAAGTACAACGGTGGGAAGATTGTCCTCACACCGGGGACCTATAAAATCAGCCGTCCGATCTATTTCCAGAAAACGAAATACAACCAATCGATTAGCATCGTCGGAGGGAAAGGAGTCAAGCTCATTTTCGACGTTGCACCACATTCGACAATAAAATTCGATACAGCGATCGGCGCAACCCAAATTATCCTTGAGGACAACGCCGGCTTTTATGGAGAAGTCGTCGGATTCTTTGACAAGGATGGTAAACCTCTCAAATGTAGTACTCGGGTGGCCGCTGTCAAGCCAGGTGGCTTGATCCGACTAAAATATCCGCTCAAACAGAATCTCCCCGCCGGCACACATGTGATGATCCTCAGCAACCTCTTTAGCCTCTCGGGCGGCGTGGAAAATATTACCCTTTACGGACTCGAAATCGACATGCAGCGTGACAAACAGCCTTTCCGTGTCAGAAATCATGGTCGCCACAGCGCTATCTTTGTCTACGCAAAGTGGGGATACGACGGCGTGAAGAAATTCAGCAGGAACATCCGCATTGAGAACTGCACGATTCGCAATGTCAGCCAACGGGGGATTGCCTTTTACGCCGCGCAGGACTGCATTGTGAAGAATTGCCTGATCGAAAATACCGGAGGGGAAGCCATCGACATCGACCATTTTTGCCGCCGCATTAAGATCACGAACAATATCCTCAGGAATGGCGATCTCACTGGCATCGAGATCAACAATGGCTCCGACTGCATTGTTACCAACAACAGGATAGACGGTTATCCCATCGGGATCTATGTCTGGCACTACCAGCGCTGCAAGATGAAAGAGGCCAATCGCCGTAACGTCATTATCGGGAATGTCATCAGAAATTCAGGCAAGCACGCCATTTTGTTTGGGATTGAGGTAAACGAAAATACTATCTCCGGCAACATCATTGATGTGGTTAAGACATCAAGCGCAATCAGCGTTTTGGGTAACAATAACCTGATTGTAGGCAATCAGATTTGGAATGCTCTAAAAGGGGAACTGTCCGTCAAAGGTAAGGAGAACATCTTAAAAGGCAAACCGCTCTTCAGGTTCGGCCTCGTGGCCGATATCCAGTATGCCGACAAGAACACTAAGAGCGGACGGAACTACCGAGAGGCATTGGGATATTTCAAGCAGTGTGTCGTTGATTTCAACAACCAGGAACTTGCATTCGTACTCGATCTCGGTGATATCATCGACATGGGCAACTGGAGGGATTTTGACCGAGTCATGGGCCTCTACAAGAAGCTCAAGCCCAAGTCTTACTTCGTACCGGGTAACCGTGGGTTTTCGCTGACAAAAGATCACATATTGAAAGACAAAAAGCACCAGGGAACGTATTACGATTTCAGTCACATGGGCTGGCGCTTCATCGTCCTGGACGGCATGGACGTGAGCAAGTATCAGCCAAAGGGCAGCGAAAACTACAGACAGGCAATTGCGTATCTGCGGAAGACTCCTGACGCGAAAACCTTCAAGGGCGCGATTGGCGAAAAACAGAAAGCCTGGCTGAAAGAACGCCTAATCCTAGCGCGGAAGAACAAAGAGAAGGTCATTATTCTTTGCCACCACCCGACGATAGAAGCCGCCAGCAACAAGGAGGCGTACACTCTCTGGAATGGCAAGGAGATCGTCAATATCCTGGAGTCGTCAAAGAACGTCGTCGCCTACTTCTGCGGCCACGATCACAAGGGCGGCTATGTAGAACGGAAGGGCATCCACTATGTCACTTGCGAGAGTATGGTCGAAGCGCCCGCTGGCTCGAACGGGTACGGAGTCGTTGAGGTTTACGACGACATGCTTCTCATCATCGGTGTTGGGACGTTTTCGAGCAGGGTCATGAGATTCTCCGTGATGCAGAATGACGGTCGCTTCCTTTTGGAAATCATACGCTCATAGACTTTTCTCTCATACGAAGAACTTAAAAATAAATTTCTAAAGACAAAAAATTATGCTACTGTAAATTGTGAATAAAGGAAACAGAAAACCTTTTAGTTTTCAGGTTATCTCGGCTATTCTTTTGATATTGTTTCTCTCTTTGCCAAGTCTGGCAGGAACTACAGGCTCAATATCAGGTACAATAGAGCCAAAAGAAAAAGTAGTCAGTATATACGCATTAATTAGAGCAACAGGACCTTTTAACAAAGCTGGTAAGAAAAACAGACATAAAGTCGATTTCAACAAAACTACAGGTGGATTTTTCATAAAAAACATGCCTTCCGGAACATATGATATTTCTGTAACAACACATGATGGAGTCATTGAGGGAGTGAATCTTAGGGTGGCTGGGAATGGAGTTCCTCTGAGTTTATTTGAGAAAAAAGCAATACGGAAGAAAATAGAAGAGGAAAAAGACTTTTTCGATTCAAAAAAAACGATAATGTTTCAGGGGAATATCAATGTTGCAAAAGTGCTTGTTGAAAAATACAGAAGCAGAAAAACTTCTATGGGGAAGAATTTCGCGTTCAGAAGATTTGACATCTATACATTCAAGAATTTTGATGAAGATTGGAAGCCGATCAAGAATGCAGATTTTGTCTTAAGAGAAGTAATAGATAAAAGCAAACCAAATCAGAATATAAAAAGAGTATTTGCCTCTCAGCTTGGAGGAATTGTTGTTAAATCAAGGCAAAACACCACTATTCCCATTTATCACATTCCAAAATAGGTTATATATAGGATATACTAATATAATAACTGTATGAATAATTCAAGGAACAAGAGGGATAGCCAATGAAAATATTATTTTTAGGAACAGGCGCAGGAGAGATGTTTCCTGCGACGTTTTGTATGTGCAAGTATTGCAAAAAAGCAAGAAGACAAGGCAATATAATGCCCGGTTCCTCTATTCTGATAGACAATCAATATCTTGTAGATGCACCAACAGGTTTGGGTTTAAATCTGGCGTTTCTGAAGATTAATGTAAAATTCCCATTTTACATATTTATTACCCATTCTCATCAGGATCATTTTGACCCGGAAGAGATAATATCAACAAGGGATGATATTGGAAACAAGATATATCTTTATATAAATAAGACCATATTGAGACTTTTGAAACACTACACAAAATTTAATCGTTTTTTTAATTTTGATAAGTTTAAGAATTACTGTGTCAATATTGTTAAACCGTTTAAACCATTAAAAATTAATAAGGATGCTGTAGTTATTCCAATACTTGCCAATCATGATAAGACGTACAATGAAGAAAATATAAACTATATATTAAAGATTAAAAACCGCACAATTTTATATGCCTGCGATACAGGCTGGTACTGTGACAAAACATGGCAGGAAGTTAAAAAACATAAGCTTGATGTTGTTATCCTGGAATGCAGTTTTTTAAAGACAAAAACAAATGGCAAAAATCACATGGACTCAGATTGTTTTTTGAAATTTATTGATGAATTAAAAAAATCGAAAAGCATTGATAAACATACGCAAATAATAGCTACTCATTTCAGTCTGCATGACTTTGATGATGGGGAAATTGCAAGATTAGAGAAACAGGGAGTTAAGATTGCCTGCAGAGGAATGATATGCAAATGCTAGAAGCAATATTTTGTGATGTGGATGGCACTCTTACTGGTCATGCAACAAAGCCTGTGGACACTGAGATTCGAAATCACATCAGAGTTTTACAGAAAAAAGGAGTAAAATTTGGCACAGCTACTTCTCATGAATTTAATGGAAAAATAATTAAAAAATTCAGTAAGTATTATAAACTTGATTTTATGGTTTTAGAAAATGGCTCGGTAATATATCTAAGAGAAAAAAACGGCTCGTATAGTAAATTAAGGAGTTACGAAAAAGAAAATAAACAAAAATTACAGCATTTAAGAAGCCTGCAAAAATATTTCTTAAGAAATTCTAAGAAAATAAAAACGTCTGATTTTATTCTAACACATAAGGGGTTTTATAAAATATTTTACATGGAGAAAATATACCTGACGGTGCACTTTAAAAAAGCATCTTTTTTAATAAGAACTCTTAGTTCTAACGATGATATTACACCGGTAATAAGAATTTTAGAAAATGAATGTTGCAGGAATAAATTGGATTTGAAGTTTATTGAACCGAGCAAGGAATTTGTGGAGATTGGAATTGCGAATAAAGCAGAAGGGGTAAAATATCTGGCGGATCACCTAGATATACCATTAAAAAACGTGTGTGCAATTGGAGATGCTGATAATGATATTGAAATGCTGAAACTTGTTGGACTGCCGGCGTGTCCTGCTGATGTGTCTAAAAAGATAAAAGACATAATAAATAAAAAGCATGGAATAATTGCTTCAAAAAATGAATATCTAGGTACAAGGCAAATTTTAAGGAGGATTGCGCAATTCAAAGTGGAAGTTTTGGCAGGTGAGTTGAAACCGCCCGAAATAGGGGGTGAATACTAATAACCACCAGATATATAATTCTTCATATGTTTGTTCTCTGTAACAGCATCGTTTAAAAGCATCTTGACAATATCTCCAATAGAGATAATGCCTAGCAGTTTCTCATTATCCATTATAGGAATATGCCTGATCTTGTTATTAGTCATATTTTCCATAATTATTTCGATTTCATCTTCTATCGTAGCAGTGATAAGTTTGTCTTTTGGCGTCATGATATCCTTTACAAGCATATCGCACATTTGCCCTTTTGCATCAAACGCTACACGCAATATATCCCTTTCAGAAACAATTCCATGAATATGGTTATTCTTGTCGATAACCATTAACGCGCCTATACGCTTCTCATTCAACAATTTTATGCAATCACACAAAGGTTTATCCGGCTGAATCTGGAAGACAATGCTTTCCTTTTGCTCTAGTATAGATTTAATACTCATTTAGAACTCCTTTCTGAATGTTCTGTCTATTATAGAATAAAGGTTTTAAAAATAAAAGTCTAATGTATTACTTCTAGGCTTACTGCTCTACTGCACTATTTAAAAATCAGCATGAGTATGCTATATTAACTAGCTATGGATAAACAAAATAAGTTGTTTTATATAACAACGCCGCTTTATTATGTGAATAGTCACCCACATCTTGGACATTCCTACAGCACAATAGTTGCCGATATTATTAATCGGTATAAAAAACTATTTAACTTTCAAACTTATTTCCTTACAGGGACTGATGAACATGGTCAAAAAATAGTTGAAGCAGCTAAGAAAGATGGTAAATCTCCAGAGAAATTTGTGGATAAAATATCCGAAGAATTTCAGCGAATGTGGCCTAAATTAGATATAGAATATTCTCAATTCATAAGAACAACTAATGATTCACATAAGAGAATTGTTCAGAACATTCTTCAGAAAGTTTATGATAAGGGCGAAATATATTTTGCTGAATATGAAGGATTATATTGTGTTGGGTGTGAAAGATTTCTGGATGAGAGAGAACTAGTTGATGGTAATTGCCCTGACCATGGGACAAAACCAACCTTAATTAAGGAAAGCAATTATTTCTTTAAGATGTCAAAATATCAGGATTGGCTAATAGATTATATAAATAAGCACAATGAATTTATCTTTCCTGACCAGTACAGGAAGGAAATATTGTCCTTTTTGAAGGAGCCATTGAAAGACTTGTGTATATCGCGTCCTAAGAACAGGTTGGACTGGGGAATTGAGCTACCATTTGACAAAAAATATGTAACATACGTCTGGTTTGACGCTTTAATCAACTACATCTCCGCGTTGGACTATCCGGACGGAAACTTGTTTAAGAAGTACTGGGAATGCGCACATCATATTATTGGAAAGGATATTTTAAAGGCACATGCTGTGTACTGGCCCACAATGCTTAAGGCTATTGGATTAGAACCCATGCGAAAGTTAGTAGTTCACGGATACTGGAACAATAAAAGCATGAAAATGAGCAAGTCAATTGGGAATGTGGTTAACCCTTTGGAATTAATCAATATTTTTGGTGTTGACGGCCTTAGATTTCTGTTGATATCTGAGATGGTCCTTGGTAAGGATGCAGATTTTAGACTTGATTCATTCATAACAAGTTATAACGCACATCTGGCAAATAATTTTGGTAATTTAGTCAGCAGGGTTACTAATTTCACAATAAAGAATTTTGACAGCAGGGTGCCTGAACGCGGTAAGCTGACAGATATTGAACTTGTTCTTCAGAAAAAGATAATGGAAAAGGTGAATTGCATAAAAAATGCTCTTGATAGTTTTCGGATTCACGAAATTGCAAAAAACTTTTTGGAAATTTCAGCTCTTACAAATCAATATTTTGACAAAACCGAGCCATGGAAGATTGCAAAAAATGAGAGGCAAAGAGCTCGGCTGGGAAGAATTCTATATGTGTGCTGTGACATTATCAGAATTATGAATATTTTGATCTCCCCTGTAATGCCCAATATCTCTTTGAAGCTTGCCGGATATCTGGGATATAACTCTGTAAAAACGGAGGAACTGGATTTAAATCTATTGCAATCGGGACAATTAATGCATAAGCCAGATCCCCTATTTCCAAGAATACAATAGTGATTGAGTGAACGATGATGAGTAATAAGAAAATAATGATTGTTGCAGGTGAGACATCGGGGGATCTGCATGGCAGCAATCTTGTGAAAAAGATGAAGGGAATAGATCCGGAACTTAAATTTATTGGAATGGGCGGACATAGAATGCAGGATGCGGGTGTTGAAAACGCATTCAATATTGATGACTTTGATATAGTTGGTGTAAGCGAGGTATTTAGAGGAATATTTAAAATAAAAAAACGTTTCAATAAATTGTGTGAAATTATGGATAAGGAGCGTCCTGAACTTGTTATTCTTATTGATTATCCGGGTTTTAATTTGAGATTAGCTAAGCAAGCAAAGAAGAGAAATATTAAAGTTGCTTACTATATCAGTCCGCAACTCTGGGCATGGGGGAAAGGGCGCATAAAAACAGTAAAAGCATGTGTAGATAAAATGATAGTTATTCTCCCTTTTGAGAAAGATTTTTATAAAGAACATAATGTGCCTGTAGAATTTGTCGGACATCCTTTACTTGACATAGTAAAAACTTCCGGCGCAAGAAAAGAAATTTTAAAAAGTTTAGATGTAACAGGAAAACCTGTTGTTGGTTTACTGCCGGGAAGCAGAAAACAGGAGATAAGGAGAATATTACCTGCATTAGTTCAGGCTGCAAAAATAATGAAAAAATCTATTCCTAATGTAGAATTCGTGCTGCTATGCTCAGAAAACACAGATGAGAAAGATATTGAACAAGTTCTTCATGCCACAAACATCAATATTAAGATTATTAAGAATAGAACATATGACGGGATGAGCTGTTGTGACCTCTTGATCGGGGCATCAGGCACTGTAACACTTGAAGCAGCGCTTCTGAATGTGCCAATGATTGTTATTTATAAAGCATCTCCTTTTACAAGTTTTTTATTTAAAACTTTTTTGAGGGTTCCTCATATAGGGCTTGTAAATATAATGGCTGATGAGAGAATAGTTCCTGAGCTTTTGCAGGAAGAAGCAAATCCTGAAAATATTAGCAGATGCACTCTTGACATACTGAATAGCAATGAAAAAATAAGTGATATAAAAAATAGATTATCCGGAATAACAGAACAGTTGGGAAGCCCGGGCGCAAGCAAAAGAGCAGCAGAGACTATATATCAAATGCTGGAAGGATAGATAGTTATGAATCAATACTTAAGAATCCTGAAGTTTATAAAACCATACTGGAAGAGGATACTGGTAGCAGTAATATGTATGTTCATTCTTCAATTCTGCACTGTTGGCTCAGTAGGAAGCATAGTCGTATTTATGGACAATATCCTATCAGCAAGCAGTGTTTCCCCAAACACACCAATACCTCTCACTCTTAAGGGAGAACTCTTTGGGCATAAGATGGCTATAACTCCACTAACAGCAGAATTTACTGTGTTTACATGGTTGAGGCTACTGGTTTTGTTTATAATTTTTATCTATATTTTGAAAGGATTTGCCTATTTTGCTCAAAGTTATTTAATAACATACGCTGGTCTTAGGGGAACTTTGGATTTGAGAAATAAATTGTACAGACATATTCAGCATATGAGTTTATCCTTTTTCACAAGACAGAAATCAGGTGCTATTATGAGCCATATTTCAAATGATGTCGGAGAGGTTAAAAAATCTATGACCGTGCTCTTTG
>Ga0207996_1000791_pt1 | contig 25495 bp, 23 predicted proteins | sample AntAceMetag02UKG_FD_184773 | JGI IMG/M metagenome (GOLD analysis project Ga0207996, IMG submission 184773) | Saline lake microbial communities from Ace Lake, Antarctica - Antarctic Ace Lake Metagenome 02UKG (SPAdes) (version 2) | ecosystem: Environmental > Aquatic > Non-marine Saline and...
AATCTACCCGCACAGCTCGATTTTTTTTAATGTCCCCTCACCCATTTTTCTTTCTCTGATCGTCTTTATCTGTAGTTTCATACCGGTTATGGGCCTCTTTTTTTCGAGTCTGCCCATCTGTATCCTGGGGCTTGAGGCAGGCGGTTTTTTTCTCGTTTTGAAACTGATTCTGTTCGTTATCGGAATTCATTTGATTGAATCCTATATTCTGAATCCTAAGATCATGGGCGCCGTCATGAAGATCCATTTCCTTGCCGTGCTCATCATTCTCCTGGTTGCGGGAAAGCTTTTCGGTTTCTGGGGCCTGCTTCTCGGTATACCCACATTTCAATATGTCTTTAACGAAATCATCATGAACCCCAAAAAGCATTATCGGAGACTATAAAGAGAAGGAAGGGCCAAAACCAAAGAGCAGCAAGGCAGGAAAATCTTCGGCGAAAAGCGAAAGCAAGAAATGATTGCTTCTCAGCCACATCACTTAAGATACCTCTGCGAACTACGTTGCCGGGCCGGGATATGGCGCTTGACATTCGGGCAGAGCATGCCGACATCGACCCGGACTGGAAGCTGATCATAACCGGCGTCACGATTGAGTAATTATTTTGAAGAAAAAAGCAGTAATGAGTACTTTGTATGATTATTTAGAGACACCAAAGTCCACGTGGGCTGAAATCCATCGGATTATCAGTGTTAAAACAGGGCTGGTGCAGGTCTTTGCCAATTTCGCAGGGGCAGGTGTCTGCTACAGCTATTTTGTCCTTTTTGATTCATCCGCCCCCGTTTCCCTGATCACCATCGGATTACTGATCACCGTTCTCATGACCGCTGCATTGATTGTGATTGGCTTTATCCTGAATCGGAGATGGGAAAAGGGTTTGGGCGAATATGTACGCTCAAAAATGGCCGGCCGTGATGTATCTCAAGCGCTTGAAAAAGAAGCCCGCCGCAAAATCCTGAACCTCCCTTTTATGGCAGCCCTTGTGGCCCTCATCAACTGGGCCATGGCTTCCGTTATCATGAGCGGGTATAACCTTATTGAAACGGCTTCGACGGAGACATTCGCCGCCGCATCTTTTCAGGCCCTCAGGGTATTTGTGGGGGTCGCCATTTCAGGGGTTATCACGTCAGCCATTGTTTTTTTCGTAGTGGAAATCCAGGCTCGAAAAACCTGGCCCCATTTTTTTCCCCAGGGAGACCTGAGCAAAACCCGGGGTGCCTTTCAAATGAAGCTCCGTACGCGCATGTTTATCGCCTTCATGCTTGTCAGCTTTGTACCCATGACCCTGATGGCGATCCTGTCGTATAACAAGGCCCGGCTCATGCTGGTCATGAACCCCGAGGACGTCATTCAGAGTCTTTTTCATCTCACGGCTTTTCTCCTGATTGCAGCATTGGTTGTGACCGTCATTCTTTCGTATCTGGTTTCCAGCAGCATCATCGGTCCGGTGAAAAGTATGGAAACGGCTATGATGAAAGTTCGAAATGGTGATCTCTCCGCATCGGCGAGGGTTGCCGCCAATGATGAACTGGGAATCCTGGCGGAGAGTTTTGACCAGATGATCGAAGGGTTGCGGGACCGTGACCGGATCAAGGAGACCTTCGGGCGATTTGTGACCCCTGAAATCGCCCGGGCCATCCTCGAAAATCCGCCCGTGCCGGGCGGTGAAAACACCGAAGTCTCCATTCTGTTTTCAGATGTTCGTAATTACACCACTATATGTGAACAGCTAAGTCCCAAAGATGTCATTGCGCTGTTAAACGACTATTTTTCCTACATGGTCCAGGCCGTTGAAAAACACCATGGTCTTGTTTATCAGTTTGTGGGAGACGGCATCATGGCGGTTTTCGGAGCCCCGGTAAAACTTACGGATCACGCCAACTGTGCCGTTCGAAGTGCTCTTGAGATGATGGATGCCCTGGATCGGTTCAACACCGAGATTCGGTCAGGCCTTCCCCCCATCAGAATCGGAATCGGCATCAATACCGGCCCGGTAGTGGCCGGCATTATCGGTACACAAGAGCGGATGGAATACCGGGTGGTGGGTGATTCGGTGAATCTGGCGGCGCGAATCGAGGCTCTGAACAAGGACTTCCATACGGATGTGCTCGTCAGCCGTTCAACGGTGGACCAGCTCAAAGATGACTTCAGCCTGAAAGCGTTTCAGCCGGTCAAGGTCAAAGGAAAAGAAGATTATGTTCAGGTCTACGAGGTTTTGAGTCAGCATCTATGACGGCTTTGACGGCTTCTTTTATCTCGTCCAATACCCTTGACGACACAAAACCTGTTTTTCTCAGAAACCGTTTTGTAGATACTGACCTGATTTGAATAGAAAATCCTCGCCATCCAAATCCGTAAATCCGGTTAATTCCTTATCTTTTGTATACTCAGAAACGAGCTCCTTTGCTTTTTGGGCCATTTGGGTTTTTCGGTGGATTGTTTTCAACTCCCTGATATAGCTGGAAAGGGCTTCACGTACGATACTGCTTTGATCCGCAAATCCCCAATGCCTGTAATTCTCCAGGAATTTTTTCTGCTCCAGAATGAATGCCAGGATAATGATTATTGCAGGCATCTTTTTATCCTCCGTAAAATAAAGGATGTCCCTATTCCCAGTGAGATTCCAGAAGTTCCTTCCCCACCATGAGGCGAAGGGGCGAATAGATCATGACCGTTTCGCCTTTCTGGTTGACGATTTGGTTACGGGTGCGGACCAGGCCGCGACGGGGGTCCTTTGATGACGGGCGGGATTCAATGACCTCCGCTTCCACGTGGATGGTATCATTTGCGAAAGAGGGGCTTTTCACCGCCAGTTCCATCTGGATGAACGCCAGGCCGGTTCCCTGAAGGGTGGCCTGAATGGTCAGGCCCTCCGCAACACTGAACAGCAATGCCGCCGGAACGATGCGACCCCCGCCGGGGGCGTGTTGCCCGGCATAAAGGGTATCGGTGAAGAGCACTTCCACCATACCGGTGTTGCCAACAAAGTTGACCAGGTCTGTTTCCGTAACGGTTCTCCCGACCGTTTTGAATTTAAACCCCACGGGCATGTCTTCCCAGCATCGTCCAAGGCCAATGGTTTCCATGATTCTCCATTTCAAATTTAACACTATATTCTTTTCAGCGAAGAGATCTTGATGCCGGAAAGATAACACAATACGGGAAAGAAGTTAATACTGGAAATCGGGAGCGGGTGAGAACGAGAAACCGATAACTGGAAATCAAGCGAGGTTTCAAATGAGCGGCCGGTTACTGAATGACAAATGGATTCCCGTAACACCTTGCGCTTCAGAATACCTCCTCCAATTTTGCCTTGACATGAGTGACCACCTGGTCAACAATGCATATTTCGATTTAGATTGACAGCCGTTTTCTTGTGAAAGATTCGAGGTGGGATTATGGGATTTTCAAGTTTCGGGGTCGTTTGCAGGTTTTTAGTCATAGTGGGGGTTTTTGTTTATTTGGGTGTGAGCACTGCCGAGGCTGAAGAAAAACTTCGGGTTGGGGCTCTCCGGTTAACGTCATCCGCGCCCCTGTTTATTGCCGCGGAGAAGGGGTATTTTGCAGATGAAGGCCTGAATGTGGAATTGAAATTCATGAGATCGGCTCAACCGGTGGCCATGGCACTGGCATCAGGCGATGTTGATGTGGGGGCCACAGGGTTGACCGCCGGCCTTTACAATGCGGCTTCCAACGGCTTGAAGGTCAGTATCGTGGCGGATAAGGGCCGCGTCTGGCCGGGGTACAGGCTGGTGGGACTCATGGTGAGCAATGACGCCTGGGAAAAGGGCGTCAGGAAGCTCAGTGATCTCAGAGGAAAGCGGGTAGGGGTGACCCAGATGGGGTCGACCTTTCATTACATGCTGGGCAACATTTTGACCCAAAACGGCATGGGGCTTCAGGATGTCAAAGTCACGCCTCTGGGCGGTGTTAAAAACATGATGGATGCCGTGTCCGCCAATCGAATTGAAACCGCTTTCATGGTGCAGCCCTTTTGCACGGTTATGGAAAAAAAGCAGGTGGGGCATGTGATGCTGTGGGCCGGTGACGAGATGCGTTACCAGATAGCCGCCATTTTTTTCTCCGAAAAACTGGCTGAAAATGAGGGTCTTAGCTTGAAATTTCTGCGGGCCTATATCCGGGCCTGCCGATTCTATTATGACAACTGCCTGACCCAAAAGGATGGAGTTCTGGTAAGGGGGCCGGGTTTTGATGAGGTTATCGGCTATATTGCCGAATACACGTCTCGAAAACCCTCGTTGATCGCTCTCGGGCTGAATTATAATGATCGCGACGGCAAACTCTTTGCCGAGGATATCCAGCGACAGATCGACTGGTATCATAACCACAAAATGGTTGAAAAAAGACTGGATGCTCAAAAAATCATCAATATGGAAATCTGGCAAAAAGCCCTTGAAAGCCTCGATAAAATGTGATGCGAGCTGTCATCAGCAATATCTGCAAAAGCTTTAAAAATCCGGACGGAACGGTTTTTAACGCCCTTCAGAGTATCAGTCTGACCATTTCAGAAGGGGAGTTCGTGGCGGTGGTGGGCCGTTCCGGATGCGGGAAATCGACCCTGCTCAATATTGTTGCCGGTCTTCTGTCCGCCACCGAAGGCGAGGTGGTTTTTGAGGATCTTGCGTCTGAAGATCGACCCCTTACATCGGTGGTGTTTCAGGATTTGGCCCTCTTCCCCTGGCGGAGTGTCCAAAAGAATATCACCTACGGTCTTGAGGAGCAGAAGGTTCCTTCCAGAACACGGGATGACCGGGCCATGGAATTGATTGAACTGGTGGGGCTTGCGGGGTTTGAAAAACATTATCCACACCAGCTTTCGGGCGGCATGAAACAGCGGGCGGCCATTGCCCGGGCCCTGGCGGTGAATCCTGAACTGCTGCTCATGGATGAGCCTTTCTCCGCTCTGGATGCCCAGATCCGCATGGATATGCAGGTTGAACTCTCCCGAATCTATGAAACCACCGGTCAGAGTTTTCTGTATATCACCCATTACATTCCCGAAGCCGTGTTCCTGGCGGATCGGGTGGTGATCATGGGGGAGCGACCCGGCCGGATCCAGTCCATTGTTTCCGTTGATCTGCCCCGTCCCCGGGAAGAAAAAGTCAAAGTATCCCCGGAATTTGTGGGCTATCTGGATCGAATCTGGAGCGAGGTTCGCGGGAAATCTCAGGAATTCGGAGCAGACCGATGACCCTGAATCAAAGGGTGGTGAAAGACAAAACGGGCTTTCTCATCCGGCGTCAAAACCCATATGTGACCTGGGTATCGGTGATGGTTGTTTTAGGGCTCTGGGAAATGGTGGGTTATTCAGGCCTGGTGCCGCCCCTTTTCCTCCCCCGCTTTTCAGCGGTCCTGGTCTCGGGATACGAGATGGTGGTTAGTGGTGAAATCTTCGCCCATCTGTTCGCCAGTCTGTGGCGGATCGGGTGGGGGTTTTTCCTGGGGGCCGGCGCGGGTATCCTCACCGGTGTTGTGGTCGGGTATTTTCAATTGGCCGATGATGCGGCGCGACCCCTGGTGGCGGCGACATATCCCATTCCTAAAATTGCCATTCTGCCACTGTTGATTCTCTGGCTGGGCATCGGTGAAGGCTCGAAGATTGCGGTGATTACCCTTGGGGTCTTTTTCCCGGTGTTGATCAACGTGCGGGCCGGTGTCCGAAATGTGGACCCGCTACTGATCAAAGCGGCCCTTTCCCTCGGTTCCGGCCCTTTCAACGTGATCCGCAAAGTTATTCTGCCCATGACGCTTCCCATGATTTTTGCCGGCCTTAAACTGGGTGTGGGCATTGCGCTCCTGCTGGTGGTGACGGCCGAAATGATTGCGGCGGATAAGGGAATCGGGTTCCTGATCCTATCCTCCGCGGACCTCATGCAGACCACCCGGCTGCTGTTCGGTATTATGGTCTTGTCGGGGATGGGCGTTTCTTTTGCGTGGATACTTGAAAAGCTGGAACGGTTATTGCTTCCATGGCGTGAATAATTGCACAACGTGAATAATTGCACAAACTTATTATTGACATGTATTTGAGAACATGGTAGGCAATATTGGTTCAGAGGTATGCGCGGTTTGTGCTCCGCATCGCGTGTCTGTTTGGAACCCGATGGCCTGTATGGAAATGCAGCCATGATGTTGGAAGCGTGATTTTTTTTTGTCAACCCATATCATTTGAAATTTAGGAGGCTATGCAATGATTAAACCCCATGGATCCGAAACATTAAACCCTTTGTACGTTGAAGATGACGCCAAACGTGCCGAGCTGATCAAGGAAGCCGCAGGGCTGCCCTCAATCGTCATCAGTTCCGCTGCCGCCGGCAATGCCGTTATGATGGGCTCAGGATACTTTAACCCTCTGACCGGCTTTATGAACAAGGCCGACGCCATGGCCGTGGCCAAGGACATGCACATGGCAAACGGCTTTTTCTGGCCCACCCCCGTGCTCAATATGGTGGCAGATGCAGGCGCCATCAAAGATGCCAAACGCATCGCCCTTCTGGATCCCAATGTGGAAGGCAATCCCGTGATCGCCATTCAAGATGTGGAAGCCATTGAGACGTATACCGATGAAGAGATGAAGGAAATGACCGAGAGCATTTTCCGCACCCTCGACATGGATCATCCCGGCGTCAACGCCTTTAACACCGTCGGTAAAATCGGCATCTCCGGTCCCATCCAGGTGCTCAACTACTCCTATTTTGACAAGGAATTCCCCGAAACGTTCCGGACCGCTGTGCAGATCCGCGATGAAATCGGCAAACTGGGCTGGGAAACGGTCGTGGCCTTTCAGACCCGTAACCCCATGCATCGCGCCCATGAGGGCTTGACCAAGATGGCCATGGAAACGGTAAACGCCGACGGCGCTGTCATCCACATGCTGCTGGGCAAACTGAAAAAGGGCGATATTCCCGCTGATATCCGTGACGCCGCCATCCGCAAGATGGTTGAGCTGTATTTCGAGCCCAACACATGCATGATTACGGGATACGGGTTTGATATGCTCTATGCCGGCCCCAAAGAAGCCGTGCTCCATGCGGTATTCCGCCAGAACATGGGCTGCACCCACCTTATCGTGGGACGTGATCACGCCGGTGTCGGCGATTACTATGGTGGTTTTGACGCTCAGACCATTTTTGACGACATTACCAAAGACGATCTGCTTATCGATATCTACCGCGGTGATCATACCGCCTACTCCAAGAAATTGGGCAAGGTGATCATGATGGGTAGCGTCACCGATCATACCAAGGAGGACTGGGTCTTCCTGTCAGGTACCAAGGTTCGTGAGATGCTGGCCGCCGGCGAGGATCTGCCGCCCGAATTTGCACGTCCGGAAGTGGCCAAGATTCTGATGGGTTACTATCAGTCTGAAGCCGCCAAGTAGTTCTGATCCATACGGATCAAGTATAACCGATTAAAAAAAAGCGCCCACCTGATCTCCAGTGGGCGCTTTCTTTTTGTACCAAAACCTGCAATTTATTTTTTGCCGAGGCCCTAAGGCCTCCCGCTGTGCGTGTGAGGCCTCACGATGAAACCCGTGGGTCGGTTTTAGCTGTTGCAGGTACCGTCCTTTTTTCGATCTCTGCTTTGCTGTTTGGCCAGAGTCATCGGGTTATGGGAATTCCCGTCTATAGTGTAAGAAGTGCAGGAACCGTCTCTCTTGCGGTCCTGGGTTCCGCCGCCTTTGCCTCCCCCATTCCCTTTTCCATTGCCGGCAAAACCAATGCCAACTCCTAGTGTCATCGCTATCACAAACACCATAAGACCCGTCATTATTCGTTTCATTTGCTTCTCCTCTTATTTTATTTAGAATGGTTTCAAAGTACAGGAGCGCCCTGCATGTGTCAGCTTATACGGCATGAACTGTGCCAAATTATTATGTCAAGAAATTGTAAATACTTAGGCCAAAAGATAAACTATTGGTTGCGATAAAATCTCGACAAATTTGTCGATGGAAACGGCGTTTGTCGTACATCACGGGGAATATCACCTGCACGATTTTCCGATTCCATTGAAGATCTCTTTTATTTCCCGGTAAAACTCCAGGGAATTGGGGCACGGGAGAAAAAGCAGTGCCTCAAGGCCGGCAAATGTATTGTTGCGTTTAGGATTTCTTATTTTTTGGTTTACAAGTGTTTGTAAACCGGCTTAAATTGGGCTAAAGGCCGCGCATGAGTAAATGCACACCTGAAGGTCACACTGGGTCACGACCGCTTTTGTAACTTCCTGGAACCCATGTGCGTAGTGGCCCTTTGAATACGCTCAGGTAAACCGACGGTGCTGGGGAATAATAGGCTCGGGAAAATATGAACAGTAAACAGTTGGGCAACAGTCATCTCTCAGTTACACCTCTAGGCTTAGGTCTGGCCGCATTAGGTCGGCCCGGTTATATCAATCTGGGGCATGGGGATGATTTGAATTACATTTATGATGTCACCGCGATGGAAACACAGACGCATAGCGTATTGGATTTGGCATGGGATGCCGGTATTCGCTATTTTGATGCGGCCCGATCATACGGAAATGCGGAAGCTTTCCTGCATTCCTGGCTTGCGAAACGGGGCATTACCGAAAAGGAAATTACCATTGGCTCGAAGTGGGGCTACACCTACACTGCCGATTGGCAGGTCAATCTACCAAAAGGGCGGAAACATGAAATCAAAGAGCATTCTCTGCCGGTGTTACAACGTCAGATCATAGAAAGTAGAGCCTTGCTCGGGGGCCATCTCGATTTGTACCAGATTCATTCAACTACTCTTGAAAGTGGTGTTTTGACTAACGAGGCGGTGTTGCTGGAACTGGCTCGATTGCGTAGTACCGGGCTGAGTATCGGTTTCTCGGTAAGTGGTACCGAGCAGTCAGACACGATCCGGAGGGCATTGGAAATAGAGTTTGACGGTGTTCTGCTTTTTTCGACCGTGCAGGCAACCTGGAATTTGCTGGAGCAGTCCGTTACCAGCGCTTTACAAGAAGCTCACGAAGCTGGAATGGGTGTTATTGTTAAGGAAGGCTTGGCCAACGGTCGTTTGACCTCACGAAACGATTCTTCCGAATTTAAACGGAAGATGGCCTTACTGGAAGCATATGCAGAAACCCAAAACAGCACGGTGGACAGCATGGCCCTATCAGCGGTTATTAACCAGCCGTTTGTTGATGTGGCCTTGAGCGGTGCCGCATGCATCGATCATCTGAAATCCAACCTGCAAGCATTGAGGATAAGATGGAACGATTCGTTGGCAGAGATGCTGGATGCGTTGGTGGAACCCGCCGAAAGCTATTGGCACATCCGTAGCCGATTGGCCTGGAATTAAGGATTTTTTTTTGAAATGCCCTTTTTCAAAATAGTCGGAGAAGACCTACGTCGGAAGTCGAATATGAGGCAAGGGGCGCGTGGAGGTAATATTGATGATATACGGTAAAGATACAAATGACTGGTTTGGAGATTGGGCGAATGAATATGATCAAACAATCGGCAAATTAAAAAGACACCACGATTTACTAGATCTTGTCGTAGAAGAATCACATGTTAAATCAAATAATGCCATACTTGATATCGGATGTGGTACAGGGCTATTGGCTCTGAAATTTTTAAAAAAAAGCGATTGCCATATTACCGGAATTGATAGTTCCCAGGAAATGCTTGATATAATTGAAAAGAAAGTTAAACGTTTTGAACTGAATGAAAAAATTTTATGTCAGTACAAAGATTTGGAGGATATAGAATTTGATGAAGGAACGTTTGATATTATTACCGGCACCTTCTCATTACATCATATCAAAGACAAATATACAATGATCGAAAAGATTTTTAGAATGCTTAAACCCGGTGGTAAATTTTTAATTGGTGAAATTGATATGGATACGACCGGTGATGTGAGGGACCCGGAACGGTTAATGAGGATCGTGGATTATTTGAAGATGGAGTTTTCTCTTGCACTTCAGGACGGTGGTGTAAATGCTTTTAGCAGGATGTATGATAATGGCAAAAAGCATATTTTGAACGATGGGGAATATTGCATCAGTTTTGAACAATGGAAAGCCATATGTCAAAAGGCCAATTTTAATCACATTATGATCAAAGCCGTTCCGGATTTTGAATGGTTTAAAGTATTGGTCGCGGTAAAATAGCGACCCTTTTTTTCGACCCCATATTCTTTACAAACTTCAGCTTTTCCCTTGACCCATATGGGGAATTTCGCTACGGTTTCCCTTTGGAAAAGCAAGTCCTTATGGTTTATTCAACCACAGCAAGGAGTCAAAGATGAAAGAATTCTTTCCTGAAATTCAAGATAGAATTCCCTATGAAGGGGCAGCGTCAAGAAACCCCCTGGCTTTTAAGTACTATGAGCCGAACCGAGTGGTCGGACAAAAATCCATGGAAGATCATCTCAGATTCTCCGTGGCTTACTGGCATACCTTTAAGGGCACGGGTGCCGATCCTTTCGGAGCTGCGACTTTTGACAGGCCCTGGAATCTGGGGGAAACGCCAATGGCCCAAGCCGAGAATACGTTGCGGGCCGCTTTCGAGTTTTGTCAAAAACTGGGTGTTTCTTATTACTGTTTTCATGATCGGGATTTGGCTCCCGAGGGCGAAACATTTTCCGAATCCTGCAGGAACCTTGAAACCATGGTGAAAATGGCCAAACAATTGCAGGATGATACGGGAATCAAACTGCTTTGGGGAACCGCAAATCTTTTTAGTCATCCCCGCTATGCTCACGGTGCGGCAACCAACCCGGATGCCCACGTGTTTGCCTATGCGGCAGCGCAAGTGAAGAACGCCATCGCCGCCACCCGGGAGCTTGGAGGCGCAAATTACGTTTTTTGGGGAGGCAGGGAAGGGTATGAGACCCTTCTCAATACCGACATGAAAAGGGAGCAGGAGCAAATGGCCCGTTTTTTCCATATGGCCGTGGATTATGCCCGACAGATAGGGTTTGACGGACAGTTTCTCATCGAGCCGAAACCGAAGGAGCCCACCAAACATCAGTACGATTTCGATGCCGCTGCCGTTTTAGGTTTCCTCGGTGCCTATGACCTATGGGATCATTTCAAATTGAACATCGAAGCAAATCATGCGACCCTGGCCGGCCACTCCTTTGAACACGATTTGACCCTGGCCTCCATGAACGGCAAACTGGGAAGTATCGACGCCAATACAGGTGACACACTTTTGGGGTGGGATACCGATCAATTCTCCACCGATTCCGCCATTTGCGCCAGGGCCATGTTGGTTGTGTCGGCCCAGGGCGGCCTTGGGAAGGGGGGGCTTAACTTTGACGCAAAACCAAGGAGAGGATCCTTTGATTCCATCGATCTGTTTTACGCCCATATCGGCAGCATGGATGCTTTTGCAAAGGGGCTGCTGGCTGCCCATGAAATCATGGAGGATGGTGTCCTGGATAATTTTATGGAAGCGCGTTATGCAAGTTACTCGGAAGGCACGGGAAAACAGATCATGTCGGGAGAGGCAACTTTTGACTCCCTTGAGAAATGGATCATGGAAAAAGGTGAACCATTCCCCACAAGCGGCCGTCAGGAGATGCTTGAGTCTATTTTTATGTCTTATTTCTGAAAAGGGTATGTTATGCGGGGAGATCAGCTTTTTTTAGGAATTGATAGCGGCACCCAGGGAACAAAAGCCGTTGTGTTCAGTCCCGGTCGGGGAAAAATCATAGCCGAGGCATCCGTCGCGCACCGCATCATTGAAAACAATGCCGGTCGACGGGAGCAGGAACCCAGCTGGTGGATAGATGCCTGCACCCATGTGCTTCATGAAGTTTTACAGGGAGAGGGTGTTAGAAGGGAGCATATTCGTGCCATGGGTGTCTCCGGCCAGCAGCACGGATTTGTACCCCTTGACGGCCGGGGGGAGGTGATTCGCCCGGCAAAACTGTGGTGTGATACCGAGACCGTACCACAATGCGATGAGATCACCTCAAACGTCGGGGGCCGGGACAAGGTCATTGCGCTTGTGGGCAATTCAGTGGCTGCGGGGTTTACCGCTTCTAAAATCCTCTGGATGAAACAACACGAACCGGAAAATTATGATCGCCTGGAAACAATCCTGCTCCCCCATGATTACATCAACTACTGGCTTACCGGAGAAAAAAAATCGGAATTTGGAGATGCTTCAGGCACGGCCTACTTTGATGTGAGAACAAGAACATGGTCGAAGGCGATTCTCGAAGCCATCGATGATTCCGGGAAACTGGAAAGCTGTCTGCCGGAGTTGATACAGTCCGATGCGCCGGTGGGGACCGTTAGATCCCCCATTGCCGAACAGTTTCAGCTATCACCCGATGTACTTGTCTCTTCAGGCGGGGGGGACAATATGATGGCGGCCATCGGAACCGGAAACGTCAGCCCCGGCATCATTACCGTGAGTCTCGGGACCTCCGGCACCATTTACGCCTTCACAAATCACGCAATAGTTGACCCCAATGGGGAGTTGGCCGCTTTTTGTTCCAGCAGCGGCGGCTGGCTGCCGCTGGCATGTACCATGAACGTTACGGTTGCCACCGAACTCACAAGAGCCGTGCTCGGCCTTAGTCTCAAGGAACTGAATGAAAAGGCCTCCTCAGCGCCCATCGGATCCGAAGGCATTATTCTGCTTCCCTATTTCAATGGGGAGAGAACGCCCCCGCTACCGAACGCCACGGCCTCGTTCCTGGGCCTTTCAAGCACGAACTACACCCCTGAAAACCTCTGTCGTGCCGCCATGGAAGGGGCAACCCTGGGGTTGCGCTACGGCCTTGACGTTCTCAAGGCGCAGGGAATCGAACCCGATGAAATCCGTCTTGTGGGCGGCGGTGCCAAAAGCCGGCTCTGGCGACAGATGGCATCTGAGATATTCGATCTCCCCGTGATCCGTCCGAAATCCGAAGAGGCGGGCGCAATGGGAGCCGCGCTTCAGGCCATGTGGTGCTATCTCACGGAAAAAGAAGGGGGTGCTTCCCTAAAGGAACTCACGAATGATTTTGTATCATTGGATGAAGACTCACGGGCCTTGTCCGGGATTTCTGAAGCTATTCAATATGCCGATATTTATCAACACTATACGCAATTAAAGGAGAAGCTATGGGATTCAATCGAAAACTGAGAATGGGTATGGTCGGCGGAGGAAATGATGCGTTTATCGGCAGTGTGCATCGAAGCGCGGCATTGATGGACGGGCGAATTGAATTTGTTGCAGGTGCCCTTTCTTCCAATCCTGAGAAAGCAAAGGCGTCTGCCCGTGAGCTGCTGCTTCCGGAGGAAAGGTCATACGGCACCTGGGAGGAGATGCTGGAACGGGAATCCAAATTGCCCGAAGGGGAAAAAATCGATTTTGTCTCCATCGTTACCCCAAATTATATGCACTTTCCCGTGGCAAAGGCTTTTGCCGAGGCGGGGATCCATGTTGTTTGCGATAAACCCATGACCTATTCACTGGCCCAGGCAAAAGAGCTGGTTCAAGTGGTTAACCAATCCGGAATTGTCTTTGTCTTAACCCATAACTACACCGGTTACCCAATGGTCAAACAGGCGCGTCATATGGTCCAAAACGGTGATATCGGTGATATCCTCAAATTTGTTGTGGAATACCCCCAAGGGTGGTTGCTGACACCCCTTGAAGAAGAGGATCAGAAGCAGGCATCGTGGAGAACGGATCCCGAGCGGTCGGGTGTCAGCAATTGCATGGGGGACATCGGGTCCCATTGTGAGAACCTGGCCCACTATATCACGGGTCTTGAGATCAATGAGATGTGTGCGGATTTAAAAAGCATCTTGAACCGTCCTCTCGATAATGACGGAAACATATTGCTGCACCTTGAAAAAGATGTCTGCGGGGTTCTCTATGCCTCCCAGTTCTCGGCCGGGGATGAAAACAACCTGAGGATTCGTGTATACGGTACCAAAGGAGCACTGGAATGGCATCAGGAGGACCCTAATGATCTCTGGTTCAGGACCAATGACGGTCCTGCTCAGCTTTACAGGCGGGGGAACGGTTATCTGTGTGAGGCTGCCCAAAGAGCAACCCGCCTTCCGCCCGGTCACCCGGAGGCTTTTATTGAGGCCTTTGCCAACATCTATGTCAATGCGACCGATGCCATCCGGGCAAGAATGCTCGGTAATGAACCCTCAGCGCTGGAATTGGATTTTCCCACAGTTGTGGACGGTGCCAGAGGAATGGCGTTTATCGAATCAGCAGTTGAAAGCAGTAAAAGTGATCGGAAGTGGTATGCGATGAAGCGCTATCAATAATTTTCCAATCAATCAAAAAGGAGGTATCATCATGGCGAGACCCGTAACCTTGTTCACCGGTCAGTGGGCGGACCTTCCACTGACCGAGCTGGCTGAAAAAGCGAAAAGCTGGGGTTATGACGGACTTGAATTGGCTTGTTGGGGTGATCATTTTGATCCTGCAAAAGGGGCTGCGGACCCTGCCTACTGTGAAAATCAGAAAAGGATTCTCGAAGGAAACAATCTGGATGTCTATGCTGTTTCCCATCACCTTGCGGGACAATTGGTCTGTGATCTCAATAACGACGCCCGGTCCGATGCGTTTGCCCCGAATGAGTGTGCCGGCGATGCGGAGGGAAAAAGGGCCTGGGCCGTGGAAACCATGAAACAGACCGCTGTTGCGGCCGGGAATATGGGCTTGAAAGTTGTAAACGGGTTCACGGGATCTTCCATATGGCATCTTCTCTATTCCTTTCCACCGGTGAGCGAAGGGCAGATTGAAGACGGGTTCAAATATTTCTGCGACATGTGGAATCCGATCCTCGATGTTTTTGACGAAAACGGAGTCAAGTTTGCCCTGGAAGTGCACCCCACCGAGATTGCCTTTGACATCATTTCGGCTGAGCGTGCGCTTGAGGCCATCGGCCGGAGGGAGGCGTTCGGCTTCAATTTTGATCCCAGCCATCTGTTGTGGCAGGGGATTGATCCCGTAAAATTTATTCGAACCTTTCCGGATCGTATCTATCATGTCCACATGAAGGACGCGCAGGTAACCCTTGACGGCGTCTCCGGTATTCTCGGCAGTTATTTAGACTTTGGCCAGCCCGGGCGCGGGTGGGATTTTCGGTCCCTTGGCAGGGGAGAGGTTGATTTTGAAGAGATTATTCGGGCTCTAAATGAAATAGGGTATGATGGTCCCTTGTCGGTGGAGTGGGAAGATGCAGCCATGGATCGTGAAGCCGGGGCCCAGGAGTCGGTTAATTTTGTGAAAGGGATCGATTTTCCGCCTTCCAGTCGTGGCTTTGACGACGCTTTTGCCACGGAATAGAAGTGGTGAGCTTCTTGAATATAAGGGAAAACCCCTTCTTGCTCATTTGAGGACAGGGGTTTTCCTTTTTTTTATGCCTTACGCGGCATCCCACCCATTGCGGATCAAGGTGAAGCCTTCTTTCCAGACTTCATCAAGCGTCGGGGATAAATCTCTCCAGATCCGTGTTGCAGCAGCCAGTTGCGGCAGAGCGCGGCTAAACGCTTCAATGGTGAACCACCCATCGTATCCGACCGATTTCAATTCACGAAAGACCGCGGTCCAGTCAATATGGCCTTTTCCGGGAGTGCCCCTGTCATTTTCGGAAATATGAACATGACTGATCCATTGGGTCGCCGGGCCAATGCAGTCGGTCACATGTTTTTCTTCAAGATTGGCATGGAAGGTGTCGTACATGCCGCTGATGGCCTGATGGTCAACACGCCCCAGATAGGAACAGAGGTCGGCCATGGTGTTGGCAAAATAGCATTCAAAGCGATTAATCGCTTCCAGGCAAACAGTGATCCCCGCGGCCTGGGCGTAGTCCCCCACCTGACGATGAAATTCGATGCCCCGATTGATTTCCGCATCCGTGGGGCCGGACCCACTGAAATGCCCAAGGGGCTGGTGGAGTGGGCCGCACAATTGATCCGCGCCCAGCGCAGCTGTACAGTCCAGTGCCCATTTCATATAGTCCAACCCCTTTTGGCGGCATTGGGGATCTTCGGAGATGGGGTTCATTTCGACTTCCGGGATAATGGAAAGGGCTGTGCATTCAAGTTCCAGGTCGCCCAGCATTTTCTTAAGTTGTTCGAAATGGGATACGTCCCCTTCCAGGACGGGTATTTGAACACCGTCGTACCCTTGTTTTTTCAGGGCGGCCATAATCGGTTGGTGTTCTTCGGTGACGTGTCCCGTCCACAGAAACATGTTAAAACCAATTTTCATTTTTACCTCCCTTGCACATGAACAATCTTGCGATCAAAAAGATTATTGAGTTGCCAAATATAAAATGCTGTGGTTTTATATGCAACAAAAAAACTGTGCGGCATCAGTTAATTACACTCGTTTAGGCAATCGCGAAGGACATTTTAAGCGATGGCATTAATGAATAACGGACAAACAGGAAGCACCAAAAATGTGACAAGGTGCGCCCGCAATAGGTGGCTGCAAAAAACGGGTTCAATTTCTTATAAAATCGAAAGGGAGAACCGATGGAAAAAACAATCCGGCTTACCGTTGGACAAGCAGTGGCTTTATTCCTGCAAAATCAATGGAGTGAACGTGATGGGGTGGAACAGCGGTTGATTCCCAAAGCCTGCGGCATATACGGTCACGGCAATTTGTCGGGTTTGGGGCAGGGCTTTATGGAATGCGGTGGGGAGATAGAATTTCACCAACCTTTTCACGAGCAGAGCATGGTGCATATGGCTGTAGGCTTTGCCCGTGCCAAAAGGCGACTTTCGACCATGGCATGTACTGCCTCCATCGGACCCGGGACAGCCAACATGTATACCGGTGCAGCGGGCGCCACCATTACCAAGGTTCCCGTCCTGCTGCTGCCTTCGGATCATTACGGTACACGGCGACAGGGAATCGTTATGCAGCAACTTGAGCACGGGGTCGAATATGACTTCAGCATAGCAGACGGGTTGCGTCCGGTCAGCGTTTTCTTCGATAAAATAGTACGCCCGGAGCAGCTTACCGCCTCGCTCATGGAAGCGGCGCGCGTCCTCACAAGCCCTGATGAAGCCGGCGCGGTCACGCTCTCACTGTGTCAGGGGGTCCAGAGTGAAGCGGGCGATTTCCCCATAAAACTGTTTGAAAAGCGTGTCTGGCATGTTGATCGGCGCCCCCCTGCGGATTCACAGGTGTCCAGGGTTGTGAGGTTGCTCAAAGATGCGAAGAAACCGCTTATTATCAGTGGGGGAGGGGTATATTATTCAGAAGCGGAGGCCGCACTGCGCGATTTTGCGGAGACATTCGGCATCCCCGTGGTGGAAACCATTGCGGGGCGGAGTACCATGGGCGACGCACTGCCCATGGCGGCCGGCGGATTGGGGGTGGCCGGTAATTTCGCAGCCAACGACCTGGCTGAACATGCGGATCTGGTGATTGCCGTCGGGACGCGTATGCTGGATGTTTCAACCTGTGCACAGACGGCTTTCCAAAACCCGGATGTACGATTTGCTTCCATCAATATTCTGGGGAAGGATGCGTTTAAATTCGCCGCCGAACCGATTCTGGCGGATGCAAGGGAAGGGATTTCGAAACTGGCCGCCGCCGCTAGGGAGATTGGGATTAAGCCCAATGAAGATTGGGTTAAAACAATAGAAAGGGTAAAAAAGGAATGGCATGATCTGGCCTCACCGACTTTGATTGCAAAAGACGGAGAACCTCTGACCCAGGCACAGGCACTGAAAATCGTAAACGATGAGATCCCTGAAAACTCTTATGTGGTGGCTGTGGCGGGCAGTTTGCCGGGAGACGTGCACAAACTCTGGGATACCCGGGGCGACAAGAAATGCCATCTGGATTTCGGTTACTCCTGCATGACCTACGAAATTCCGTCCGGCATCGGTCTTTCCATGGCGGGTGAAAAGAACGTCTTCGTGTGTATTGGAGATGGCACTTACCTGATGAATCCCAGCGATTTGATTGTGGCCGCCCGGGAAGGGATCAATATGACGGTCTGTTTGTTCGTCAATCACGGGTACCAGATTATCCGGGCGTTACAGGTGATGACCACCGGAACGGATTTTGACGTGGAGTTCCGCGAACGGCAGGGAAAAGGGGAAAAGAAGGGCGATTTTCTCCCGATCGATTTTGCGAAACATGCGGAAAGCCTCGGTGCCAAGGTCCACAAGGCATCGACCGGGGAAGTGCTAAGGCTGTCTCTCGAGCGGGCCAAAGGCGAGGAAGGTCTTTCCGTCGTGGTCATCGAAGTGGATCCTTATGAAATGTCGGTCGGGACGAAAAACAGCTTCTGGGATATCGCACCGCCAATGGTGTCGAAAGATCCGAAGGTACAGGATCTCAGGCGCTCTTATGAAGAGCAGCGTGATGAGATCCAGCGATATTACTTATAGCCTAGTGTCCTTCCACGAATGAGAAAATTTGTTCGAGTTCAAGGAAGGCGAAAATTAAAAAAGCTCAGGTTGGGAAATTATGCGGTTTGATGGGGCAATGGGGTCCACCTTAAACAGCTATCAAGAGACAAGAGTTAAGGTGTATCCCATGTCATAAAAAAGGCCAAATTATCCGTTGTGTTTTTCCCCGTGCACATTCCCGCGACAGAGTGTTTAACGGACCATAAAGCGATTTTCCCGAACATCACTGGCACCAGCCGATTCCACAACCGATCTCACGATGTACTCCCCTCTAGCGGCACCGGCGGGCATGCGAAGGGGAACCGTTGAGGTAAACGTTCCATTGGCACGGCTGACCTGAACCTGTGGTTTTCCCACAATCTGTCCCTGATGGGTAATTTCTCGAATTTCAGTAATACGCGTGTTGCGCTCCTGACCTGACGTCAAAACCGCATAGGTCATGCTGAGTTGCACTTCCCCTCCCGGCGAAATATCCGTTGGAGAGACGGAAACATTTTCGATGCGGAGTACCATCCCCTGTGAATCCCCGTAATTGTAGTCCTTGGCGGTCTGTTCCCGTGTTTTTTTCTGATCATAGGCGTAATGTCCGATGGCCCCGCCGGCCAGAGCGCCTAGAAGACTCCCCACAACCACAGCCCCGGCGCCTTTTCCGATCAGCGCGCCGGCAACCGCTCCGGTTGCCGCCCCGGCGCCGGCACCAACCGCGGCGCCCTCGTGCCCCTGCATAGATGCGCAGCCGGCAGTGTAAACCGCCAGGACAATGGCCAGAAAAAAGGACAATCCTCTCATTTTCATGTTCATAACAACCTCCCTGTTTAAAATTTAAAACCTGTAAGCCTCTTTATTGCTGATCAAACGCCTCCTCCTCGAGCGGCCGTTTGTTTCGCTTCAGTCTTTAAATGCTGTCGGAGAAGACTTGCCTTTGTCTGCCACTTTCTTTTCCAATCATTCGCAGGATCGCGATTACGGTACCCGGCACGATGGAACATAAGGGACGCTGGTAAAAAAGTAAAAATCTATTCAATCAGCTTGTACCCGTTTTGGCGGGCAATGGCCTCTCCCCTTTCAACGGAATACCCGACGGCAGGAGAGCTTAGCGCCAGTCGGCCGGCCAGTTCTCTGAGCGACATGCCCGGTTCCGTCACCGCCCAAAAACAAAAAAGACTTCTTGCCTTCACCTTTTGCGGTTGCTTGCCCCTGGTCAATACTTCACGCATATCCATATCATAGATCTCAGCGACCCTTTTGGCAATCCGATCCGCATCATACCCCAGACGCTTTAATTCGTAACGGCGTTCATACTGTTCATCGGCCTGTGAGAGCAAACCCTCTACGAACTCCGAATCGCCTAAAATCCGCTCATCGCTCATCACATGTTCATGCCTCTGCCGCTTCAACTGCTTCACCTCAGCCCATCCTCCAATAGACCGAATCAATCCCCCGCCCGTCAGATCTTCCCTCCGTCCCAGGGCAATCCCCTCTTTCATGAAATTGAGATAGGCCTTTTTCGCTTGACCGACCGTTCTGCCAAAATACCCCAACACATATTCCACATCTTGCCACGGTCTCGGATTTTTGCCCATCAGCACGCTGTGCCCGCAATAGGGATAACGATTCAATTCTTTGATTCCCGGAACAATACCGGCCCGGACGGGATTGAGGTGGATATAGCGAACGAGCTCTTTCAGGTAGGCGTCTTCCTGACACACGATCGATTTATATCGATTCTGAAAAAGTTGCCCACGGCGTTTGTGTCGGCGGTTAAAGCTGACGGCGTAGCCCGTAAGGAGCCTTCTCATTACCGAGGCAAGAGGTGCGACTCCAGTTCGAAAGAGGAAATGGGCGTGATTCGGGATGAACACCCATGCGTAACATGCGGTTTCAGTTTGGGGTAGGAGTTTCGAAAGGCGCTCCAGGAAATCCTCCCTGTCCCCGTTGTTTATAAAGATTTTTCGACGCTCTATGCCCCGGATCATAATGTGGTGCAGGACACCGGGCGCGTCAAGGCGGGCTTTTCTCGGGGATCAATTTTACATCAACTTTGAATTCCCCGTCAACTTACTTTTTTACCTGCGTCCCCCTTCCCCGCATTTGAATCATTTTCCATAAGTAATCTAATTGAACATTTAACATTAAGTTAACCGGCGAGCTTCAGCGAGTCCGAGTGAGCACATCGAACGGGTTAAACGCCTGGCGTGGGCCTGGGCGAGCCTAGTCGGGCCTGGGGTCGGGCCAAGCCAAACTATTGATATTTAACTAATACCGCCTAAAAAAGAGGGGTTTCAGGCCCTATATCGTTCTTTTTGACCCCAAAAAAAGGCGATATAGGCCCGATTTCAGGGGATATTTTCAAGCTATTTACTATCATTGCAACATGTTAGCTTGGTCCGACCCTAGCCCCTAGCCCCCCCCCTAGGCCCCTTAATAATTTTTGTTTTCCGCAGAAGAAAACATCCCCATCATTAACCCCCCGAATAATAGCGAAGCATGTTTGATAAAATCTCTTCTTGTATTCATAGACGTTTTCTACCATGGACTGACAAATTTGTCATACATGGTTTTTGCATCTGGAAACAAGGCCACCTCTAATAATTGCCTTTTGGTTCAATTTCTTAAAATTTATGCAACATTGGGGTTTGCTGCTATTTGGACAGTAATTCTGCCAATTTGGAATTAAAATTTTCCGCATCAGTCAGAAAAGGTGCGTGCCCTTTTCCTGGGAATGTGTGCAGTGTGGCATTGGGAATGTTCTCTGCTAAATATTGACCGATTTCTAGCCTGCTGACCATATCCTCTTCTCCATGCAATAAAGTTGTGGGCACACAAATATCAGCAAGTATCGGGCGCAAATCAGCCGTTCCTGCTGCCATTACGCTCTCTAATGCAATTGGACCAGTGGTTTGCTGAGAAATTGCATGAAGTTCATCTTTAATATCATCCACATTGTCTTCCGGAAACATCAACTCGACAAACCCCCTTGCACCACTGCTGAAATCAGTATTAATTGCTCCCAGTAATTGTTCAGCCATTTCCGGAGGTGTTGCATTTGGAAAGACTTCCGGCGGCGCAACAAGCAGCGGTGTACAATCGACAAGAATAAGTGAAGCCAGGATACCAGGTCGTTTGATGGAATACTCCATACCAATTGAACCACCCATGGACCAACCGATATAAGTGGGTCTGGTAAGGTTTAAATGGGAGATTACCGAATCAACATCAGCCAGCCAGGTATCTGTATTGTAGGTTATATCGGGTTTATCTGACTGCCCGTAACCCGTGAGGTCAAAGACGATAACCTGATGACTTTTGGCGAAGTGATCGATTTGATTTTTCCAGACAGCAGAACTCATCATCCAGCCATGTACAAATACAAGGGGATCACCTTCTCCATACACCTCGCAATAAATATTGTGACCGTCTCGTTCTATAATCATTGTCTTCTCCTTTCAATAATTCACTGTGGCGACACCAAATCATGCCGTGAGATGATATTATCAATAGATTCAGACAATTTATTGTATAATAGACTCATTTTTTTTGAATAAACGGCGCACTTTTAATTGTTTCGATACATGCGGGCGTATGTTGCTGGTGATACACCTGTGATCGCTGAAAAATGCCGATGAAAATGGCTTTGATCCGCAAACCCCAACTCAATTGCAAGTTGTGCCAGAGAAACATACGAACCAGACTTCAGCTGCTGCCTGGCGATCTCAATTCGGCGTTCAATGAGATATCGATGAGGGGTCGTGCCAAATTGCTGCTTGAATCGTCGAACAAACTGGGCACGGCTAAGCCCTGAAAGGTTTGCGAGTTCATTCAGGGTGATTGAGCGATAATACTCGTCATTGATTAAGTGATAAGCGGCTGTTAAATTCCGATCTGTTTCAAAATTGTATAAGGCCTGTGAAGAACCAAAATGGTTCACGATCTGGAGGGATAGAACAGTTGCCAGGGCTTCTGCATATAATTTGCCATTAAGCCCGCCATTTTTTAATTCCAGACCGAATAAATGAAGAAGCGTCTGAAGTGTGGGTGATGTCACCTGGAAATCATCTCGAAGATTACCAAATTCTTTTCTAGTGAAATGCTGCTCAACACTTCGATCAAAAACTTCCTCATCAATCATCACATGGAGTGCACAAGGGGAACCATCGCCAAATTTCCATCGATTATCGGCCCTGGCCGGAATAAAACTCAATTGCCCTGTTCTCAATTGTGTCCGGGTAATATTGTCGGCACATTCATGATGGAATATCCCATCCAGTGCTCGGGTATGATAGACCAGAAGATGCGCATCCATTCCCGCGCAATAGATATCACTTTCCGGAAGGTCCGGATAACTTTCAACTCGGATGCCTTCCCACTCAAACCCTTCTGAATTGGCAACACATTCGACTGGTACCGTTGCCATCCTCTCACCGGGAGTTATTAAAACATTACCGGATGTATCCAGATTCATGACCATAATTCCTGTGTTTTCTGAAGTTTTATCATACTGCTTTAAAAAAAACAGACCTGAATCATCAAATTGTTCAATGAAACAAAGGGGTAAGATTCCTCTCAAATGGATACCCGCTGATTGATTATACATTGATTGAAAATTCGTTGATTCATTTATTCCTGCAATAAATAACCTGGAAAGCGGCTGCTAACTTGCCTCATCCATGGATACTGCATTGCCGCGGGAGGCGGGACGCTCTTTTAAAATTCAATTGCTCTTTTAATCAATCAAAATTGAAACTCTTTTGCCTATGATTGCGATGTTCAGTAACGATGACGAGAACATAAGGGACGCTGGTAAAAAAGTAAAAATCTATTCAATCAGCTTGTACCCGTTTTGGCGGGCAATGGCTTCTCCCCTTTCAACGGAATACCCGACGGCAGGAGAGCTTAGCGCCAGTCGGCCGGCCAGTTCTCTGAGCGACATGCCCAGTTCCGTCACCGCCCAAAAACAAAAAAGACTTCTTGCCTTCACCTTTTGCGGTTGCTTGCCCCTGGTCAATACTTCACGCATATCCATATCATAGATCTCAGCGACCTTTTTGGCAATCCGATCCGCATCATACCCCAGACGCTTTAATTCGTAACGGCGTTCATACTGTTCATCGGCCTGTGAGAGCAAAGCCTCTACGAACTCCGAATCGCCTAAAATCCGCTCATCGCTCATCACATGCTTATGCCTCTGCCGCTTCAACTGCTTCACCTCAGCCCATCCTCCAATAGACCGAATCAATCCCCCGCCCGTCAGATCTTCCCTCCGTCCCAGGGCAATCCCCTCTTTCATGAAATTGAGATAGGCCTTTTTCGCTTGACCGACCGTTCTGCCAAAATACCCCAACACATATTCCACATCTTGCCACGGTCTCGGATTTTTGCCCATCAGCACGCTGTGCCCGCAATAGGGATAACGATTCAATTCTTTGATTCCCGGAACAATACCGGCCCGGACGGGATTGAGGTGGATATAGCGAACGAGCTCTTTCAGGTAGGCGTCTTCCTGACACACGATCGATTTATATCGATTCTGAAAAAGTTGCCCACGGCGTTTGTGTCGGCGGTTAAAGCTGACGGCGTAGCCCGTAAGGAGCCTTCTCATTACCGAGGCAAGAGGTGCGACTCCAGTTCGAAAGAGGAAATGGGCGTGATTCGGGATGAACACCCATGCGTAACATGCGGTTTCAGTTTGGGGTAGGAGTTTCGAAAGGCGCTCCAGGAAATCCTCCCTGTCCCCGTTGTTTATAAAGATTTTTCGACGCTCTATGCCCCGGATCATAATGTGGTGCAGGACACCGGGCGCGTCAAGGCGGGCTTGTCTCGGCATGGATCAATCTTACATCAACTTTGAATTCCCCGTCAACTTACTTTTTTACCAGCGTCCCCCTTCCCCGTGGTTGGGGAATAAAATTCCGATGCTCTGGAGGTTTCAGAGGATAGCAATACCCCGGTCACGCAGGTAGTCCTTCAAGTCGCCGATTCCAATGAGCCCAAAATGGAACACAGACGCAGCAAGCAAGATTGTGGCGCCTGCTTCCACTGCCTGATAGAAATGATCCAATTCCCCTGCTCCACCGGAGGCCACCACTTCGGCCGAGACAGCTTCCTTGATCGCTCTGATCACCGGCAGATCATAACCGGTCTGCACGCCGTCACCCGCTTTGCTTGTCGGCAGAATAACCGGAACGCCGTAACCGTCAACGCGCTTTGCCCATTCTATCGCATCTGCGCCAGTAGCTGTCCGTCCGCCATCAATATATACTTCATAGCCTGAAGGCATAGCCGCATTCTGATCTACATCAATGGCCACCGTTACCTTCCCGGCACCGAGCTCTTTAACCATTTCTTCGACCAGTTCAGGCTTACGAAAAGCGGCACTGCTGGTCGATACTTTGTTTGCTCCTGCGCTTAGCACTAACTCGGCCGATTTTACATCAGAGATACCTCCGCCAACGGTGAATGGCACAGTTGTGACTTCGGCCACGCGTTTAACTACGTCGAGCATGGTAGCTCTACCTTCCACCGTAGCTGTGATGTCCAGAAGCGCCAGTTCATCTGCGCCAGTCTCACAATAAGCTCGTGCGCATTCGACCGGATCACCAGCGTCTCGTATGTCAACAAAATGGACGCCCTTGACAACACGACCGTTCCGCATGTCCATGCAAGGCATGATTTTAATTTTTTGATCCAATGTTTCTCTCCTCTTTATTTTGTTTTATAGATTTACTTTTTTCCCTCACTATCTATCAAAATTCATGGCATTATCTGTACCTCACAAGCCATCAATAATTCTCATCAAATAATCTAACTCCACCTGTTATATTTACCCCACACTCCGGTTAACCCGCCTTTAGAAATAGGGGGACGTTCGTCAAATTATAAGTTGCTCAAAGGCTTTCGGTTCTTTCCCTACAATTGTGCAGTTTTATGTTCTCCTCCATACGAGTTTTACGTGGCATATAAACTTATAATATGAAGAACGTCCCCCATTAGATTCTGAAAAAGTTGCCCACGGCGTTTGTGTCGGCGGTTAAAGCTGACGGCGTAGCCCGTAAGGAGCCTTCTCATTACCGAGGCAAGAGGTGCGACTCCAGTTCGAAAGAGGAAATGGGCGTGATT
>Ga0207996_1000792_pt1 | contig 25470 bp, 30 predicted proteins | sample AntAceMetag02UKG_FD_184773 | JGI IMG/M metagenome (GOLD analysis project Ga0207996, IMG submission 184773) | Saline lake microbial communities from Ace Lake, Antarctica - Antarctic Ace Lake Metagenome 02UKG (SPAdes) (version 2) | ecosystem: Environmental > Aquatic > Non-marine Saline and...
CAATGCAGTGGCGGAAAGTTTCTTTGGCTCTTTGAAAAAAGAACGAGTCCATTCAATGAATTACAAAAATAGGGCTGAAGCAAAAGCAGACATAATTGAATACATAGAGATGTTTTACAACAGCTTTCGGAAGCATTGTCACTTGGGTAATAAAAGCCCAAGAGAATTTATGGAAAACTGGCAAAAACAAAAGATAGTCGCATAAAAAAACTGTCTACTTTTACTTGACCATTCCAATATGGACATTTTTGTTCACAACTTGAAGTTTCTTTCATAAAGCGTCATTCCCATAAGTAGTTAAATAATTAATACGAATATCTTCGTTAGTCGAACGGCCCGTATCACTGGAAACAAGCGGAACTACCGACCAATGTGATACGAAGATAGAAGTTTAAAATTAACTGGAAACGTTGCCTGAAAACCGCATTGCTTGTTTTCCAGTGAATACAATTGTGTACGCCCGACATGGGCGTGAACTAATGGGGTTAAAGTCCCCTGTAAGTGTTCCATGTAACGTTGTGAAACGTAACATAAATTACTAGCCGATGGCAAGGGCGTTACCGTGAGGTGGGGTCTGAAGGAAGCCTAAGCGCAAAGATATGGGGCGACGAGTAGAAATATCATATAAGGCCGAGTCTCCGGGTCAGTCAGCACAACATGATTAAGCCCAAGGAACAGGAAATACGGTAAATGATGCGTTCGGAGTCTCGTTCCTCGCTTACCTGCATATCGGAAGTTCATGCTCTTATTCGGGGAGATCTGCATTCCATGCAGTATGAAATTATTTTCAGTGAAATAACCGGTGGGTCCCGGTATCCAACATCCCGGCACAGAAAAGGAAAGTCCCGCCTTATCTGTGAGAAACGAAATAAAGAAGGCAGACAGAAAATGATGACATACGGCGCCACCCTGAGCAATCGGAATTGTGAGAATGCAGAAGTCAGCAGAAGCCATAGTAGCCCAATGCCAAGGGTAATGCCTCGGACACGGTGAAGGGCTGAACATTAAGGAGAGAAATATGTTACCAAGGCACCTTACACGTACTGTGAACCTGAACGGGGGAGTAGTGTATAAGCGTATCGTGGATGAACAGTTCTCAAACGATCAACTACTGGAACGTGTCCTATCGACAGAGAATGTCGGTAAGGCCTGGAAACAGGTGCGCAGCAATAAAGGCGCTCCCGGAATCGACGAAGTAACAGTCGAGGATTTTCCGTTCACTTTTCGTGAATGCTGGCCAGAAATACGTTCAACCATACTGGAAGGGAACTATACCCCTTCTCCTGTTCAAAGAGTTGAAATTCCCAAGCCGGATGGCAGCACTCGTCCTCTTGGGATACCAACTGTGCTGGATAGAGTTATCCAGCAGGCTATTGCTCAGGTTATGAGTCCTATCTTCGATCCTCATTTTTCAGAATCGAGTTGCGGGTTCAGACCTGGCAGATCAGCCCACGACGGAGTAAAGCAGATAAAGCAGTACATCAGGCAAGGCTTTAAAGTCGCAGTTGATATGGATTTGTCGAAATTCTTCGACACAGTCAACCACGATGTCCTGATGCACAGGGTGTCACGTCGGATAGAAGATAAACGTGTACTCAAGCTTATCGGCAAATATCTTCGTGCTGGTGTAATGGTAAATGGCCGTCGTCTTGCAACTCCGCTTGGAGTACCGCAGGGCGGTCCACTTTCACCACTTCTTGCAAATATCCTCCTTGACGATCTGGACAAGGAACTGGAAAAACGTGGTCACCGTTCGGAGTCTCGTCGATAATAAATGTTTATTTTGCTCGCTTACCTCGTTCGTTATGCCGATGACTTTATCATTTTGGTGAGAAGTCTTTCAGCAGCAGAACGGGTAATGACCAGTATCAGCAGATTCCTGAAAAGAGAGCTTCGGCTCACTGTCAACGAGAAGAAAAGCAGTTTTGGTAAAGTGGAAGAGTGCAGTTTTCTTGGGTTTGTCTTTGTGCGAGGCAAAATAAGATGGAGCGACAAAGCTTTTCGTGAGTTCAAAAGACGAATTCGTCTTTTTAGCGGAAGAAGCTGGGGCGTCTCCATGGAATACCGCCTGCACAAACTTGCAGAGTATGTACGGGGCTGGATGAACTATTACGGCATTTCGGAGTATTATCGCCCGATCCCGATAGTAGACGAATGGCTTCGTCGCAGGATACGAATGTGTTTCTGGAAACAGTGGAGATATACACGAACCAAAGTGTCCAATCTTCTCAAGCTGGGAACCTTCAAAAGACAGGCAATTATGACAGCATTAAGTCGTAAAGGCCCCTGGCACCTTGCCAGAACCATGGCTGCACAAACGGGCATGACCAACAAATGGCTAAAAGAACTTGGGTTGATATCCGTCAAAGACCAGTGGGTGAAAGTTCACTATCCGGCTTCGGCCCGATGACCTTAATGAACCGCCCTATGCGGAGCCGCTTGTGGGGTGGTGTGGGGGCTGGGGGCTAGATACCCCCGGCTACCCGATTGTACAAGTTTCATGTACACTTTTTCTTGGGAGTGAGATGTGTTGGTGTTGATTTTTTAGTTTGTATTCGTGGACAATAACGAGAACCCCTTTGATTTACTAGCTTTTTTGTCAAAAGTTACTGTTTCATCGCAATTGTTAAAGAGATTAGTTCTTCCAACTACATAGTCTGCGAAATCTGCGGACCCTCTTTTGTAATCTGTTAAGGCTTGCCATATTACTTGGGAATTCTCAATGCTGAATTGTGAAATTTGGAGGATATGTTCAATGACATTGATTGTTTTTGGCTTGGGCAATTTGTAGCATTTTTTTAATACCCACACCAGTTCACAGATGACTAGGTGGTTAACGAAAATTTTATTACCATTAGAACAATAGTTTTCAATAAATTCTGTGGCAACTCCAGATTGTAATTCATCATCTTGTGTTATGTAGCGAACGAGTATATTTGTGTCAATTCCAATCAAGATCTGCCACCTTGGTCTCTAATTGCATTTTTCATATCATCCAAGGATACATAGTTTTTGGGTTTTGGAACTAAACCTTTTAATGCTTTGATATCTGTTGTAACAGGCAAAATTGTAACTGAGCCATTTGTATCTACCAAGAATTCTATTCTATCTCCTTTGCCGATATTTAGGATGTTTCTAATATCTTTTGGGATAGTGATTTGACCTTTGGTTGTTATGGTTGAACTTAGCATATTTTACCTCACTTTTTAATTTAATGTCTTTCCTTACTTTAAGGTAATGTTATGTAGTTGTCAATGCTACGACATAAATCCTTTTTTTGCTCATGAACCATTTTTAAATTTAGTTTTAATCTTTCTGGAGATGATTACTGGTTATGAAGTTTTGCTATGCTTAAACCTATTTTTTTATAATTTTGGGAAGTAATAATTGGTGTACAACGTTGAGATAAGCTGACCGCCTGCCAGCGGTGCCACATCTTTTCAACATGAAAAGATGTGAATGATAGCCCGAAAAGTAGCACGTGTCGCGGGTCAGCTTCCAGGTAGAAGCACCAGTTACCCGGCGCTCCCCCCAGGTGAGTAGCCCAAAGGAACTTCCCCTTCAGGCTCTCTCAGAACCGGACGTGAATCTCTCGACTCATCCGGCTCCTATCGCTCAGCCGTTTTTATACAAAACACTCCAATGAACAAAAATATTCGGCTGACGTTCAGCAATTTGCCTCAACCACCTGGTTGCCTTCTGTTGACGCCCCCTGAGTTTCTTATATTTACAGGTTGCCCAACGCACCAAACGCCAGTTTATATGATCGAGAATCCCAAGCATTGCAGAAGGATTGAATCGCCCGTAGTAATTAATCCAGCCTCGAATTATCGAATTACATTCTCGAGCCAAATCTTCAAGCATGTCCCCTGGCCGTAACTGCCAGTTCCAACTACGTACTTTCTGCCTGATTGCTTTTGCTGCCTTGTTGCTTATCGCTGGTGTGAAGCTTACAAAGAATTTCCCCCTGCGAGTCCTTGATAATCTGGATCGAAATGTATAGCCCAAAAAATCAAATTTCATAACAGGATATTCTCCTTTACGATCCCCATCTTTGCAATAAACTATTTTTGTCTTTTCAGGGTGAAGCTCCAATCCACAATTACCAAATCGTTCCTCCAGATCAGCCTTCAATTGGTTGGCTTGAGATTCGGTTCGGCAGTGACAAACAGCATCATCGGCATAACGCTCAAAGGGAACATGAGCGTACTTCCGCTGCATCCAATGATCGAACACATAATGCAAAAATAAGTTTGCCAACAAAGGACTAACCACTCCTCCTTGCGGAGTTCCTTTTTCAGGGTAAACAAGTGATCCGTCCAACATTGCAACTGGGGCTTTAAGCCACCGTTCAACATACAGAAGTATCCAGCGACAGTCGGTATGCTTTACTACTGCTCTCATCAGGAGTTTATGACTAATATTGTCGAAAAATCCTTTGACGTCGAGATCTAACACCCAATTATATCGCCAGCATCTTTTGCGTGCTTGCCCCACTGCATCCAATGCAGACTTGTTCGGCCTGTAACCATACGAGTCTGGGTGAAAGTGAGGTTCCAGTAGCGGTTCGAGATTCTGTTTCACAACCATTTGGGCAACACGATCTGCCACAGTCGGTATACCAAGAGGCCTCATTCGACCATCCCCTTTTGGTATCTCTACACGCTTAACTGGTGGAGGAAAATAACTGCCGGAAGACATTCGGTTCCATATTTTGAAGAGGTTATTGGAAATATCTTCTTCAAAATTACCTATGGATTGATTATCTATCCCAGCACCTCCACGGTTCGCTTTTACGCATTTGTACGCTTCCCAAACTTGACGTTTTGAGATATTAAGTTTGACGACCACTTCTGGAAGTCGTCGCCGGAGGGCCCTCCTCCATCTTTCCTACAGTTACGAGCAAAATCTTCTTGCTCTCGCGGCACACCAGACCCGTACGTGAAGATTTCCCTCATACGGTTCCTCGGTCTCCATAAGCTCTACGCCTATGAAGAACCCAACAAGCGACACCCCGTTGGGCCCATAATTTTGCTATCCTGCAATTTTGTCCTGTTCTGCTAAATGTTGTGGATTATTCTGGGTTTCAACAGAGGAAAGGTTCGTCTGATCTTTTCGAACATTGACCAGTGTATTCCTCCGGTATGGGAACGGCGACTCAACCAGGAACGCCAGGATTTCTCAGTATGCTCATAGGCCACTTCCAACGCCTTGAAGTTACCACGAACTCCATAGTATTGGTAATAGCCGCGTAGTTTCACGCAGAGCTTCTCATACTGATCCTTCAAGTGTTCATGACGATTATCCTTACACCATTCCCAGATCCTTTTCAGAAAACGACTTAAGCGCTTGTTTATCGTCTTCTTCCTGATCACCCAGTAGCCTTTGCGTGCTTTTGACCAATAAAATGTAAAACCTAGAAAATTGAACGTGCCTGTTATTTTATTAACCACGACACTCTTGGCTGGTTTTCCAAATGCTACCAGTTTTGTTTTCTCGGGATGGAGGCTTAAAGAGAAACTGTTGAAACGTTCTTTCAATAGCGCCAGAACCTTGTGAGCATCTGATTTTGCTTCGCATCCGACAATAAAATCATCCGCGAATCTCACCATAAAACTTTGCCCTTTCAGATTCGGTTGCACCTCTTTTACAAACCAGTCATCAAGCACAGTATGGAGGAATATATTGCTTAGCAGGGGCGATATTACCGCACCCTGCGGTGTACCCTTTTCTGGATACTGCAAGTCTCCGCTTTCATCGACGCCGGCATGAAGCCATTTGCCGATCAGACGAAGTATTCCTCCATCATTGACTCGCTGTTTGAGCATGTTCATCAGCAACTTCTTGTCAATGTTGTCGAAAAATCCACTTACATCCGCATCAACTATCCAGTTGATGTTCTTTTCCCCGCACTGTTCTCGTAATTCGTGCAGTGCCATATGTTGACTGTGACCTTCACGGAAACCATGGGAGAATCCATGGAATTTTCTGTCGAATACTGCATTCAGTATCGAAGCCACCGCCTTCTGGACAATCTTATCCTCAAGGGCGGATATACCGATAGGCCGTTTCTTGCCACCTTCCTTTTCTATCCAGATTCGCTTTACTGGTTGCGCAACGTATCGACCTCTCTGCAAACGTTGCAGGAGATTGTAGAGGTTTGCGTCTAGATGGACGGCGTACTCCTTGGCCGTCACCTTATCGACACCGCAACTTTTACTACCACGAACCTGTCGAAAAGAGCGTTTCAACAGGTGAAAATCTATCCTATGAGCCAGGGAAGTAAATACAGTATCCGGCTCATTGATTGCCAACACTTTGATCCATTCCAGTGACGACTGACCAACCAACACTGGCGGTCTGTTGCTATCTGGATAGATAAACATCCTCTGATCGAGGACTAACTGCTCTGCAATTCCTTGGTTTTCCGGTGACATAGTTTGTGATCTCTGTGTATCTCCCATAGTTCTTACCAAAGAAACATTACACCCTGCTTCACCTCCCCTACAGTGGGTCCCGTGGACATTGGTTCCCCACCTTCACGGCCAAAATACAATACTAATCTCTCAGCCATCGGTACTATGATCCGCTAAGACTTCCAAAAGCCCTTCTCATGGTCGTTCGTTATTCACTCTCCTTCCATGATACCTTGCATGCCCTTCTTCTTTTGTGTTTTCCAGACAGCGGACTCACTTGAGTGGCGGGGCTTCCAGACTCAAGGCCAGGAGTTTTTATAGGGTACTCCAACCTTTTTAAAACAAGGAGACAATTGGATCTCCCGAGTTCCCGGGTTACCCCAGTAAATACATGATCTGGTCTAAGACCCCGGTGGTGTCCTGCTTGCTATCCATTGCGCTCTCAGGACTGTTGCCTTCCGACCAATCAACGCCGTCGGCTTTCCCTTTCAACTTACGAAAGTTTATCCAATAACCACAACTATACATTTTTCGGGGCTCAATGCAGACCCTGCATTCTTGATCCACCTGGCTTCGGACTCCCATCACTGGGCTGGCCCTCAGGTTTCACTACTGCCCTGCTGGTTAGGCTTTAGGCAGGTGGGACTTGTGAGTCTTTCGGTCACTCACCCACTGGGTAACATTTGCCAATTTCATCCCCGTAAAGGGAATCTCAAGGCACCGGATTTAGCTCGGCACGATAATTGACTTGTTGGGCTAATCTACGGTAAATGCCAGTCTTAAAAGAGTGTTTCCTGTTTCTTCATGTATCTTCTCTTCAAGGAATTTAAACCCGTAACGATCATAAAAGCCGCGACCTATCGAATTTTTCTTAAAGACCTCAACTTCCAGATGAGAATGCAAACTATTGGCTTTGTCTATCAGCATTTTGCCAAAGCCACGACCATGGTGACTTGGGTCAACGAAAACACCTCCAATCTCATTGCCTATTAAGGCCATAAATCCAACCACTTTTTCGCCATCAATTGCAACCCATGTGTCGGCGTTAGGGAGATATAAATTAGGGATGTTATAGCGTTCTTGTTCGAAAAATTGATTTGTCATAAAAGGGTGTGCAATTTTTGAAGCATTCTCCCATGCGGTTAGCAAGTCGTTTAAGTCACGATCCTGGTAATGTCTGATTTCTGCTTTCATTTTTAATCCTATTCTAATCTTTTCGGGTTTGGTCTGTATTTACTTCATAAGTGCCTCAGTTCTTGGATCAACCTTAATGACAGTCGTTTAAAAATGATTGAAAAAAAACGACAGTTATTAATTCTTTTCAAAATTACCGTAAATATCTATGGTTAAATCACGTTGTTTTACATACTCTCCTGGCGTTGCCCCAATACTATTTTTCAAATAGCGAATTAAATGTGGCTGATCGCTGAAGCCAAATTGATAAGCGATATCTGCCCAGTCGACTTCTCTTGCTTCACGGCGATGCAAATACTCTAATAATGTTTCAAGTCTGTTCATCGACTGACATTGTTTTAAAGTAAGCCCTGTGACACGTAAAAAACTTCTTTCGATGGTTCGCTGCGAGCAGTGTAATAACACTCCCATTTTGGAAATTGGCGTATCTGATAATAAGGGTAATGCACTCTGTGATAATCGACTGTGTCTATCTTGATGGCTAGCTTGTAACCAAGGCATTAATAATTCATCTATTATGTCACAACATATTTCAGGTTGCCGCCTCGCCTTAACCAATAGTTCTGTTTCGCTAAAACCCTCGGATTTAAGTAAGGTTTTGGCATCAACACCAATTATTTGATCCATAACAGGTTGCTTAGGAGTGATATTTAACGAGTACAGGGCGCCTATGTGAAATTTTATACCCAGAATCAAAAATGGTTGAGAATGATCCATTTGAAATGTTTGGCAATGAGGGAATATCCAATGGCTTCCATTCCCCTGTACAGAAAACATACCATGTTCATATTGATAACATTGCTCAGCTTCAGTAAGAATCAAATGCCCAGCAGGATCAGGATTTAATTTAGGGTACTTATGGCCGTGGTCGCCATGTTTTCTTTCTAAAAACCAATAGCATTCAACATACTTTGCCACATAAGAATTTTTAGGAGAATGCTTCCAGTTTCTCATTGAATCTATTGGGTTATTGGTAAGTTCTCAATTATCAAGCAGGCAACTCAATGCTTTCCTGCATTGAGGGGAAATCATATCTTTTATTACTTATATTTTCCTTACTATCTTGAGGTGTATTTTGGCAAGATCAAGTTGAGGGCGTTTTATAAATACGGAGATGTTTCTACATATCTTTACAGGAAAATGGAAATCACATATAAAATTGCCGGTGGAAATCTCTATCTTTTGAGCCTCTCGCCTCAACTTAAGATTTCTCCTATATAGACTATGAGTGTCCCGTATGATCCCACCTGATCAGCAAAACTGTCAGATCAAGTCTGAACAACTCCAGCTTAATACCCAATAAATTCGTTACAACAGAAACAGACAAAACACACTATCTGCAAAGCATAGTGTGTTTGCAAGCTTGATCTGGCAGCCTAGGCCCACCAGATGGATCGTTTCGCTGGATTTCCATTTTTCTCAAAAACATCACCGGACTCTTTCAGAACGGCATTCAGTTCTTCCACGGTGAAATCATAGCCTTCTGAGGCTGCCAGAACGATAAATTCCTCCCGTGTGGCTGGCACATCATATTTTGCACGTAAATGTTTATCTTCGCCACCGGCAATTAACAATTTTTCCACATCTGCTCTAGCCATTTTTTTCTCCTTAACTTGATGATTTTCCAGTTTCTAAAAACTCTATATTGATATTCTCTTCGTCTGCCTGACTCAATCGATAATACCCGGCTTTACTGAAGACCATTTTGTTCTCCAGCGCCTTTTCCTGTAACAAGCTTAGGGAAGGAGCGAGCTCATCCTCTTTGGCCTCTTCATTAATATGAATCAGCATTTCCTGTGATCTGTCGCTGAATAGGAGCAAAAAACCATTATGCTCCAGAAAAACCAGGTCCTCAAAGGCATGAGAAAGTCCCATTCCCGCAGACTCCACAATTTCCCTTACAGTACCCAATGATCTATTTTTCATACTTTTTTTCTCCGGTTGTTTCATATGCTAACTTTTGCATCCTTTCTGCGAGAGCGAGCATGTTGGGAATTTCTTCCTTGGCAGGAGCTATGATATTAAACGTGTCAACATCACAAATTTCCTGGTAACGGTCAAGGTCAAGAAGCCCGTCCTTTAAATCACCCATGGCACCGGGAAAAACCTCGTCCATCGACTCCACCAGGTCACCCATGGTATGGTTATAAGGTAGTGCGCCCCGCTGCATGAGGGCCGCCATTACAAACTTTTCAATGGCCATAGCAACGATGTTATAGAGGATTTCCGGAGTGAAAGCCTTTTTGTTCTTAGCATGGGCAGCAAGGGCCGTTCGTAAAAAAGCGTCTCCATCGTGGAGATAGATATCCCAATCATCGATGGCTTCAGGTTTACTTTTGATATCACCAAACCCTACCAAGGAAGGTGCTGGAGTATTTATATTTGTATCGTGCATGATCTTTATTCCTTTCTTCCGTTAACACTTGATGGATGTTTACACAGACAAATAAGTTCAGTGTCCTGCCAGTTTTGTTTTTTATAAAACTTGAGCCCAGGTTCATTCGATCTATCTGCCAGGAGTTGGAAACGAGAAACCTTCCTCTCTCCACCCCAAGCTTCCATTTTTTTGAAGAGTCCAGTGGCCACTCCCCTCCCACGCCAGTTCACGTCAACCACCACATCTTCTACGAGCAGGGAATACCCTCCCTCTGCTGTGGAGATCATGAGTTGCCCGGTACACATACCAATCACCCTGCTCTCTACTTCAGCAACTAGAATAATAGCACTATCATGATGAAGCATCATCTCCAGTCCTTGTCTCTGCCTACCTGCATCAAATTCAAAGTCTTCTTCGATGGAAAAAAGCAGTTGCAGCAGGTTCAGCAAGGTATCGCGGTCATCTCTTCTTGCCCTGCGGATACTTACTCTTTCCATAAGTTATCACCTCGCAGATTACAAATCCTCTGCTTTGCTGAGAGTGTATATATCCAACCATCTGGCGCCACATGTTGCACAAAACATAGCAACCTGCATCTGACCAGCTTTCATCTTTTTTAGTGGTGCACTTGCTTTTATTGCCTTAGAACCGCATTTGGGACACTCTTCTCAGCCTGACTCCAAATATGATTTAAATGTCATCGTTTCTCTCGTTTTTCTCATCACCGGATAGACCCTTCAGATTGGGACAGGTCACCACGTCATCACGACCGTCCCAGGCTCCAAGATATGGCGCAAGTCGCGCATCAGTAAATCCTTGTATCTTAAGGTCACCCACCTCAACAAGAGGTCTCTTTATCAGGATGGGATCGGCCACCATCATCTTCACAGCCTCGCTAAAAGAGAGGCGCTCAGGGATGATATCGCCATTTTTTATTACCGGAGCCGTGTAATTCATCATGCCCACCGGTTTTTTACCAGCCACAAATTCGAGAAGTTTTTCCCACTTCCAGGAGTAGCTGAGGATATTGACACAACTCAAGTTATGACCACCAGCCCGTAAGATAGCCTTCTGCTTCTCGCCATTAATACAGCCCGGTTTTTCAAAAAAGAGGATATCGGCCATGGTTTTCTCTCGCTGTTTGAGTCATTCAGGAAATAAGATATTCAACAGCAGGTTCACCATCTTCCAAGCCATCAAGGATGGTATCAATAACTTCGTCACTGTTAACTCCTTTAAACCACCAATTATCCGGCTGTATCACCATGACAGGTCCATTGTCACACTGTTTGAGACAGGTAGTAGCGCTCACGAGACAATCAAGACCACGATCCAAGGCCTCCTCTTCGATATATTGCAAAAGCCCATCAGTGCCTTTATGACAGATGCCCTTCTTGTCTCCGGCTACTCGAAACGACTGACAGACAAGAATCATCCTCTCTGGTATTGCCATGTTACTTCTCCTTTATTTCTTGCATTTCTTTTTTTTACCGCCACCGTAGAGCACATCAACGAAGCCTTCGATATTTTCCTCGGTAAGTATCACCTGGATCCCCAACTCAGCAAATTCCTTACGCGGTGCATCATCGGCATGGGTGGCCAGCAGGGCAAAACAATCATGGAGACACTCCTTGGCTAGATCCTGCCAGCGATCAGAGCCGCCACCACTCCCAGGAGTTTGCCGAGCCTTTAAAAGACAAGGCAACCCATCTTCTCTGGGGCCATAGATCAGCACCTGCGATGCCTGTCCCAGATGCATATCAACATCCATGCCGTTGGTACTCACCACCCCTATGTTTGGTCGTTCTGATGTCGGCTTTGGCATGCTAATATCCGTACAAGATGTGGGCATCCCCGGAGGTGGAAGCTCAGATGCCGAGGTATACACTGTTGTTGGTAGATGTACCGACGCCTTGGCAGACAATTGTTCTAGATCAAGGGGATCTTCCCCGTCAATTTCCATGGCTGAAGCGCCCAGTCCTGCCATTTTTTCTGCAATAGCTGAGACCTCACCATCATTTACTCCAGGTACCAGAGTGGTTCGAATCACCACTCTGATTCCGGCAGATTGCAAATCCTTTACAGCCTCAGCTTGATCACTGACAAGCATCTCGGCAGCCTTTGCCAGAGGTACGGTCTTCTTCCCCGGCCGAACCCAGGCGTACAGTTTCTTTGCGGACTCGACATTCACTGTATCAACCAGCAAGTTCACTTTTTCCAGGCCAAGACGGACCAGATCCGATGCCACCTCAACCTTACCAAGACCGAGACTAGTCAGCGAAAGTTCCGCACCCTGAATCTCTGGCTGGAGAAGCTCCAGACAGTCCAGAGTTGTCCTGGCCGAAGCCAGAGCATCTCCAGGACCGCAGATTTCAATGCTCTGAATAGTCTTTCCCCCCTGGCGCAGGGCCTTGACCCAGATCAAGGCTTCTGCCGGAACCAGAGCGGGCTTCGGGAATTCGTCCGAAGCCCCGCTCAGTCGGTGATTGACATTGGGAGCAATGGGGAGTTTGACGTCCAGTGACATCGAATGTATGTAAGTTTCGTCAAACATAACAGCCCTCCTTACAGGACCAGTTCAAACTTCTGTTCGGTAGCGTCACGATCCTGGCGATCCATAAGAACACCGAGAATCTTCTCGAGCAGACGCAGTCCCCCCTTATAGCCCACGGTTGGAAAATACTGGTGTCCCTGACGATCAAGGATAGGGAAACCCCAGCGAATAAGAGGGATATCCTCGTCTCTTGCGATATACTTGCCATAGGTATTGCACATCAGGAAATCCACCGGCTCATTTTTTATAAACTGATGAAGATGAAAGAGATCGCCCTTCGCCATAACATTGACCTCGCAGCCCATGTCCTTGGTAATCTCCCTGATACGTTTTTCAAACTTTTTACCTGGTGTACCGGTAACGATATGCACAGGACACATGTCGATGGAGACCAGGAACTCGGTCATGGCAATAAGCTGATCAGGATCGCCAGCCAAGGCTACTTTCTTTTTATACAGGTACTGGTGCATGTCGGATATCATATCCACCAACTGACCACGCTCCACCGAAATTTCCTCCGGTACACTGACACCAGCAACGGTTCGCAGAGCATCGATAAAACGGTCAGTGGCCTTGAGGCCAAAAGGCATATCCAGAACACTACAGGGTACCTTATGTTTCTTGTCGAGAAGACGGGCTGCAGCGGCCGAACACCATTCACCCAATGCCAGAGTACCGATGGAATCACCGGTTGATTTCAATTCTGCCACGGTGGTACCGCCCTCTGGAAACATCTTGTATTCACCAGATAGCGGGCCGTTGAGAACACCGGATGTATCCGGAAAGAGGACGCTCTTCACCCCCATTATATTGGTCAAGCGTTTGATTTCTTCCATATCGGCCGGTTCTACCCAACCTGGAATCACATTAATTTTTCCGTTCTTCGTGCCTGTTGGCTCGGCCATGTCGGCCATGGCCGTGACCATGTTGGAGAAACCAGTGACATGTGATCCCGAATAACTCGGGGTAGAGGCACTGATCACATATTTCCCATCAGGGATCTTCCCTTCTGTTTCCGCCTTTTTCTTGATCTGCGGCAAGTCGTCACCTATGGTCTCTGACAGACAGGTGGTATGAACGGCAATCACATCCGGATTGTAAACGCTGAATATATTGTTGATGGCCTGCAGCATATTGGACTGACCGCCGAATACTGAGGCTCCTTCAGTAAAGGAACTGGTGGTTGCAGAGATAGGCTCTTTATAATGCCTGGTCAAAGTACTTCTATGGTAGGCGCAGCATCCCTGTGAGCCATGGCTATGAGGCAGGCAGCCATGAATTCCCAAGGCCGCGTACATAGCGCCGATTGGCTGACAAGTCTTGGCCGGATTAATGGTCAAGGCCTTGCGCTCCGTTATTTCTTTAGGTGTATGTCGTAATAACATTTTGATGAACCTCGATTGTATAGGTGGTTAGGTTGAAGGCTGGGCGGACACCTTCAACCCTTCAGTCTTTTTTATTCCCAGCCATAAGTAGCTGACAGCTTTGGATCTTCTTGCCATGGCGCTTTCATATAGCTCCAGACCTTGGATCCTACCAGGCGATCAATCTCCTCATAAAAATTGATGGCGCCTTTGAAACCGGCATACGGGCCGCCGGAGTCATAGCTGTGGAGCTGCTTCATTGGTATACCAAGCTTCTGGATGGAGTACTTCTCCTTGATACCGGCACAGAAGATGTCTGGTTTCATGAGTTCCACCAGCTTCTCCGACTCATGCTGGTTAAGGTCATCGATGATGATGGTGTTTTTGTCCATGTCAGGTGCGAGACCATCATAATGTTTGAACTTGTAGCCTTCATCTTCCAGTGCCTTAATTTCCTCAGCACTTTTGCGTGATTTGTACCGGGTCTCATCCGCTTCCACCACAAGCTCTTCGATATTCCGGCTATCAGCATCCAACTTGATATTAGGGATGACCTGACGCCCCTCGTAATCGTCGCGATGGGCGAACTCGTAGCCAGCGGATATGGTTTTCATACCCATCTCATTAAAGAGATCCTGGTAATGATGGGCACGGGAGCCTCCGACAAATATCATGGCAGTCTTCCCATCGGTTCTGGTCACGACATCCTCACGAGCAGCCATAACCTCTGGCATCTCCTCGGCGATCACCTTTTCTACCTGGTCAATAAGCTCCTGCTCGCCGAAATACTGGGCAATCTTGCGTAAAGCCTTAGCGGTAGAGTCGGCGCCAATAAAGTTCACTTTGATCCACGGTATGCCATATTTAGTTTCCAACATATCGGCTACGTAATTAATGGATCGATGACACATAACAGCGTTTAAGTCGGCAGTATGGGCCGAGGCAAACTGGTCATAGGTTGAGTTTCCGGAAAAAGTCGAAATACAGGTGATGCCGCATTTCGCAAAGATCCGGTCAATCTCAAAACCATCGCCTCCAATGTTGTACTCGCCCAGGAGGTTGATCTTGTATTTGCCAGGTTTTACCTCGTCGTTTTCGCCGACGATGTGCCTAAACACCTGGTTATTTGCAATATGATGGCCGGCAGACTGGCTGACGCCCTTATAGCCTTCGCAGGAAAAGGCGTAGACATTACAGTCACCGAACTTCTCCTTCATATTCCTGGTCACGGTGTGGATATCATCACCGATAAGGCCCACCGGACAGGTGGCAAATACCGCAATGGATTTTGGGTGAAACAGGCCGTACGCCTCCTGGATGGCCGCCTCAAGCTTTTTTTCACCACCAAAGATAATATCCTGCTCCTGCATATCAGTGGAGAAACAGTAATTGATAAAGTTTTCGCCGTTCGGGCCTTCTGGTCCAGCATCGGTCTGATTGCGGCGAGTCAGCCAGGCGTAAAAGCTACAGCCGATAGGGCCATGTACCAGGTTGACTATGTCGCGGGTTGGCCCCATAATAACACCCTTGCAACCGGCATAGGTGCAACCACGCATGGTCATAATACCTGGGATTGTACGGACGTTAGCCGTCATTTCAGGCGTCTCGTTCTCAAGCGCCTCGTTAATCATTATTTGTTTGGCGCGTTTACGGGCTACCTTGGGCGGATATTTCTTCAATAATTCCGCTTTAATATCAGCAGGTTCCCACTGCACCATTTTTTTCTTGGTCGCTGTTGCCATTTGCATACTCCTTATAAATTGGCTTTTTGTCGATTGATGTTTAAAAAGCCTGAAATCAGGCGATGGCTTTTTCGCCTGTTTCACCGGTTCTTACCCGTACAGCGTCTGCTAACGGCACAACAAAAACCTTTCCATCACCAGGCATACCGGTTTGATTGGTGTTGATAATCGTATCCACCACACACCCCACCATACTGTCTTCAACCACGGCGGTAAGTATACGTTTAGGATAAAGTTTACCTTTTTCCCCGAGCAGGGCGGCTGCTTCCTCGTGGCCCTGTTCGACCCCTTCGAGGATCTCGGGGTTGATAAAGCCCTTACCACGACCATGGGCCTCGTGAGCAAAGAAGGCGTCTACTCCACAATCGGTGAGAGCCTGCTTCGTCTGGTTCATCATATTTATACGCACAACGGCGATCACCTCTTTCATGCCGGCACCCCCTCGGATGCAGCTGCGGTCTCCTTGACACCAGAACTGATTGTGTAGGATTCCTCTACGTCAGAGACAAAGATTTTGCCGTCACCAAAAGCACCCTTACCTGTGGTACGAGCCGTGTCCATTATGGTATCAATAACGAATTTTTTATCTGCTGCGTTCACCACACTCAAGAGCATAACCTTAGGGAGCTCATCATAGGTTACATCACCAATTTTGATGCCTCGCTGTTTACCACGCCCGGCAACGGAATATTTAGTAACTGCAGGAAAACCCGCATCCATAAGAGCCGCCAGGACAGCGTCTGCCTTCTCAGGTCGAACAATTGCACGAATCATTATCAACATAACTGTATCTCCACTTGGCCGGAAGGCGGTGTCGCCTGGCCGGTATATTCTTTTTATTTGTGTAATATATTTTTGCCGAATACTTGATGGTTTCGTAAAAAAGTTCCTCTGCGAGATACGAAATACGATTCCATCAATGCTTAAGCAGCCATTAAACCGTACTCCATGAGCAACTCTTCAAGAACCTCGATCTCCATCGGAGTAGGGATCACGAAATCCTGATTTCCGTCAATTGCTCTGGCAAGCTCACGATAAACTTCAGCCTGAGGGAGATCTGGATTCCACTCGATAACTGTCTTACGGTTAATCTCGGCCCGCTGTACGTCATTATGGCGAGGAACAAAGTGGATCATCTTGGTACCCAGTTTCGCAGCAAATTTCTCAATCATTTCTGCTTCATTGTCAACAGCGCGGGAGTTACATATCAGGCCACCCAAACGAACAGAACCGGAGGCTGCAAACTTAACGATACCCTTACTGATGTTATTGGCCGCATACATGGCCATCATCTCACCGGAAACAACGATATAAATTTCTTCTGCCTTACCATCACGGATTGGCATGGCAAATCCACCGCAAACAACGTCGCCAAGGACGTCATAGAAAGCATAATCTAGTGCCTCACTCTCTTCATAGGCACCGAGTGACTCCAGCATATTAATAGAAGTAATGATTCCACGACCAGCACAACCAACTCCTGGCTCAGGGCCACCAGACTCAACACACCAGGTGCCGCCGTAACCAAGTTTGCGGATATCGTCGAGTTCTACGTCTTCCCCTTCTTCACGCAGGGTATCGAGTACTGATTTCTGGGCCAGGCCGCCCAACAGAAGACGAGTTGAATCCGCCTTGGGGTCACATCCGACCACCATGATTTTACGATCCATTTCGACCAGACCTGCAACTATATTTTGTGTTGTTGTAGATTTACCGATTCCGCCTTTTCCGTAGATAGCAATTTTCCTCATCCTCAAACTCCTTTAAGTAGAATTTGGTGACTGGTTTTTTTTCATCTTCCAGTCATCATTAGTTTTTCGAGATACCTTTTTGTTAGGTAGCTCGTAGTGTCTTTGTTACACTGAAGCTATTACAAAGGATGTGCCAAAAATAATATTTTATTAAATAATATTATTATCAACCTGTTACACCTTATACAGTCGTGTTGATTCCCCTGACAGGGCTTCACCCTTTTGGTGGAATTAGTGACAATTTGGGTAAAGTTCTACAAAAAGGTATGGTTAGGTTTCGCGGAGAAATATTAATCAGGTGAAAAAATCATGCCGCCTCTCTGAAACAGCATCAGGCCCATTAGCTGTTCGCACTTTCGCTACAAGATCTGGAGATCCCCTTAGGTACAATTGCAAATGGTCACAATATTGCGTATCAAGCCTGTAAATATAACCTATCAACTCATATCTTTTGCAAGGTGATCTCATGACTCCCTCTACCTTCTCCTACAATCTCCTCAAATTTTCCCTGCAGATGTTTCAACGTCCCCCCCATGAACTCGAACCAGGCGCCTATGACACAGCACAGAATCAAGCCAGGGAAGAGTGCGCTCTGCAAAAAAAATACTGGAAAGCACGGAAGGACTGACTGTGGTGATACCTGAAAAATCCATTGAAGAAGCCATGGTCGCAATTGTTGCGCGCTATGAATCCCAGGAGGCCTTTGAAAAGGATCTTGCAGCCAACAATCTGACGCCCGCAACTCTTGCTCCCGCTCTTGAGGTGGATCTTATCGTGGAAGCAGCAATGACCTTAGTGGCACTGCGTGCCTCTCCACCTGATGAAGAACAGGTGGCTCAATACTTTGAAGCTGCCGAGAAAGAAAAACCCGAAGAGCGCAGTCTTCGCCATATACTCATAACGATCAATGAGCAGTTTCCTGAAAACCACAGAAAGATGGCCCTTGCCAGGATCAGTAAAATAAAGGAGAAAAGCTTGGTTCCTGATACTGATTTCAGTCAACTCGCCCAATACTACTCAGAATGTCCTTCCGCCCTGCAGGGTGGTACTCTTCCGTCAGTTATTCATAACAAAATCGATTCCAGGATAGGAGACGTACTGTTTAGTATGGAGGTGGGAGAAATCAGCGAAGTTGTAGAATCAGCCATGGGGTTCCATATCCTGTTCTGTGAAAAGATCAAAAGAGCTGAAAGAATGGACTTTGATACGATCAAGGCCGGCATCAGAAAGCAGCTCCATACAAGAAATCAAAACAAGGAGGTACAGCGCTGGCTTAAATCTCTCTGAGTCGAAAATAATGTGACTAAAACGGGTTCTGCCAGCAACCCAGGTTTTTTTTGACTGAAAGAACGGATAAGCTGAAGTCTATCTTCCCGGGGCTGGCTGGAAAGGATATGCCCCTGGCCTTGGACTTGCTGTTACGGATCGACACTTGGTCCTTGCAGCCGGACCAAGAACGAACTCTGCAGCCTCTGTTTCCGGTACGTATCGTGGCGGGGGGGGGGGACGCTAAAATTGAATCCAGTGTTGATTTGACTGTCACCCCTTCCTGAGGACTACCCTATACTGAAATTTGAACATAACTAATAGAGACAGCGACTTGCTCTCTCTTCGTATGATTCAAAGAGACTTAACTAATCTCGCCGTGCCAGAACCGATTGCCTTTTGAAAAATAATTTTTTTCTCTATCAACCTTTAGAAATTTTTGATTCTTTTGACTCCAGTTTTCAGCAGTTTTCCTTGATGCCAGACACCAATCCTCAAAAATTAACTATTACATTTTCGTTTCATTTGTTTTAACATTATTACTTTATTGTACTTTTACTCTCTTTTTTCTGCTACGGAACAACGATTTCGACATGGAACATTTATTGCTACCAATACTCCATACAAACAATCCTGAAAATCCCCTGACTGCTTTATTTTTTTCAGAGCTAACGAAAAGGACTACGATGACGCCCAATGACACAAACGCACCGATAAGCATGAGCCCACCTGCAACATGCCGCCTGGAAACCCTGAAGATAAGCGCCCTTTCAGAAACCTGCAAACTCATCGGAAGTGCCGTACATCTTGATACCACTCTCAGCAGAATCCTTAAAGTGCTTCACGATATCCTTCATATGGAGCGTGCCACCCTTGTTCTTCTTGACCCCAACAAGCAGCGACTATCCATCAAAGCCTCTTACGGCCTCAGCATAGAAGAAGAGCGCCGTGGTATTTACGGTCTATCCGAGGGCATCTGTGGCCAAATTTTCCAATCAGGATCACCCTGTGTTGTCCCAGACATCCTTAGCGAACCGCAGTTCCTCAATCGTACCGGCGCCAGAGGTGAGATAAAAAAAGAAAGCCTCTCTTTTCTTGGAGTGCCCATAAAGGTAGAGGGAACTCCTGCGGGGGTGCTTACCGTAGACCACCTCTTTGGACCAGACATTTCCTTTGAAGAAGATATGAGTTTTCTAGAAATACTGGCCACCCTTATCGGCCAGTTCCTGGTTCTCCACCATGCCATTACCCAAAAAGAAGAAAAACTCGTCGAAGAAAACAAATCCCTGAAAGCTGAACTGCACAGCCGTTTCAACCGGCATTACATTGTAGGCGACTCTGCAGCAATGCAGGAAATCTACTGGCTCATAGAAAAAATTGCCCCTAGCAGCGCCACCGTACTCCTTCTTGGCGAATCCGGTACTGGCAAAGAACTTGTGGCCCGTGCCCTCCATGAGGCCAGCACCAGAAAAGAGAAACCTTATATTAAAGTGAATTGCGCCGCACTTCCCGAAAACCTGCTGGAAAGTGAACTTTTCGGGCACGACAAAGGTGCCTTTACCGGCGCCACAACAGCCAAACAAGGTAGATTTGAATTGGCAGACGGCGGAACGATCTTCCTGGATGAAATCGGTGAACTGCCCATACTTCTCCAGGCCAAACTTCTACGGGTACTCCAGGAACAGCAGTTTGAGAGGATTGGCGGTACCCGTACCATCACCGTGTCTGTCCGGATTATCGCTGCCACCAATGTCAACCTGCAAGCCAATGTAGACCAGGGACTTTTCCGCAGTGACCTCTACTATCGGCTAAACGTCGTCCCCATCCATCTACCAGCACTTCGCAAAAGACGAGAGGATGTCCCATTGCTCATCGACCATTTCCTCAGCTCAAGTAACGAAAGAAACAACAAGGAGGTGAAGCTTGCAGACACCACCCTTGACTTCTTAAATGCCTATGACTGGCCCGGAAATGTTCGCGAATTGCAAAACCTTATTGAAAGGCTGGTGATACTTGCCGAAAACCAAATTATTTATCCGGCAAACATACAGGCACATATGGATGGCCCCTCCTCACCCCGCCCTTCGACAAGCCCCTCCCTCATAGAACCAACACCTAAAGAGTTTGCTGGTCACAGTTCCCTGGAGGCACTGGAACGACAGGAAATCAAAGCATCTCTGCGACGCAACGGCTGGGTACAGGCCCGGGCCGCACGGGAACTTGGCCTCACCCAACGTCAGATGGGCTATCGTATCAAGAAATTCAACCTGTCCAGACCCGCTTTCGCCAGAGCCGAATAATGGCTTCTTTTATCAGGTACACCATGACACAGTTTCTCATCATCTCCCTTTTCCTCTTCCCCTCTCTACTAATGGCTGAACCCTCAACACCTCTACGGGTTGCAGTGGCAGCAAATTTCATCAACGTCCTGGAAAACATTGCCCCCCCCCCTATTTGTCGCGGAATATAACATCGACATCCAACCGACATTCGGCTCTTCCGGAAAGTTATTCGCCCAGATGAAAAATGGGGCCCCCTATGATCTTTTTCTCTCGGCAGACCACAGTCGTCCTCAGCTTCTCCATGAATCCGGAATTTGTGAGAAACCTTTTCAGTATGCTTCCGGCTCAGTAGTATTGTGGAGCTGGGATGCTACAATCAATGGCGACAGTTGGCAGGAAGCACTTCTGGCAGGCAAGGGGAAGGTAGCTATTGCAAACCCGGAAACTGCCCCCTATGGAACAAACAGCCTTAAAGTCCTACAAAAGACAGGGTTAGCAGACACTGTCCTCTCCCGTCTAGTCTACGGTCAATCTATAGACCAAACATTTGTTTTTGTACAGACCGGCAATACACACTTTGGTTTTGTAGCCCTCTCCCAGGCCTTGTCCACGTATGGACAAAAGGGGAGATACTGGCACATTCCGGAAGCAGAATTAGTCGACCAGTGGGGTTGCGTAAATACAAAATCAAAAAATGCAGCTTCGGCACAACACCTTCTCTCCTTTTTGACAGGCGATACTGCTAGAAAAAGCTATCGCAATTTGGGATACAGGCACTGATGGACTACTTTCCTCTTCTTCTATCCTGTAAACTTGCAGGGATCAGCACCTTATTTCTGCTGATCATTTGCGCACCACTTGCCTATGCCCTGGTCTTTGTCCCTGTACGAGGCAAGCTTTTTATTGAATCTCTCATAGGCCTGCCACTTGTCTTGCCACCAACGGTTTTCGGTTTTTATCTCCTGCTAATTATGGGAGAACAAGGCATCTTTGGACGCTTCTACAAAATACTCTTTGACACTTCACTACTCTTCACCTTTTCAGGTATTGCCATTGCTGCCATACTTCACACTGTACCCTACGTTATCCAGCCACTCAAAGCCTCCTTTACCAGGATTGACCGTCGACTCCTTGAATCTGCTGCAGTTCTTGGCTGTTCAAACGTCTCCTGCTTCTTTCGAGTGGTACTCCCCAACTCACTGCCGGGTCTCGCCGCCGCAGCGATTCTCAGTTTTGCCCATATTATGGGTGAGTTTGGCGTGATCCTTATGATTGGCGGTTCCATTCCCAAAGAAACCAGAGTGGCATCCATTGCCATTTTTGAATACGTGGAAGCGATGCGATACCAGGAGGCGGGGCAACTCTCCTTGGCACTGCTGATTGTCAGTTATATGATCCTTCTTGCGGTTAACCTACTGGAGAAAAGAAATCATGCGTCTTGAAATATCCATCCTAAAAAAACTCTCACACTTCACCCTTGAGATGGAACTCTGCTGTCCGGCTGGAGAACTCTTAGCCCTTGTCGGTCCATCCGGATCCGGAAAGACCACCATTGCAAGAATTATTTCCGGCCTTGAACAGCCAGATTTTGGAACAATACGTCTTGGCGAGAACATTCTCTGTGACACAGAAAACGGAATACGAGTACCAACACGAAAAAGAAAACTGGGCTACGTTTTCCAGGAAGCCAGCCTCTTCCCTCACCTGCGGATTCGCGATAACGTGGCCTTTGCCTGCGACACGCCATCCAGAGTGGACAATCTAATGGATTTACTTGGTATCAGTCATCTGCAAGACAAAAAGCCTTCCCAGATCTCTGGGGGAGAGCAACAACGCGCAGCTCTTGCCCAGACATTAGCAGTAAACCCCGACCTTCTCCTTCTTGATGAACCATTTTCTGCACTCGACATAGAAACCAGACACTCTCTACAGCAAAAATTCCTGGAAATAAAAAAAGAGCTGCAAATCCCTATAATCATGGTTACTCATGACCTGCAGGAGGCCTCTCTCCTCAGCGATCAGATCATAGCAGTACGGAATGGAAAAAAGGACCACAAATGGCTGACACAGTTCCATGGGATACTGCTGCCCAGAACCAGCAAAGAACAGGAAAAGCTCTGCCCTAGACAGCTGGCCCATGCTTAGGGCTGTAACAGCTCAACTATTTCACGATCCGTCAAGGAACGCCCTCTGCTTGTAGCAAACGAGCGTACTCGCTGAGTAAGGCGAGTAAGGCTTGTCTCATCAAGGGATGGCAGCCCCAATCGACCAAGAGTTGCAGCAAGACTGCGTCGACCCGCCTGACGACCAATGAGCAAACTCCGAGAAGCCCCGACGACCACTGGATCAAAGGGTTCGTAGGTGGCAGGATCAGCCATAATGCCCTGTAGATGAAGACCAGTTTCACAGGAAAAAAGATTTTCGCCGATAATGGGACGTGATGGAGGAATCACCTGCCTGCTTTCTCGAGCCACCATTCTGCTCAAACCCGAAAGACCAGCCAGGTTATAAGACCCAGCTTTCATCTGCAGAGTAATAAAAGCAAGAACCTCCTCAAGACGACTATTGCCAGCCCGTTCACCGAGCCCAAGCAAGGTAACGTCTCCCCAGGTTGCCACACCCTCCAGGGCAGTGATGGTATTCGCTGTGGCCATCCCGAAATCATTATGACAGTGGACGCCCAATTCCATATTCAGCCCACCTAGGCCGTTTATTAATTTTTTGACAGTAGTGGGAGTACTGATACCCACCGTATCTGCAAGACGGAGGCGAAAAGCCCCAGCCTCTTCAGCAACCCTGGCAAGCTCCAGAACAAAAGCGGGCTCCGCACGACTCGCATCCTCGAGACCGACCGCAACACTAGAAACTCCAACCTCAAAAGCATGTCGGATAGACAACCGAAGCTGTTTCAAAGCCCACTCCCGACTCTTTCCAAGTTTTTTTTCAAGGTGCAAATCAGATGCCGGAATAGACAGAGAAAGACAACTGGGACGCAAAGAAGCCCCGAAATCAATATCTGTGCCCAGGCAACGGCACCATAGAGAAAACTGCTGCTGCGGATGACTATTCCGAGTGTATTCAGCTAAAATTTCAAGGTCATTATTCTCACTGCTGGATATCCCGATTTCAATCTCATCGACACCAACCTCGGCAAGACCACTGACTATCTGTTTTTTCAGACTGAGGTCAAAGTAGACACCAGGGGTCTGTTCACCCTCTCTTAACGTTGTATCAATAATCTTCATTGGGGTAGGTTGACGTTTTTCCATAACAACAGATAGTATAATAAAATAATCTTATAATCAGCCTCAGACATTGTTCCTGATCGGATGAACCTTGAAAGACGAGTACCTTTACAACAAAGAGATAATCAGATCCGCACGAGCTGTGACAGGATAATCCTATCCAAGTTACCTACACAGTTCATGCCAGTTTCTTCCAATCTTTCATTTTTTTTTAGGAAATATCTCTAATACGGTGGGTTTCAGGACCGACGTACGAAGTAATGTCCTAATTTAAAGAAGTGATTCAAACCTTGCGTCTCTTTTAGTGATTGCAGATGGTGCTCCTTTCTGATAACATCGTCGATTTTTAAATAAAGTACAGATTCTTCTTGAATGTTATAGCCTCGTGAGACTTCCCCTCCTACTAAGCTGTCTTCTGTGTCTCTGATTAATATATAACCGAACAGATTTTCAGGTGAATAGCCTGAGACTTTTTTTTACACACATCCCCTATGAAAATCATACAAACACTTCTCCTGCTTCTTTGTTGTTGTCTTTTATGGAGCTGCTCTTCAAGCAGACTTCTTTCAAGTAGTAGTGATGCATCCTTTGAAGAAAAGCCCATTGCACCAGTTCTTGTTGTAGGAATTTCTAGTGATGAAACAAAGCGCCACATCTATGAAAACACCTTCGTCGACAGTTTTAATTCATCGAACACAAAGGCTATTGCAAGCCATACTGTCAGTAAACAATCCATCGAACCCGATGAAGAGGCACTACGAGCAGTGATCAGAAAGACCGGTGCCAGTACCATACTGATTACTCACATGGTAAGTGCAGATGAAAAGGACTTCTACCAGCCCTCCAACCTGATCATTGGAACAAACAGTTATTCAAGAGGACTCTACGGCTACTATCCCCATATCTACCGCTCGGTGTATTCGTCGGGGAGTTATGTCAGTACAACCAAAGTTACACTTGAAACCAGTCTGTACGACGTGACCACAGAAAAACTCATATGGACTGCACGTTCCGTATCCATTGATCCCGTTATGACCAGGAAATACTATCAACAGTTGATAGATCTGTTTCTAGCAGACCTCAGGTCAAAGAAATTATTATAAACTTTCAGCAATTCCCGAAGCAAGTCTCATTATAGTCTGAAAACGGGTGTATAGGCCATTTGATTTAGCAATATACCATTTTTAACAGAATTCGATCAAGTTGTCGATTCTGGACAATGAAAAAGGCTGCAAATTACATTTTTTGAGCGTACTGCTCCATCCGTCCCTTCCTGTTA
>Ga0207996_1000793_pt1 | contig 25452 bp, 26 predicted proteins | sample AntAceMetag02UKG_FD_184773 | JGI IMG/M metagenome (GOLD analysis project Ga0207996, IMG submission 184773) | Saline lake microbial communities from Ace Lake, Antarctica - Antarctic Ace Lake Metagenome 02UKG (SPAdes) (version 2) | ecosystem: Environmental > Aquatic > Non-marine Saline and...
GCACCTTGGCTAATGAAAACTCCTTTTTTAAGCATGCATGGCACTGCTACTCATACGAGGGATTCATAAAAAAGCTTGTACGCAAGTTCAAATATCATAGGAAACTATGCCTTAAAAATACACTTGCAGAACTCTTATATGGATTCACTACTAACTGTATACAGTATCAGGATATAGATATAATAGCTTCAGTACCCATGCATATATCAGATGAGAGAAGGCGGGGCTTCAACCAGTCTGATGTATTGGCTAAAGAACTCTCGCTACGACTTAATGTGGGATACGCAAAGGGGTCTATTATAAAACAGAAGCGAACCGATAAACAGATAAGCCTTAAAAGGACAGAGAGGCTAAAAAATTTAAAGGGTGCATTTGTTCCGGGAAACACAACATCTTTTATGGGCAGAGATGTTCTCCTTATTGATGATGTGTTTACTACAGGCACAACAATAAACGAATGTTCGAGGATATTAAGTAAAAACGGTGCCAGCTCAGTATCTGTGCTAACTTTGACCAAAGGTATTTAGTTGAAAATACTAAGAAATTATATAATAAAAGAGACTCTAGGCCCCCTACTGGGCACATTGGGGGTATTTACCTTTGTACTATTAATAGGTAACATGCTCCAGCTTGCGGACTTATTGCTAAATAAGGGTGCGGATATACGGGATATAATAAAACTATTTTTCTATCTCATACCTTATATATTGAGTTATACCATACCCATGGCGATACTAACAGCTACCGTACTCTGCTTTGGAAGGCTTGCTTCAGATAGCGAAATAACCGCGATGAAAGCAAGTGGCATAAGCTTGTACAAAATCGGCCTTCCTATATTAATAATAGCTTTTATGATAAGCCTTGGGTCTGTCTACTTAAATGACAAGGTATTACCCGCTTCCCATTTCGCGTCTATAAAACTTGTAAAGGGTGCCGCCTTAAAAAATCCCTCGGCGTACCTGGAACCCGGCACATTTATCAAAAGCTTTAAAGGCTACATCGTGCGCATAAATAGCGTTGATGGCAATACACTTAAAGGCGTACTAATATATCAGCTTGGGGAAAAAGGTCCTACGCGGACCATTATAGCTAAAAGCGGCAATTTTATAACACATCCTAATGGAAATACAATAACATTAAAACTAACAGATGGTACAGCGGATGAGCCGAAGCCTGATGACCCTAGCACATTTTATAAACTAAGTTTTAAAACATATAGCATGACTCTGGATTTAGAAAAAAGCCTCTCTAAGGGCAAATTCAGGAAAAAATTCAAAGATATGAATATCAGGGAGCTCAAAGACGAAATAGCTAGCTTAAAAGCTACAGGGATCATATCAGATCACGTAAAAAAGGAGACGCGTGAAATGCTTACAGAAATCCATAGAAAAATTGCCATGGCATTTTCAAGCTTCGTCTTTGTCCTTGTAGCTTTACCTCTGGCTATAAATACAAAAAAACGTGAAAAATCGATAGGCTTCGCAATAAGCCTCATGATTCTACTAGTCTATTACCTTCTACTCTTTGGTGGTATGGCACTGGCTTTGCGAAATATATTGCCACCTATAGTAGGAGTTTGGATTGCCAACATAATATATCTATTCGTTGGCGCTATACTGACATTCACTGTGATAGAGCAATGAGCCCTGTTAAATCAAAATTGACAGGATAAGTACTAAGGAGAATTTAGCAGGGTGAAAATACTTGACCGTTATCTTTTAAAAAAATTCTTGCTGCCGCTGGCATATTGCCTTTTTCTGTTTATGCTTCTTTACGTCATTATGGATATATTTGGACATTTAGATGAGATATTACGAAACAAGGTCCCTATCGGCATACTTTTTCAATATTACAGTTCTTTTACGCCTCTTATCTTTGTCCAGACAGTTCCTATTGCAGCCCTGCTTTCTGTAGTCTACATGCTCAGCACTCTCAACAAAAATAATGAACTTACCGCTGCAAAGGCATGCGGCATAAGCATAAGCCAACTGCTTATTCCGGTTTTTGCTGTCGCGATAATGCTAAGCCTTATAAGTTTCATCGTTAATGAAAATGCTGTACCAAAAGGTATTCTAACCGCAGATAGGATAAAATCTGAATACATGGAAAAGACCTATGACACAAACGCTCAACTTAAAATCGTAAAGGACTTGGCAGTATACGGAAAAAACAATCATCTTATATACGCTCAGGATTTTAACCCCACAGAAAATAAATTAACCGGGATAATTATAATCGAACGTGACAATCAGCATAGGCTTCGCAGAAAGATACTCTCTTCAAGTGCTACCTGGGAAAATGGAAGATGGGTTTTTTATGACTGCATAATTTACAGGTTCAACAGATCGGAAGAAACAATAGGCAACCCACTGGTATTTAAGAAAAAAGCCCTAAAATTTCTTGAAACACCTAAGGATCTCTTAAAATACGAACTACAGACAGGTTATATGAGCTATAGAGAATTAAAAAGCTATATTAAAAGGCTTTCGGGCCAGAACCCCAAGATGTTAAATAGTTTAAAGACCGATCTCTACTTCAAGAGCGCTCTTCCTCTCGTCTCTATCATAATAATGCTTATTGGGATACCGTTCGCTTTGACTACAAGCAGGGGTGGCGCAATGGCGGGAATAGGTGTAAGCATTACAATTGGCCTGTTATATTACGGCTCAATATATTTTGTACTTGCTATGGGAAAAGGTGGCCTGTTGCCACCTATTGTTGCCGCACATCTTTCTAATATAGTATTCTTTATAATAGCTCTTGTACTTCTTAAACGGTCGGCTCAATAAGTATGCTGTAAAGCTGTTGATTATCTTCTGCTTCAACCAGTCTTTTTCTACATCCGACATCCATGAACAATTGACTGATATCTGCCATAAATCTTATATGTGGGCCAGCCACACCTCTTGGGGAGAGTATCATTGCAAAAATTTTAGAGGGCTCACCATCTAAAGACTGAAAATCGACGCCCTGTCTTTTTATTCCTATAGCACATACGACTTCTTTTACCGCGTTAGTTTTTGCGTGAGGAATCGCTATCCCATATTGCATACCTGTTGACATGGTCTTTTCTCGCTCTAAGATGCTTTTAAGGACTTTCTCCTTTTTACCATATTCAAGCTGCCCGGACCGTATAACAAGATCGACCATCTCCTCTATTATTTCCTGTTTTGATACCCCTTTAAGCCTGGCCTCAACCGCATTTGAATTTATCCTTTTAGCGATATCTCTTTTCCTCTTTGACCTATCATCCGGTTTACCAAAAATCTTTTTACCTATAGAAGAACGGTCTGTAAGCGTCTGGAGCTGTCTCATGGTATTTTCCAAATCGCAGAGAACTTCATAAACAAGGGTATTTACAAAAATAACATCCTCAGCTTTGCAATCAAACTCTATAAACTCATCAGTAGTGCGCATGCCGATTGACACGCTATCCTTTCTTATCTGGTACAATTTTGAGCTCCTAGCCCCTGTGTCGAGCCTGTGTACATAAAAGCCTTCGTTATGAAGCGCTAACACAATCTTGCTCAAAACCAGTTCTGATGTATCGGAAGTAGGCATATCAAATACTATAATCTTGCTTACCTGTTTCTTAGGCTTTGATTTTTTAATAGTAGATGCATCTGATTTCAGCAAAGAAGTAAGCATAACAGGTGTAATAAGAGTAGTTATCATCGTCATCATCACTACAACGCCCAGTGTTTCCTGATTCAGCATACCTGCTGATAACCCAATACCTGCCATAAGAAGCGCTACTTCTCCTCTTGGAGTCATGCCAAGGCCTATGCGCAAAGCGCCCCTTAAATTAAAATTCAAGAATAAGGCTGGAAAGCCGCATCCGATAACCTTGGAAAGAATACTGGCTATTGTGTAAATAACACCAAAAATAAAAATATTGCGCGACATTAAAGTAGAGAGATCAACCATCATACCCATAACACAAAAGAATATCGGTACGAAAAACTTATGCAGGGAAGAAAGCTTTTCCTGTATCACATAATCCAAATCCGTTCTTGATAAAGAAAGCCCCGTAACATAAGCGCCTATAATCATGGCTAGTCCGGCCTTCTCAAATATGCCCGCTATTATAAGCGCTAATCCAAGAGCCATGATAGTTATTGTCGTTGTGTCTTTGAATCTTTTTAAAAAATTACTTATATCTCTAGCGAAAAACAAGCCCGCCGAGGTAAAGGCCAGCCATATAATTATAGATTTTCCACCTATAAGCAAAACTTTTGACCATTCTATGTGCCCACTCTTAGCAACGCCTATAACGATAGCTAAAGCTATAACGCCTAATATGTCGTCAATAACCGCGCCGGATATTATTGTCACTCCTTCGGGAGACTGCAGTTTTCTCTGTTCCGATAATATGCGCGCTGTTATTCCGACGGATGTAGCTGTAGATATAACGCCCAGAAAGAGGCATATTGGATGTGAAAATCCCAACTGAATCCCAAACAGGTACTTTGAGAACAAAACAGCGACAGCGTCCCCCAAAAGAAAAGATACTAATACGCCGCCAACACCAACAACAGATCCTGCTACTGAATATTTCGCGAACATCTCAATATCTGTTTCAAGGCCCACAAGGAATAGGAGGATAATAGAAGCTACAGTAGTAAAACCGTATAATTCAGACGAAATTGGGAAATTACCATATATGGGAAACATGCAGTGACCTAACGTAGGTATTGAGATACCACCAAGAAGGTAAGGCCCTATAATTATGCCCGCTGATATCTCACCTATGATAGCGGGCATACGCATCCTCTCAAATAGTATTCCACCTGCGCGTGCCGCAAATACTATGACACCGAGCTGCAACACAAGTATAGTCATTCGTTCTAGCATATAAAAATTTTCCTTTTTTGCTATAAATAGTTCAACGGCCAATTAAAAAAACATTGGCCGTTTTTTATAAAATATGCTGCTTTTAAGCCTCCAATACCTTAAGAAGGCTATAGAGATTCTGATCAGCCTCTTGCTTCTTTTTACATGCCTCTGCAAAACCGGTTAATATTACCTTGTTCGCTATAATGCCTACCATCTTATCTGACTCACCCTCTATCAGCGATGTAACCGCTGATGAGCCTAATCGGGAAGCGAGTATCCTGTCTATAGCATTAGGCGAGCCCCCACGCTGAATATGCCCTAGCACTATTACCCGTGTTTCGTAACCTGTCATCTTTTCAATATTGTGGGCTACCTTGTGCCCGTGGCCAGCACCTTCAGCTACTACCAATATCCAGCTAACCTTGCCTTTTTTACGAGCAGCTTTTATTTCCTGACATATTTTCTTAAAATCAGGCTTTATCTCAGGCAACAGGACCTCTTCCGCTCCTCCGGCAAGCGCTACCCTCATTGCTATATAGCCGCATTCCCTACCCATTACCTCAACTACGAATATTCTTTCAAGGCTTGTAACGGTATCACGTATCTTATCAATCGCATCAAGCGCTACCCCGACAGCGGTAATAGAACCTATGCAGTAATCCGTCCCATTAATATCATTGTCTATCGTTCCCGGTACACCGATACATCTTATATCCGATTCTGCGGACAAAAGATGGGCCCCTTTAAATGATCCATTTCCACCTATAACTACCAGCCCATCTATCTTATGTTTCTTTAAATTATTTATAGCTTTTGCTCTGCCCCGTTTAGTCGTAAACTCTTCTGAACGTGCGGTTTTTATTACTGTACCGCCTCTATTCATAATATTGCTTACAGAACGCCTGTTAAATTCTACAAAGTTATCCTCTATCAACCCTTTATATCCATGCATTACCGCAAAAGGCTTAATGCCATTATAGATAGCTGTCCTGACAACGCTTCTTAGGGCGGTATTCATGCCAGCACAATCTCCGCCGCTGGTCAATACCGCTATTCTTTTAATTTTTTTCGCGGGACTCATAAATTGTCAAATTCCCCTTTATTTTTTGTCCTGAACTTTAGGACTTCTTCATCTATTATTCCATCGTCATATAGCTTTTTTAATGTCTTATCCATTGTTATCATCCCATGTTGCGCGTTTGTCTGGATAACAGTAGCAAGTTGCTCTGTTTTCTGCTCTCTTATAAGGCTTCTTACTGCTGGGGTTCCTGTCATGACCTCACAGGCAACGACCCGGCCATTATTATCCTTTCTTGGAAGTAGCTGTTGGCATATAACGCCCTGCAAGCAACCCGCAAGCTGTATCATAATCTGCTTCTGCTGATGAGGGGGGAATATATCTATAAGTCGATCTATCGTCTGCGGCGCGTCAGGGGTATGAAGTGTACTGAGCACTAAGTGTCCTGTTTCCGCGGCTGTAACTGCTGTAGATATGGTCTCTAAATCTCTCATCTCACCTACAAGAATAACATCAGGATCCTGGCGCAGGGCGTGCTTTAACGCGCTTGTAAAGCTCTTTGTATCACTACCCACCTCTCTCTGCTTTATAATGCTTTTTTTATTTTTATGAACATACTCTATCGGATCCTCAATGCTTATAATAAGACTCTGTCTTTCGCTGTTTACAATATCAACCATAGCGGAAAGAGTAGTACTCTTGCCCATACCGGTAGGTCCAGTTGCCAGTACCAGGCCATTTGGTTTTCTCGCGAGATCAGCGACAATAGGCGGAAGGCCGAGCTCTTCCGTTGTCTTTATCCTTGAAGGTATAACACGAAACGCCGCCTCTACACTACCTCTCTGCATATGAACATTGACCCTGAAGCGTGAAAGATCAGGTATATAAAGCGACATATCCAACTCAAGCTCTGTTTCAAATCTCACTTTCTGGTCATCATTTAAAATAGAATATATAGCTTTCTTACTTTCATCTCTTGTCAAAACAGGGTAAGTTGTATGTTGTAATGCCCCATCGATCCTCAAGGTAGGCGGCACCCCTTCTGTAAGATGGAGATCTGAAGCATCCTTATCCACAGCATATTGCAGTAATTCTTTTATATCTATACTTGCCATTTGCGCGACTCCTTGCTCTTATATATTAAGTGAACTTACCTTTTATAGCTTAAGAAAAATTATTGTTACCGCCTGAAAGGATGTCCTTTAGTTTAAGGGCCAATTCATCAGGATTAGAAGCATAATTTAGGGCTGATTCCTTGCTAATAACAGATTTGTTAAGCCACTCCATAAGGGCTTGATTAAATGATCTCATGCCAAATAACTTGCCTTTTTCTATCACAGGCATGAGCTGGTTGCTCTTTCCTTCCATTATATATTTCTTTATGGTAGGCGTAGCCAACATGACTTCACAAGCAGGCACCCTGTCCGGTTTATCAGACCTTGGCACCAACCTCATGGAGAGCACGCCCTTTAAAAGCTGGGATAATTGCAATTTTATTTGGTTATGGGCGTGTGGGGGGAAAAAGTTAATAATCCTCTCTACTGTCTGTGTCGCATCGACAGTATGCAAGGTGCTAAATACAAGGTGGCCTGTCTCAGCAGCCATTATAGCTGTCTGCATGGTCGCCACGTCACGCATTTCGCCAATTACGATAATATCGGGGCTCTGTCGTATAACATGACGCAACGCACTTGAAAAATCCATCGTATCAGCGCCTACCTCTCTTTGCGAAATTATACTCTTTTTATCGGAATGGACATATTCAATAGGGTCTTCAATCGTTATTATATTCTTATCAAAGTTCGTATTTATATAATCTATCATCGACGCTATTGTTGTAGATTTACCGCTTCCGGCATGACCTGTAACGAGTACAAGCCCTCTGGGCTGAGAGGAAAGATTCTCCATAACATCTACGGGGAGATTTAAATCATCGAAAGATGGGATATTAATCTTTATAGAACGAAAGGTTATCGCTTTAGTGCCGCGCTGCATGTAAACATTGAACCGAAACCTGCCTAATCCGGGTATGCTATATGCCGCGTCAAGTTCCTTTGTTGATAAAAAATGCTTCTTTTGCTCATCAGTTAATACGGAGTCCAGTATGCTATCCAGGTCAAATGGCTCAATCTTTTCTCCTCCTGCAGATATCAGCTTATCATTTACCCTAAAACAAGGCGGACTTGCTATCTTAAAATAAAGGTCTGAAGCCCCTTTATCAAGCATCTGCCTTAAATAGTCATCTATCTTCATATAGACTCCCAAATTTTAAAAAAGTGTTCAAAACCACTAAAACGATTATCCTGATTTTCAGTTTTTATATTATTTCCTAGCACCAAACACCGAGTATCAAATACCGGGTTAAGTACCGAGCTCCCAACTATTAAGATACTTCTTCTGTTTAGGCGTAAGCTTATCTATATTTGTGCCCATTGAGCGAAGCTTTAAAAGCGCTATATTTTCATCAATATCCTGTGGCACAGCATATACCTGCTTCTTTAAATTATTAGATTGCTTAACAACATATTCTGCCGAAAGCGCTTGATTCGCAAAGCTCATATCCATTACACTAGCAGGATGTCCTTCCGCACTGGCTAAATTTATAAGCCTGCCTTCTCCCAGAAGATAAATCTTTTTGCCGTTTTTTAGAGTAAACTCTTCTACACAATCGCGCATCTTTCTTATATTCTTGCTTAACGATTTTAAGCCCGGGATATCTATCTCTACATTAAAATGCCCGGAATTCGCTACAATAGCACCATCCTTCATTAATTTAAAGTGATCCTTTGCTATAACATCAGTGTTGCCTGTCAAGGTAACAAAAACATCTCCTATCTTAGCAGCCTGCTTAATGGGCATAACCCTGAAGCCGTCCATTGTAGCCTCAAGTGCGCATAGAGGGTCTATCTCAGTCACAATAACATTCGCGCCTGCGCCACGCGCGCGCATAGCAACACCTCTGCCACACCAGCCATAACCACAGACCACAAAGACTGAACCTGCTAACAACTTGTTAGTAGCTCGCAATATACCGTCTATCGTTGATTGACCTGTTCCGTAACGATTATCAAAAAAATGCTTTGTCTTCGCGTCGTTTACCGCGATAACAGGAAATTGCAAGAGCCCTTTATTCTCAAGAGCCCTTAATCGTATTACGCCTGTTGTCGTCTCTTCAGTTCCAGCAAGTATATACTTTACAAGATCTTTTCTCTCCTTATGTACAGCAGAAACTAGATCCGCTCCGTCATCCATTGTAATATTCGGCTTTATATCCAAGGCTGCGTTCGCGTGTTTGTAGTATGTCTTATTGTTCTCTCCTTTAATCGCGAATACACTTATTCCATAATCTTTAACAAGAGACGCAGCTACCTCATCCTGAGTCGATAATGGGTTTGAGGCGCAGAGCGCGGTTTCAGCGCCACCGTCTTTTAGCGCTAGCATAAGGTTCGCTGTTTCAGTAGTAACATGCAGACAGCAAGCAAGTCTTACACCACGTAACGGCTTCTCTTTTTTAAATCGTTCCCTTATAAGTTTAAGGACCGGCATATCCTTGCCTGCCCACTCTATTTTTAATTTGCCTTCTTTAGCAAGCTTTGTATCCTTTATATCATACTTCATCTATTCTCCTGTTTTATGTTATAAAATTAATAATCTTAATTTATATTTTTTTTGATTTCTGCGCCAATAATTTCGCCTTGTCTGTCTCTTCCCATGTAAAGCCATCTCTTCCAAAATGTCCATAAGCTGCTGTCTGGCGATATATAGGCCTTCTCAGCTTTAAACAGTCTATTATGCCTTTTGGTGTAAGATCAAAATTCTCCCATAGCAGCTTCTGTATTTTTAAATCACTTATATTGCCTGTACCGTGTGTATTTACCATAAGACTAACAGGCTCTGCCACGCCAATAGCATAAGCTAATTGCACCTCGCATCTCTTAGCCAGCTTTGAGGCAACTACATTCTTTGCTAAATAGCGCGCCATGTATGAAGCAGAGCGATCCACTTTACTCGGATCCTTACCTGAAAACGCGCCACCACCATGACTTCCAACGCCACCATATGTATCGACTATTATCTTTCTTCCCGTAACACCTGTATCGCCCTGAGGGCCACCAACCTCAAATCTGCCTGTGGGATTTATATATATTGTAGTATTCTTATCTAGCATCTCCTTTGGAAGAACCGCATCAATAACAAGTTTCTTTATGTCCCTTTTTATCTGCGCCATCTTCACCCTATGGTCATGATGAGCGCTGATTACTACAGAATCTATTCTACTAGGGCGATTTTCATGATACTCTACCGTTACCTGACTCTTACCATCAGGACGCAGATAATTAATAACATTCTTTTTTCGTACTTCTGCAAGTTTACGCGTCAATTTATGCGCAAGACTTATAGAAATAGGCATCATCTCTTTGGTCTCATCTGTCGCGTAACCAAACATCATACCTTGGTCCCCCGCACCACCTGTATCGACTCCTAACGCTATATCCGGTGACTGTTCCTGAACAGCGCTTATTACGCCACAAGTATGATAATCAAAGCCAAAAGCAGCGCTCGTATAACCTATGTCTTTGATGGTATTTCGTACAATCTTTGGTATTTCAACATAGCAGGCAGTAGTTATCTCGCCAGCTACTATAGCAAGGCCGGTAGTGACCATTGTCTCACAAGCAACCCTGCCGTTTGGATCCTTTTCATATATTGCGTCGAGTACCGCGTCTGAAATTTGATCACATAGCTTATCCGGATGGCCTTCTGTTACAGATTCTGATGTAAAAAGGTGTCTTCCTCTCTTCAATTTCTTTTCTCCTCCTATTGTAATGCGGTTATCAATGTTTTTGCATAACCACTGTCCCGAACAAGTTAAAAGCCACTAATAAGCTATTAGCGCCAGAAGGTTCTTTAAGCGCTACTAAAATAACTTTATTGCGATTAAAAAACTGTTTCGGTTTTTAGGTTTATTTTTTCCATTTTAAATTTTGTGCTCTTTTCAAAGATTTCTTATCTCCGATATCAAGCCATCTTCCCACAAACGTGTATCCGTAAACAGATTCTTTGCGCGATAGCCACTTGATAAAAGAACCTGCCAGATCAAGGGGATTGCCATCTACCTTATATTTCTTTAATAACCTTATCTTCTGCTTAGGAAAATAATACAAGCACATAGCCGCAAGCGTAGATTTTGGCTGTTTGGGTTTTTCCTGAAATAAGGTTATCTTGCATTTTTTATCCAACGCTACAATACCGTATTCTTTTGCGGATCTTATATCTCCTACATCAAATAGTCCTATGGTAGCGCTGGGAGAATTCTCCTTTGCTCTACTTATAAAATCGCTCAAATTAAAATCGAATATATTATCTCCCGCTATCACGAGAATATCAGTATCTATCTTTTTTTTATTTATAGAAAAAATTATATCTCCGATAGAGCCTCTTCTATCCTCGAGCGTCTTCATGCCATCATCTATAATAGATATCTTTTTACCGCTGCGATAATTATTTTTCCAGTCTTTAAAATTCTTGACAAACTTGGTGTTCGTAACGATATAGATATCCCTTGCCTTCTCTATTCCCTCAAGCCTTAAAAGGATATGCTCAACCATAGGCTTTTTACCTATAGGCAGGAGTGGTTTAGGCATATTTAGCGTAAGAGGCCAAAGCCTTGTAGCATATCCCGCTGCGAGTATTATCGTCTTCATAAATATTAATTCTCGGTTTTAAATACAATATCCTTAAATCTTTTAGATACAAGTGCCTCTATATCCCTACCCGTATAAAGGGTTAACGCCTCAGCTACCAAACTCTTTGCCTCATCGTACCTTACAGATCGCACAACCTTCTTGATCTTTAAAAGAGATGGCGCCGGCACACTAAATTCGTCCAGGCCAAGACCCAATAAAAGTGGTGTAAATTTCGGCTCTCCCGCCATCTCTCCACACATCCCTACCCAGATACCTTTTGAATGGCCCGCATCAATTATATTTTTTATTAATCTTAATACCGCGGGATGCGCAGGCTCATAAAGATAGGCTATCTTTTCATTTACCCTATCTACAGCTAAGGCGTATTGGATAAGATCATTTGTTCCAATACTAAAAAAATCGACCTTAGTCGCTAATATATCCGCGATAATAGCAGCCGAGGGAACCTCTATCATGACCCCAACCTCCATATCTCTACCATAAGCTATTTTTTTGGATTTAAGCTCTTGCTTTGCCTCCTCAAGGCATACATTCGCTGCCTCTAATTCTTCCATGCCTGATATCATAGGATACATCAGCCTTACTTTGCCATACGCTGACGCACGCAGTATAGCGCGAAGCTGTATCTTAAAAAGCTCCGGCCGGGCAAGGCTTAAACGTATCGCACGACAACCAAGAAAAGGATTCATCTCCTTAGGAACGTCTAATTGCGAAAGAAATTTATCCCCACCAAGATCAAGACTTCTTATCGTTAACGCGTTAGGCTTTATTTTCTCAACAACATTCCTATATGCCCTATAGTGTTCTTCCTCCGTTGGCAAGCCCTGACGGTTCATATAAAAATACTCTGTCCTGTAAAGTCCTATTCCTTCTGCGCCATATGATAATACAGCTGGTATCTCATCGGATAATTCTATATTAGCACCAAGCTCTATACGATGGCCGTCCTTTGTCTGGGCAGGTAGGGTCTTTAGTTCCTGGAGCTCTGTGTTGAATTTTTCCAGCTTCTTTTGTTCTCTGAGATATTGAGAAAGTACACTACGGCTTGGATTTACATAAACAATACCGGAGGTTCCATCAACTATTACTATATCCCCATTTTTAACATTTTCTGTTATGTTCTCAAGCCCGACAACAGCCGGAATCTCAAGAGATTTAGCCATAATCGCGGTATGGGATGTTTTCCCGCCTATATCAGAAACAAAAGCTATAACATGCTTTCTATGCATAGTGGCTGTATCACTGGGCGAGAGATCATACGCAACTACTACAGATTGGGGTGGGAGGTTTAAAAGAGTCTGCTTTTCCTTTCCAAGAAGATTTCTAATAAGCCGTTTGCCCACATCTTCAATATCCGATATCCGCTCCTTGAGATATTCATCATCCATCTTCTGGAAAGCACTTATGTACTTGTGTAATACATCTTCAAATATATACTCTATATTGTACCTTTGGCTCCTTAAACGGGTTACAATCTCGTCTATAATCATCCTGTCCTCAAGAACAAGAAGATGGGCATTGAATATCTCCGCGTGTTTTATGCCCATCTCAGAGGCGATGTTATTTCGTATAGCGATTATCTCAGAACGGGTCTTTATAAGAGCTTCTTCAAAACGTGCGATCTCACTAGGGATATCCGTAATCTTAATTTTAAAACACGGAACCCTTACATCTTCACTGTTATAAAGAAACACTTTCCCCGTAGCTATACCCGGAGATGCCGCGATACCTTTAAACATCCTTTAAAAACCCTCTCTATTTAAGGTCAAATAAATCCTGGCTCTCTGACAATAGTATCTTCTCAAGCTCTATAACCGCTTCTTCAGCATCTGTGCCAATAGCTTTCAGACAAACCTTTGCGCCCTTTTCCGCTGCCAACATCAGGATGCCCATTATCGATTTACCATTTACTTCTTCGCCATCTTTTACAACAAAGATGTCACTGTCAAACTTATTGGCGATCTGTACAAATAGGGCCGCCGGGCGGGCATGCAAGCCCTGCTTGCTCTTAATCACTATATTTTTTTCTATGGTCTTATTTTCCATATCGGCGCTCTGTTCTTTTCAATCTTATCGCTTCTACTGATGCGCTGCCTCTGTCTTTGCTATTGATATTATATCCATAATAGCCATAGCAAGCCTACGAGGATTATGTCTTAAGTATTCCTTTTTACCCTGTTCGCCCACGACTGTAAAGTTATCCTCTACCGATATTATGCCTAATCTTTTAATCTCATCTATATCCACCTCTACCTGATAAGAACCTTGAGTCGCGTAACGCCCTGCCAATGTCTTTGATATCGTGGAATTATTTATTACCGCATAATCTATACGGCGTAATTGCGTATTATTATATAAAGCCTTTATATGTTCACTGACCTTGTAATAATCTGTTTCGCCCTGCTGCGTCATAACATTACAGACGTAAATTTTTATAGCTGAGGAATCATTTATCACCTCAGCTATAGAGCCTACTAATAAATTCGGTATAATGCTGGTGTATAAACTACCTGGCCCTAATATAATAGCATCCGCGTCTTTAATGGCCTCGATCGCGCTTACCGTAGATTCGCAATGCAAAGGTTGCAGGGATATTCTCTTAATAGGGCTTTTATTGCTCCTTGTTGTTATGTTCTCCTCGCCTAACGTGATAGAACCATCTTCTAACTCAGCGACTAATCTTATTTTATTCAATGAAGAAGGAACAACGCGCCCTCTGATAGCAAGAATCTTACTGGCTGCCTGAACAGCCTTCTCAAAACCTTGGGTTACCCGCGATAAAGCCAGGATAAAAATATTACCGAAACTATGTCCGCTAAATGCGGACTCTTTATCAAACCTATATTGAAATAACTCTTCCATTAAAGGGCTTGTATCCGCGAGAGCCACAAGGCAGTTTCGTATATCACCAGGGGGCAATATATCAAAATCTTGTCTAAGTTTGCCTGAAGATCCACCCTCATCAGCTACAGTAACTATAGCGGTCAGATTGCTAGTATGCTGCTTTAGCCCTTGAAGTAGAGTAGATAATCCTGTGCCCCCTCCAACTGTCGCTATCTTGAGCCCTCTTACAAGATGCTTCTTCTGGTAGACCAGATCCACAAGCTCTTCTTCGCGCTCAGGCAAGACAACGCCGATAAAAGTAAATATTATCTGCTTTATACCAAATGCGATTATGACTATCCCAAGAAACATATAAAGGATGCCGACAGCCCTGAAAAGTGTTGTTGGGCCCGCGAGAAATTGACCACCAGCTACAATAAGTACTATCCCTATAAACGATAAGATAAGCCAGCGCTTCACCCCCATACCAGGATAAAACCACTTAAACGGCTTTAGAAACTGCGATACCTTCTTTTTTAGCCTTATCTTTTTACCCACAATTAAGACTTTCCGTCTTCCTGTCTTATGATATCAAAGATAATATCTTTATTTTTTGCTGATGTAAGAGAGTCGCGAATGAATTTATCCTGAAGCATGCGGGATATCTTTGCCAGTGCCTTAAGGTGGGGGCCTGCGGCATCTTCCGGTGCGACTAGTAACAGAAATATATAAGTTGGCTCACCATCCAGCGAGTCAAAATCTACACCAGTACGTGAAATACCAAGAGCCGCAACTAAATTTTTTACCACGCTTGATTTTGCGTGAGGTATGCCTATGCCCTGGCCTATCCCTGTTGAACCAAGTTGCTCTCTGTTCATAAGTGTATCAATCAGAGATTTTTTATCCTTTATCGGGTGGACTTTTGAGAGCAGGTCAACTAATTCGGTTATAACATCTTCCTTCTTTGCAGATACAATGTCTGCTGTAATAGCATTCTTATCCAAAAATTCAAGCATCTTCATACGCTACATCTCTCTCCTTATTAGATTAAAAAAATGGAGCGGGTGATCGGGTTCGAACCGACGACAATCACGTTGGCAACGTGATGCTCTACCAACTGAGCTACACCCGCTTGGATTATCAAATAACACCTGTATGTTTAATCAGCAAAGTAGAATTGCCCTGTCTTGACTCTTGTGTGCTAGCTTTCCGGTGGAGCTTCGTAAGAGCTTTTCATTCCTTCGTAGCCCTACCAGAGTGGCTACATCGAAGGGCAAAAAAAGAATGGCTTGCCATGTACCCGAAAATTTGCCTTAAACCACGCGTTACTTTGCAACTCTGGTTCAAGGCATATACCACCTAAAGGCAAATTCGAATGGTACATGGTGCGGATGGAGGGAGTTGAACCCCCACGAGTTACCCCACTAGTTCCTAAGACTAGCGCGTCTGCCAATTCCGCCACATCCGCGAAATTACTACAATAAAACCTACAACCTTACTTGTGGTACCCGCACAAGGACTCGAACCTTGGACCTTGTCCTTAAGAGGGACCTGCTCTACCAACTGAGCTATGCGGGCATACTGAACAAATTGTCACTTATATTAACATAAAAACATATATAATGTCAATTATAAATCATTGTCTTAGCTAGGACTCATAATCTCTTAATCTGGGATCGCGTCTTTAGAATGAAAAGGAAAGATAGTTATTGCCTCTTAAGGTTACTCTCGATACAATTAGTGAGCTCGCCCACGCTTACTGGTTTTGCGATAAATGGATATCCTCCTATATCATCGTCGCCTCTCGAAGAAGATTCTTCCTTTGTTATAACCGCAGTCAAAAATACAATGGGTATGTTTTTAACCGTAGCATCAATTCTTATGCGAGAAGCTACCTCTGAACCCTACATATCTGCCATTGATAGATCTAGTAGTATCAGATCAGGTTGAAATCTTTTAGCAGCCTCGAGCCCTCGTGCGCCTTTATTCTCAACCATAACATCATACATGTTAATTTTTTCAAGACTCATTTTAACCAATGCTGTAAAATACTCCTCGTCATCTACGATCAGTATCCTTTTCTCTCCCCTATTCACCTCCCGTGAAATATTTTTAGAGCCGGTAAAACTGTTGTGACTTTTCCTTCTTCGCCCTCAATTTCAATAAACACTCTGTGTTCGGGGATACCCTTTACGGCAACACTTGCTGTTACAATCAGCTCTTCGCATGCTCGATTAATCAAGTATATGTTTTCATAATGACTAAAAAGGGGCAAGCCCTAAAAAATCTGATAAATCAGCCTTGCCATTTATATTTATATATAACATACCATCTATTTTATTTTATAAATAACAACTCATTATAAGCTCAAATTCCAGCCATCATATATATAACTATTATACATATTATATTATTTAGCTTACATCAATATATTGAATTATACAAGTGATATATGGTTAATTGTCAAACAGATTTTAAAATGTCACACTCTTAACGAAATAGAAATGTCACATTTAGTTAGTAGTAGCCTTTCTTTCGTTTTGGTTCTTTTTCTTTCTTTGTTGATAGTGTGAATTAGTGGATAACTCATGATGCCTTCTTTATTCTAAACTGCCTGTATGGGTGATCCTTTGGCAGGATATACCTTAGCTTTCTTGGTTTATATAGCTGCTTTGGCTTTTGTGGCCTCTTATCTATAAGCTTATATTTAAGCTGGGTATCTTTATGATAGATATACAACTTGCCATTTAAACGCTCTTCTATTGTTACTTCTTTTGCTCTTACAGCATCTAGTATCTGGTAGAACTTGTTGTTGTATTGTATAATAAAGTCATTGCGTAAACATGCCTTGTTTTTTATTAAGAATATCCTGTCTAAATCAAGGTGTTTTGGTACCGGTGTATGTAAGTTGGTCTTATCTTTGGCTATTACCGCGAACTTCCTGTTGTGCTTAGGTATATAATAGCTGTGCAGGAACTTATTAGCATCTTTAATATTACTTATGCCTTTTAGCCTCATCTCTTTGACGAGCCTATCCTGATGGGTCTTAAATGCCCGCTCTACCCTGCCTTTGGCTTGCGGTGAGTCTGCATGTATGACATTGACATTAAGTTCTTAAAATACCTTCTCCATCTGGCTTAAAACTTTAGCATTATTAAGTTCATCTTCTAATGTAGGTTTTTTAGTCGAGTGATAGGTAGCATGCTTATCTAAATATACACTCTGAGGAATACCATATCGCTTGATATAACGATTAAAAGAGTCCATTGCGGGTATTGTGCCTTCATATCTATAGAAGTTCGCATATACCCTGCTTGTAGCGTCATCTACATACCCCATAAGCACGTACTCTTTATCCACGCTTGTAAACCACTTATGGTGTGATCCATCCATCTGTACCATCTGACCAAAAGAGTCTCTTCCAAGGCGCCAGGATCAATGTTTTTTTGATTTACGTTTCTTATACTCAACACCCTCTTTTAAAAACCACTTACGTAAAGTGTCTGGATGTATCTAGATTTTATCTATTTCAAAGAGCTTCTCTGCCGCGAATGTCGGACCAAATCCCTGGTAGACTGTATTACACAAATTTAAAGCTTTATATTTTATATCCGAAGGCGTTGCTCTATGAGAAGGCTCACCTCTTGACTTATGTATAAGAGCTATATCGCCTTTTTTCCTTACATTTTTTACTAATCTTATGATCTGTCTGCGACAAATGCCTAATACATTAGCTGCCTCAATTTGAGTGATCTGCTTATTTATTACGCTGTGGATTACCGGTACTCTCTTCAGCTCCTTCATCTTCATTATAATAATGTCCTTTCCTGCCATAATGGCCTCCTTTGTATAAAGGTATTATAGCACATTGGAAATGTGACATTTTTAAATCGGTAGAATGTAACATTATCATATCTGGATTACAGTGATATATGGTTAATAAAGAAGCTATTATGGTGCGCCCAGTAGGAATCGAACCTACAACCTACAGATTCGAAGTCTGCCACTCTATCCAGTTGAGCTATGGGCGCACTTAAAACCTATAAACAAAAAAATAGGGGTATATTCATAAATCGCATGATATATAACCCCTGATATTGGACTTTGTACTAATCGCCTTTCCACCATCTTTTAGGAAATTTTTTATCTAATATTTTGTCGCCTTCGCCTATGGGCTTAAGTCCTATCGCGCGCATATCCGAATCCACCATTATCTTCGCTAGATCATCTATCCCTACTTGGGGATTCCAGCCTAGTCTTCTTTTCGCTTTTTTGCAATCCGCTACAAGATACTCTACTTCGGTAGGCCTAAAATATCTCTTATCTATCTTTACATACTTTTTATAATCCAAACCGGCATATTTAAACGCGAGCTTTACAAACTTCTCCACTGTATGCGTAATACCTGTGCCGATCACAAAATCTTCAGGCTTTTTCTGCTGCAGTATCTTCCACATAACCTCTACATACTCAGGGGCATAGCCCCAATCCCTCTTTGCCGCAAGATTGCCCAAGTAAAGGCATTTCTGTTTTCCCGCTATAATCTTCGCCACTGACCTTGTAATCTTTTTTGTAACAAAGGTCTCGCCCCGCCTGGCTGATTCGTGATTAAATAATATACCATTGCAAGCAAAAAGATTATACCCATCCCTGTAATTTAGCGCCATCCAATAGCCATAAACCTTGGCAACAGCATACGGGCTTCTCGGGTGAAAAGGTGTTAATTCATTTTGCGGTGGCGGGGTAGCACCAAACATCTCGCTACTTGATGCCTGGTAAAATTTCACATTCCTATTGCTTCGTTTAATAGCCTCCAAAATTCGCCCTGTTCCAAGGCCTGTAACATCGCCTGTATACTCAGGTATGTCAAAACTTACTCTTACGTGGCTCTGCGCGCCCAGGTGATAAACTTCATCAGGCTTTATATTATAGATAATATGCGCTATCTGTTCTGAGTTTGCCAGATCTCCGTAGTGAAGTAAAAGGCGCGCCTGCGAGTTATGAGGATCCATATATATATGGTCAATCCTTTGCCTGTTCATGCTGCTTGACCTTCTTACAAGCCCGTGTACCTCGTAATTTTTGGACAAGAGGAGTTCCGCAAGATAACTGCCATCCTGTCCGGTTATACCTGTTATAAATGCTTTCTTTGCCATCTATGTCTCCCTATAATCTGCCTGAATAATGCAATTGATATAAAATTAATCTACTTTATTATAAGCTTGTTTATCTTATCTGCTAAGGCCTTTAACTCGTCCTTCTCCCTAAGCTGTATGGGCCCGCTTTTCTTGCCTTCTATCCTCTCATTAATTTCTTTTTCCAGCCTGTAAAGAGGTCCTGCTATACGGTGTGATAATTCCAGCGCCATAAACCATATAACGAATAATGTAACAGGTAGCGCGATCAGGATAATAAGGTTAACCTTTCTTGCTACCGGAACCAGATTATACGCTATAGCCTCAGGAATGCCAAGCTGCCATGCAAGCATATTAAATATAAGGTAATAAAGGCAGAGAGCTATTATCGTCGTCGGTACCACAGCAGCCACAAAAACAAGTATTAATGTCTTATTTTGTAAAGCCGTTCCAATAAACTTTGCTTTTCTCTTATTCAGATTCATCTTTATACCTCACTTTTAGTTCATCATAATGGGCCTCAGCGGTGCTACTCGTATTATCAGTATCTGTCATAATAGCGATAGCGCCAACTTTGCCTGGTTTTCTGCCAAAAGCGCTTACATAATCCTCATAAATATTCCTTTTCTCCTGCACCCATTTATTAATATTCCTGCTGCCGGATTCTATAACAATAATCTTTATATTCTTTGAATAAGGGCTTTCCTTTATAGTGCCCACCGGAAGAGACTTGTCCCATACATACTCCAGGCTCTTAGTAAGATTAAACGAAAGTTTTGGAAATATCACATAGAGCCTTGCAGCATAGTCATCCTGTTCGATCCAACCGCCCTTACCGACTCCCGGCTTTCCTTTTTTAGGAAATTCTAAAACCTTCCATTTCCAGCTTATCATCGGTAATTGTTTTGGATCAAATCTTATCTGGTAAAATATCCCAGAGGCGGTATTATCACTGTAAGCTACAAGATAGCTATCATCCTCATGAGCTTTTACGGAGTAGAGAACTCTGCCCCTGAATACCTTTTCCTGCCATTCGTCTAGAGCGTCTTTTTCTTTAAAAGGGAATTTTTTAGGTGACTGAGCAGCAAGGACAGAGGGATTGCCCGCTGCGAATATAAGAGTAATTAAGATTAATAAGCTAAACCATTTTTTTTCAAACATATTATTTTAGGCACTTAGCGTACGATTAAACGGGCTTTCATCTTTTTTGCCTTAAAAAACTCCTTTGTAAATTTTTTTGCTTTATCTTCGTCATATTTCAAGCATGAGAATATATTTATATAAGCGGTCTTCCAAAAATCTGAGAAATGGCCCGTTATGGAACTTGTCTCGATAAGCTGCACCAGAGAATATCCTTTTGTGTAAGCAGCATTATCCCCAAAATACGGGATAAGTGTCTTACCAAACTTCTTCATCTTTATCAGCTTGCAAAGCTTATCAACGTATTCCTGCAGCTTTTTCTTTGAACTGAGGGTATCAATCTCACACTCATAAAGATCAATAATCAGCTCATAGCCGTAGGTCTTCTTTTTCATTCTTTTTTTCTCCTTTTATCCAAGCAGATTTTCTCTGCGTTGATTTACCAGTCATAATCCTTATTGTTTTATCTATATACTAATAATACACAAGCTATATATATTAGTAAATAGTGGACATTACTTATACTAAAAATATAGCGTGTTTGTCAATACTTTTTTAATCAGCTCATAGGCTAGGCCCATCTACAATCCAAATATACGCGTAGCCAGCATATACCCAAATGAGTGACTATCTTTACGATTATACACCTAAATAAAAAGCCCTTGCAACTAGTTTTATCGCAAGGGGCTAAATTTATCTATATACCTCACTGATCTATATAATAGCTAATCGCAGGGCTGAGAAGCCGATATTTTAAAAGGATTAGGAAAATATTTTGCTTTCAAGCATTATGTAAACTGTAAAAATTCTACTCCTTTGTTGCCTGGGGAGGCAATGAAAGAACAGATGGCTTTTCTTCTATTATTGTCGGCAGCCCTATCTTATCAAGCAACGATATAAATGGATCCGGATCGAGTTCCTCTACATTAACCATAGCCTTTGAATCCCAAGCACCATTGGCAACAAGAACCGCGGCAGCAACGGGCGGCACCCCTGCCGTATAACAGATAGCCTGCGACTCCACCTCTTTATAACACTGTGCGTGATCACACGTGTTATAGACAAAAATCTCTTTTTTTTTGCCGCCCTTAATACCTTTAACAAAATTACCTATGCATGTCTTGCCTGTATAATCAGGGGCGAGTGATAAAGGATCGGGTAATAACGCCTTCATAACCTTTAAAGGGACTACTTCCACACCTTCCGCTGTTTTTATTGGCTGTTCTGATGTTAGGCCTAAATTTGTCAAGACCGTAAAAACATTAATATAGTGCTCGCTAAACCCCATCCAGAATCTTATGCTATCAACGTCAATATTCTTATATAGTGAGTGAAGTTCATCGTGGCCATTAAGATAAACAGGCTGAGTACCGACAACCGGAAAATCATAATCCAGTTTTATGGAATGGACTTTTTTCATTACCCATTTTCGGTTGATCCATGTCCATACTTTCTTAAATTCCCGAAAATTGATCTCAGGATCAAAGTTTGTAGCGAAATACCTGCCGTGGTTACCCGCATTAACATCCATTATATCTATGGTCTCAATACTGTCAAAATAATGCTTAACCGCCAAAGCGCAGTATGCATTTACCACTCCCGGGTCAAACCCAGCTCCTAGTATTGCTGTAATATTATTATCCTTGCATGCATCCTTACGTTTCCATTCATAGTTGGCATACCATGGCGGATCTTCGCAGACCTTATCAGGTTCTTCATGTATAGCTGTATCAATATACGCCGCTTTTGTTTCTATGCAGGCCTCGAGCAAAGACATATTAACATAAGACTGGGCAAGGTTAATGACTATCTGCGAACCGGTCTCCTCTATGAGCTTTATTGAAGCGGGAATATCCAGCGCGTTAATTTGCCGTGAATATATTTTCTTTGAAGTATCCTTGAGATGGCTTTTCTTTTTTACGCTTTCAATAATTGTATCACATTTACTCTGAGTTCTCGACGCGATACATATATCGCCCAAAATATCATTTTGTTGGGCGCACTTGTGCGCAGCTACATGGGCAACGCCTCCCGCGCCGACTATCAACACATTCTTTTTCATCCTTACCACACCCTCCTTATTCCATGTAAATACTGCTATGATAGGCTGTTTACAAAATCTTTATACTCAAATCTTTTAACTAATTCTATGGATCCATCTAGTCTTTTTACGCAAACAGAGGGCATAACAAGCCCGTTAAACCAGTTCTTCTTGACCATGGTATATCCCGCGGCATCAGCAAACTTGATGATTTTACCAATTTTTAGCCGCGATGTAAAGCGGTATGTTCCAAATATATCACCCGCTAAGCATGAACGCCCGGCGATCATATATTTATGCCTGCCCTTATTAGCTGATTTTATCTTAGCACTGTTACGGTAAATCAATAGATCCAGCATATGGGCCTCTACCGAGGCGTCAACAATCGCTATATCAATCTTGTTATGCACGATATCCACAACACTGGTAACAAGGTCCGCTGATTGCGTGATAACGCTTTCTCCGGGCTCTAAATAAAGCTTTACATTAAAACGACTACTGAAATCTTTTAATATTTTACAAAAACTATCAACTGGGTAACCTTCTTGAGAAAAATAGATACCGCCACCAAGACTTACCCATTCCAATTTTTTTAGCAAAAACCCATACTTTCGACTTATGTAATCTAGATTTGAGGAAAGATTGCTCAAATCATTATTCTCACAATTAAAATGAAACATCGCGCCGCTGATAAGACTCGATGCCTTTTTAGCGATAGCTACACTATGTTCCCCAAGCCTTGAAAAGCGTTTTGCTGAATCTGCCAGGTCGTAGTGAGAATAGCTGATACCAGGATTAAAGCGCAATCCGATCTTGCTACCTCGTATGAGCCCGTGAAATCTCTTTAACTGTGAATACGAATTAAAGATTACCTTATCTGAAAACCTGCTGACCTGATTGACCTCATCCTTGGTATAAGCAACGCAATACGCGTGCGTCTCTTTACCAAATTTCTCTTTTCCTAGCATTGCCTCGTACAATGAGCTTGATGTTGTGCCATCAAGATATTCTTTGATCAAGTCAAAAACGCTCCAGGCAGAAAAGCACTTAAGCGCAAGGACAAATTTCGTACCCGAGTTAGTCCTTATATACCTGATTATCTTAAGGTTTTTTAATAACCTTCGCTCGTCTATTAAATAGTATGGGGTTTTTATATTGATATCCATATTCCTTATAACGTCATTACCCTGTAAACTTCTTAAGCATTATAGTAAATTTGCTACCCTTGCCTTCTTGACTTTCCACATCAATTAAGCCTTTATGCATATCCATTATATTCTTTACGACCGATAGACCTAAGCCGGTTCCTTCTGCTCGTTTTTTTGTAGTAAAAAAGGGGTCGAAAAGCTTCTTTCTTACATTCTCATCCATACCAGCGCCTATATCCTCTACCTCGACAGCAATAGCATCCTCTTCAATTGCTAAAACATTGCCTCCTTCATCTTTGGCCATGGATCTCAACTTATCGGACTTTGTCAGATACGAACGTACGTATAGGCTCCCTCCCACAGGCATAGCATCTATAGCATTATTAATTAAATTTACCAATACCTGTTCGACCTTACTTCGATCAACCAAGGCTTTCGTTGTGCCTTTTTCTAATTCTTAAAACACTCTGATATCTTTAATTTTTGCATTATGCTCAACTAAATTTAGGGAGCTCTCTACCATCAAATTTATTTCTTCGGGCTTCATCACTGATGATCCAAATCTAGAAAAATCAAGAAGCGCGCTTACAATATTATCGGTTCTTTTAATACCATTTTTCATCATCTGCAGCATCTTGTATTTATCCTTTTGTGTTGATGGGGTTTCCAATTCAAAATAATTTATCCCCTGCAATACAATACCTAGCGGATTCTTAACCTCATAGGCCACGCCGCTAGCCATCCTGCCGATCGCATCCATCTTCTCAGAATGAATTAGCTGAGACTGAGCATTCTTAAGCTTAACCTCCGCGTTCTTACGCTCGGTAATGTCCTGAAAAGTACCTCTTATCTTAATGACCTTGTTGTCTTTCTCTACAACTTCACCGATAGCCTGCGCCCATCTTAAGTTTCCTTTTACTGTCTTAAACTCAGCTTCATACGACATCGGCTACCTTGTTTCAATTAAGTTCTCTATCTTTTTTCTTACCATATCACAATATTCCGGCAGGTATAAATTCAGGTGTTGCATTATATCTGGTAGACTCTCTCCCAGGGCTATCTCACAGATATCATACGTTCCCCTGGTCCATGTTGACCTGCCTTTATTTTCAAAGCAGATTCCGCCATAGAATTCATAAATAATAGCTTACCGTCTATTACTATGCGCAGAACGGGGTTCGGGTTTTCCTCAGGAAATTTAACGATACTCTCTTTCTCCGACTCCGCACTCTTGCGTGCGTCTACTTCCGCTTTTAGTTCATGAAGGGAGACTGTTGTATTTTTCGAGTCTGTAGCCATTTTACTAAAAGAAACAGCTAGGTTTTCTATCTCGTCACCGGTTCTTATATCTAGATCGATATCAAGGTCCCCATTGCTTATCTTAGTAATCGCATCTCTCAATCTCGCAAGCGGATTAGCGACATTTATATCCAAGAAAAATATTTTGTCCTCTTGCCCACCTAGTATGACCGCCTCAGCTATGGCGACGTCTAATTTCGGCTCAGCATCTTTATATCGGTCTTTCCATTTTGTTTTTTAGGTAAAGGCATAGTTTCTCGCTGATTGGGTCAATACCTCATCATAATAGCTGATCGTATCAGCA